>Ga0180434_10005958_pt1 | contig 14156 bp, 10 predicted proteins | sample SS_ome_7_FD_132453 | JGI IMG/M metagenome (GOLD analysis project Ga0180434, IMG submission 132453) | Hypersaline lake sediment archaeal communities from the Salton Sea, California, USA - SS_1_D_2 metaG | ecosystem: Environmental > Aquatic > Non-marine Saline and Alkaline > Hypersaline >... | reverse complement strand
TTATCGATGTCGTCCAGCACGATGACCAGACGCTCATCCAGCGCTTTCCTTTCGCGACCCATCATCGCGTCGATCTGTTGGCTGATCGCGTTGAAACGCGGGGTCAGGGCATCGTATTTTTCGGGCGCCAGCCGTTGCAGATTGTCCACCATCTGAAAGACGCTCACCGAAGCACTGGTGACACAGGCGCGCACAAAGGCCATACCGAAAGGTCGATTTCCCTGAAGTGCGCCTTCGATTTCCGCCATAATTTCGAGGGCTTTGTTATTGGCGCTGATAAGCTGTTTAAAATAGGCGTAGCGTTCACGGAAAACCAGGCGCAGGTTATCCACATCGACGGTGTCGGCCGCCTCCTGTTTTGGGAAAATTTTGCGGATGATCTGTCGAAAGTTGATCATGCGGCCCGGTGACGTTTGCTGGTTAGGGTGGCTGGTGACGGTATCATTGCCCGGAGGCATCCGGAAAGGCATGCGCAGGCGCGGTGTTTTCAAGCGCCCGCCTTCTGCCAATCCGGATAAACAAAAGCCGTAAACGGATCATCGCATCCCCGCTGACGGCTTTCTTGGAAAAAGCGCCGGGCTGACTTCGGCCCGGCGCCGGTCACAGCAGCGATCGGGTGGCCGCCGCACGGTCAATGTTCCAAACGCAGCCCCCATCCTTCAAACAGGAACATGATGGCAAACCCGTACCAGAGCGTATAGACCACGTAGAAAACCAATGAGAAAATGACGATACCGTAGCGGTCCGATATGCTTTGGGGCGCGATGCGATAGTAGTTGTAGGAGGTTTCAATCGCCTTTTTATTGATGGTGGCCACGATCTTGGCCGCCTTGAACTGTTTTTGGCGTTTTAGTTCTTTTTCCATGACATTGAGGGCGGCCCACCAGTTGAAGAGCGCCTGCCGTTCATCGTAGCCGTAACGATCCGAAACATCAGTACCCTTGTTGTGATACATCAGATCGGCGTCCTCGAGGCTGACCGCGAGCATTGCGCCCAGGTCGCCGTCCAACGCGAGCGTTGCACCCGAGACGTTGACCAGCGCCCCCCCTTTCTGGAAAAGCAGGGATGTCTGGCGAGCCTGGGTTTCATCCTGCATGGCCAAGGTCAGCTTGACATTGCTGCCGGCGTAGGTTGTGGCTTCGTCCTGCATGGCCGGGATATAATAAGCGGAACCCTTGGATATGGAGTTGTAAAGCGAATCGAGATAGTCAAGGCCGTTTTGCCCTTTGAAAACCGGCATAAACATCACGATCAAGATCACCACAAAAATCGCCATCATGCCGGCGCCGCTGTAGAATTCTCCTTTTTTTGCGATCATGAGTGCGCCTCCCCCTCTCCCTTCAACTTACTGATGTTGGTCACAAATGTGCCGATCACCCAGACACCGAAACCGGATATGACAATGAAAAAAGCCCAGATGCCGATGGTGTCGAGGGTTTTTCCCAGGCCGGGCGAGATCGGAATCACGCCCATCTCCCCCAGTTTGGCTGGCAAGGCGAATATCCGGTTGACGAAACCGGCCAGAACAGCCATGGCGTAAAAGCCACGGATGGTGATGCCAGGCACAACCTTAGTAACCATGGCACCGATCTGGATCCCCAACAGCGACCCCAGGAGCATACCCATGGCCAGTGTGTAGAAGATAAAGCCGTAGATGGCATACTGGCTGATGGAAGCATAACCGGCGGTGAACACGATCTGGAAAATGGCGGTGCCCACCGTTGTCATGGAAGAGACGCCCAGAACATAGACAAAAATAGGGAAGGTCAGAAAGCCGCCGCCGACGCCCATGATGCCGGCCGCCAATCCTACCAGAGCGCCGCTGAGGACAAGGAAGACCCACGATATGCCGCGGCCGCCCGGCACCAGGTCATGATCGAAACGCACCATCGGGGGGATTTTCAGGGCTTGGATTTTTTTGGGCAGGCCACCCATCTCGACGCCCTCGTCTTTGCCGCCGTGGGCACCGGCATCGGTATTGCCTCCCTTGCGGGCCTTGAGAAAATCGACCATGGCGTAGATACCCAAAAAACCTAGCATTCCGGCATAAACAGTGGTGATAAAGGCGTCACTTAATACGGGGTTGATCTCATATAAGACCCGATTGATCACACCGCCCGTGGTCGCCCCTAAAATCGCACCCAGCAGGAAAACCACCGCCAGGGGGACGGAAACATTGCCTAGTTTGCGGTGAATCACACTCCCCATGATGGCTTTGGCAAAAATATGGAAGAGGTCTGTGCCGACAGCCAGAATACCCTTGATACCGGCGCTCATCAGGGCCGGTGCGATGATAAACCCCCCACCGGCGCCGATACAGCCGGTAATCAAGCCGGCCCCAAGCCCGATGAGAATCGATACGATAAAAATGCCGGTGCTGTAAAAGGCGGGACTGTAAGCCTTTTTACCGCCCAGCAAGTCCGGCAGTGCGCCGCCGATTTGCTCGGCAAACGCTATGCCGCCCAGCAGCACCGGAATCAGCAGCAGACCCAAGAGCAGGATCCGTTTGCGGTCGTGCAGAATGGTGTGGGCATTGTCAATCTCCCACGCGGCAAAAGCTTTTGCTCCGGCCATCATGAACTGGCCCCATTGTTGGAAAAAATTCATTGCGTTTTTCTCCTCCCATGCTCGATAGTTTCTATAGCCCAATAGCTTCTCTTCATCCTTTTGGCGAACTTTCGGATTTCAGCATCATGTTCAGGGTTTTTATTTTTGCTTCCTGTATCGTCTTTTTGTGAAAGGCATCCTGAATCTTATAGAGCAAATCATCGATATCGACCGGTTTCATCAGGTAGTCAAAAGCCCCGTTTTCCATGCCTTCCCGGGCCACCTCCAGGCTTGCATGCCCGGTCAGCATGACCACCTCGGTCAGGGGCGTCTTTTTTTTGATCGCCCGCAGTGTTTCAATGCCCCCCATGCCCGGCATCCTGACATCCAGCACCACCACGTCCGCCGGGAACTGGGCCAGATGCACCAGCGCCTCTTCACCGCTGCCGACACCGGCGGCGTCCACATCGCGTTTACGCATCCGCTTGAGAAGCGTCTGCAAAAAGTCCGGCTCATCGTCCACAAACAGGACCGTCATTGGTTCCGGCATCTCATGTCTCCCCTTCAACGGCCTGCATGATTTTGGCGACGAGATCCTCCAGATCACTGGGTTTGGTCAGGTAGTCAAACGCACCGGAGGCAACCCCTTCCCTCGCCGCCTGCTCCGAGCCGTGCCCGGTCAACATGATCACCGGCATGGCCGGAATGAGTTTTTTGAATATCTTCAGGATTTCGATACCGTCCATATCTTCCAGTTTCAGGTCCAGAACGGCCACATCAAAATCCTGTTTGCGCAATGTCTGGATCGCCTCGGTTCCGCTATAGGCTGCCGTCACGACCATATTCCGTTTCGACAGCCGTTTGCTGAGGACGTCGACGAACCCGATTTCATCGTCCACCAGAAGCAGCTTTATGGTCTTGGGCATGTCTCCTCGCTCATCCGTTTGGGCTGTCAATGCTCTGAGCAGCACGCCTAGTCGGCACCGCACGTTTTGGCCGCGCGCGGCATGCCGTCGCCAGGTATCGGCGGGCGGCGTCCCCCGGCTGCTTTGGCTTATCCCGACAGCGCCGGTCGAATCAAGTGCGGGCTTTGAGAATGTTACTTACCCGGGCTTCCCGAATCTTCTCTTCATGATCGCGCTTCTTCTTGGTGGCCGCATTCACTTTTTCGATGAGGACATCCATGTCGCAAGGTTTCATCAAATAATCGAAGGCGCCCAGCCGCATGCCCTCGATGCTCGTTTCCACGGTGGCATGACCGGTGAGCATGATGACCTCGACCAATGGAAATTCTTTGCGAATTTCTTTCAGTGTCTCGATCCCGTCCATTCCCGGCATTTTGACGTCCAAAATAACCAGATCGATCTGGCTGTTTTCTTTGAGGGTTTCAAGCGCCTCCTCCCAGCTGTAGGATTTGAAGACGGTAAGCTTCCTTTTGGTCAGCCGCTTTGTCATGGTATCGACAAAGGGCGCCTCATCGTCCACCAGCAAAACAATCGGTTCCAACATGGTCGTTCTCCTTGCATTAAAACAATGTTAGGGGTCTGTGACATTGCACGTGTTGTCTCGATCTTAACCAACATGTTCTTCTCGGACGGGAATCTTGATCACAAACGTCGTCCCTTCGTCCATGGTACTGTCCACACTGATATCGCCGCCCATCTTTTTGATGATGCCGTAGCAAATCGACAAACCAAGGCCGGTGCCTTTGCCCACCGGTTTGGTGGTGTAAAACGGATCGAAAATCCGATCGAGGTTGGCGGGCGGAATTCCCGGGCCGGTATCCCGCACTTCGATGAACAACTGATCCTTTTCCCGGCGGGTGGCGACAATAATTTCCCCCCCCTGCCGCTCCATGGCATCCACCGCGTTGTTGATCAGGTTGAGGAACACCTGCTGCATTTCGGACGGTGAGGCCTGGATGGCCGGCAAATTCGCTTCCAATTGCGGCGTGATGGTCACCTTGGCGTATTTGGCGCGCTGTTCCGAAAGGCCCACGACTTCCTCGATCAGATCGTTGATCGAAAACTCTTGCAAACGGGCATCGGTTTTACGAGCAAAACTGAGAAGCTTGTGGGTAATTTCCTTACAGCGCTTACCCTGGGTATTGATCTGCTTCAAGGCCCGTTCGAACTCGTCCAGGTTCTCACTCCGGGCGAAATCCTCCTCCTCCAGAAGGTCTTGAATCCATCCGGCCTCCTCGACCATGATGGCCACCGGGTTGTTGATTTCGTGAGCGATGCCGGCCGCCAGTTCACCGATGGACGCCAGCTTGCCGGTTTCGATCACCTGCTCGTTCATCAATTCCTTGGCACGGTCGGCCTCCTTGATACGCCCGACCTGCCGGATGGAGAGCATGCTGGCCATCATGATGATACTCACCCCGCCAATGATAAAGATGACGACGGAAATGAACTGGGCGCGTCTCAAATCCGAAAACGCGTCCGCGCTCTCCTGCCTATACACCAGCAGCCAATCTTTGTCCTTGAGCAGGGCCGTGACATAGATGTTTTTTTTGCCGTCTTCGTCCTCACGCTCGGTAATCGCGACATCGTCGTTCAGTTCTTTTTCACAGTCGAAAAAATGCCCGTAGCACCCTTCACTGGGAACGAAGTCGATCAACGGTTTGGTCTGGAACTCGCCCCTGCGGTTCAGGATATAAGCAAACCCGGTTTCCCCCACCCGAATATTCTCAACCAGATCGTTGAACGCCACAAAATCGATGGTAGCCCTCAGGATCCAGGGTTCCCCATTGATGGTGTTCTTGACCGCAATGATGAAATGAGGAAGCCGTCGCAACCCTAAGAAAACATCGCTGATCACATACTCCTTGTTCATGGCCTGCTGAAACCAGTCCGTCTCCGTGTAAACAGCCTCGGCCAGTTTGAAAGGACCGGCATAGGCCACCTGCTGGCCGGCGCCGTTGACGACACCAAGGTCCACGAAAACAGGGCGGTAATTGCGCTGCAGGGAGGCCAGGGTCGACTGCAGGAAAGCTTCGTTGCTCAGATTGGCGAAACCGAGGTTTCGGGATAGAAAGCGAATATCCGCCAATTTGTCCACCAAAAAGGCATCTATTTGCTGCCGGTGCTTTTCCACCAGTTCTTCAAGGTGGGCATACACTTTTTCCTGATAGGACGCGTAGAAATTGTAATAGATGGTACTGCCCACCAGAAACACGGGAATGAAGGAGACAACGATGATCGCCACCGTCATGTTCAGCGTCAGCGAGCGATAATACGGTGATAGCGACTGTTTGGTTTTCGGCATGGAACCCGGTTTCCTCTTCGGAGATGAAGGTGCCCCTCCGATGAGCAAAAAATGTGCCACTCAGGATACACGATATCCGCTTATAACATATTGTTTATTCCATTTATTTTTATTATCAGAATTTTATCCGAAGATAAACCCACCGGCGTATGTCGGATTTCTTTACAGTGTGAAAAAATTGCCGACACGTATGGCGGGCAATTACTCTCTGAAGCGGCTTGCCTTGATGCGTTTGGCAGGGAGGGTCACGCCGGATTGCCGATCGATAAAACCGGACGACACACACGGCACAAGCCAAAGGACCGCAGGACGGCATGCGCTCTGGAGCGTTTTAAATTATGGGCCATATTACGGCGGCGGGCGATGGCCCCCTTCACATCAAAAAAGGCCGTCAGGCATCGCCTTGATAAACCGCGGTCTCGATTTTGAGATGGTATTTGTCGATTTTGGCATGCAGCGTCGGCCGGGACATCCCCAGTAATTTGGCGGCACGGGATCGATTGCCGTCGGTATACTGCAACGCTTCATGGATAAGGATGCGAGCAAAAAAATCCATGCAGCGATCATACAAGTTCTCGGTATTCTCCGCTTTGGCGGCATCGCGGAACCAGCGCCGGATATCGCTTTCCAGGCTGCCGCTTACCACCTGCGGATGATCGTCCTTGTTCGCCAGGGCCGCCGCAATATCGGGTGGACCGATGGGTGCACCGCGGTTGAAAATCAGTGTTTTTTGAAGGGTGTTGGCCAGTTCCCGGACGTTGCCGGGCCAGCGGCTGTTGGTTAAGGTGGCCAAGGCCCCCTCGGTGATACTCGGATTTTTGATCCCCAGCTCCGCTGCGAATCGATCCAGGAAATACGTGGTCAACAGTGGGATATCGGTAATTCGTTGCCGCAGCGGGGGCAGGCCGATGGTAATGACCTTGAGCCGATAATAGAGATCCTCACGAAACAGGGCCTGCGAGATGAGCGCCTCCAGGTCCCGGTTGGTGGCGGCAATAATCCGCACATCCACCGGAATGGTCTCCCGTCCGCCAAGACGTTCGATTTTTTTCTCCTGCAACAATCGTAGTATTTTGGTTTGAAGATTGACGGGCATATCGCCGATTTCATCAAGAAAGACCGTACCGCCGCCGGCCTGCTCGATCTTGCCCAGCCGACGATGGGCCGCGCCGGTAAAAGCGCCTTTCTCGTACCCGAAAAGCTCGCTTTCCAGCAGGGTCTCGGGCAACGCCACGCAATTGATCACAAGGAAGGGTTTGTCCGCCCGCCGGCTGTGCTGATAAATCGCCCGCGCCACCAGCTCTTTGCCGGTGCCGGTTTCGCCGCGAATCAAAACAGTGGCATCCGTCGACGCCACGCGCCCGACCATTTTGAAAACCTGTTGCATGGCATCGCTGCGTCCGATGATGGCGTCACGGTCGGTTTTCGCAGCAGCGTCGCCCATGTTGACCGGCGAGCGCATAAACCTTCCGGTCTCAAGCGCCTGGTCGATGGTTTTCAGCATGGCCGGTATGTCGAAAGGCTTGAGGATATAATCAAACGCGCCCATCTTGGTGGCTTCAATAGCGGTTTCGGTGGTGCTGAAAGCGGTCATGATAATAACCGGCAGCTTGGGTTCAATCCTATGAATGGCCCGAAACGCTTCCAGTCCGTTCATTCCGGGAAGACGGACATCAAGCACCACCACGTCGGGCAGCACGGCGCCGACGATCTGTAGGCCCTCCTCACCGGAGGCCGCGCTTTGCACCTGATGGCCTTCTTCGATCAGTAGCTTGGCAAAACTTTTGCGCAGTTGATCGTCATCGTCGATGATGAGGATGTGACTCATCGGTTGACTCCTTTACCGGCAGTGTCACGATAAGGGTTGCCCCGCCGCCTTCGGTTTCGGCGATATCCAGCCACCCGTGATGCTCGTCGATGATCCGTTTGGCAATGCTCATCCCCAATCCGGTGCCTTCTTCTTTGGTCGTAAAAAAGGGATCGAACACTTTGGGGCGCAGCGCTTCGGGAATCCCGGGGCCGTTGTCACTCACGCGGATGACGGCCTCGCGCCCGACATTCGCCCCCCGGGAGACCACTTCTTCAATCCGAATGGTCCCCCCGCGCTCCATGGCTTCACAGGCATTGATCACGAGGTTCACCAGGACTTCTTTTAGTTGGTCCGGATCGGCATCCACCGCGGGAAGGGGGCTGCTGCGGATCACCTCGACATGGACATCATAGGATTTCAAGCGATGGGAGAGGAGTTGCAGCACCGTGTCCACCACGGCCGAGGGACTGATGCGTTGCATGACCAGCTTGGGCGGGCGGGAAAATTCCAAAAAATTTTGCACGATGGTGTCGATGTGGCGAATTTCCTCGGAAACGACATCGAAATCTTCCTGCTGGGCGTCGTTCAATTGAAGGCTGCGCTCGAGGGAGAACAGCCGCATTTTCACCGAGGTGAATGGGTTGCGGATGCTGTGCGCCATTCCGGCCGCCAGTTTGCCTACGACGGCCAGTTTTTTGGCCTGCAGCAGGTTTTCCCGGCTTTTCTCCAGCTCGGATTGGGTGGAATCCATATTTTCCAGCAGGTCGTAGACCCGGTGGCTGAGAATTTTGATGACGTTTTCCTTCTTCGTCACGACGTCTTCATGGGTGACGGCTTGAATCAATCGCCGGATCGGTCCCAGGATCTCTTTGACGACGATCATGGCCAGAAAAAGCGCCAGGATAAAATTCGCCAGAATCGCAACCACGGCGATCGTTCGAAGCTTTAGGGCCTCGGCGCGGCTTTCCTGCCGAGCTTCGATGATGTTACGCACATTGACGGTCTTGAACTTGTCGCACAGGTCGAGAATGGTAAAAAAGCGTTCGCGCACATCTTCGTGCAAAACGGCACCCGCGTCGGAACGGCCGCTTTTATAGAGTAAAATCACTTTGTCCCGGGACTGAACATATTGGCGGTATTCGTCGGCAATGCGGTTGATCGTGTCTTTTTGATCCGGCGAGGCGGCAAGCGACCGGGCGTCTTTCATTTTGCGGTTGAAGCGCTCCTGGTATTCCCGCAGCTGCCGCAGCCAGTCCGGATTGCCGTCCAGAAAGTAATAGGAAACGAACCCTTTCTGGTTGGCCAAAGCGATCTGCAGGTCTTCGGCGGTTTCCAACAGCACCATATTTTCGTCGGTGACGGTGGTGATGAGTCCTTCGATCCGGTAGGTATACCAGATCATCACTACGGCGCCCAGGAAGGTGATCAGGACCAGCGATGCCAGCATCAGGTAAATGCGCTTGCGCAGAACGATGCGGTTCCAAATGGGAATATTAAAGGGCATGGTCAGAAGGCCTAAATCGTGTCGTGATCGGCGCATGTCGCAATAGCCGGCAGGAGTGACGAGCGAACCGCCGCACTTGCGATCGATCCATCCCGGTATGCCATCGTCAACGCCGTCGGCGCACTCGGGTGGCACCCCCTTTTCGCCGGAAAACACATCGCAACCCGTTTCAACCAGCAAAGCACATGCCAAACCATAACCATAAATCCCGAAAACCGGCAAATGGCGGCCCGTGCCTTGGACTCAGCTGCGAATCATCATTAAAAAACCAAAAAGCACCGCATTAAGGTGTCAGATTTTTTTACAGTTGGCAAATTGAATTTAAGACGGCAGGCGTTTGTGAGGAGCGCTGAATGGGCAGATAAGGCGGTTTTTTTATTAACCAACGCCGGCAGCTCGCTGTCTGACCGAAAATCTGCCGTGGGTGATCGTCATCAACGAAACCCGATGAAAAACCCCAGCGTGATCAGCGTAGGGACCATGCTGGCGGCCAGCAGCATGAGGGGCGAAATACCGTTTTCAAAATAATTTTTCAAAATGCTCTGGCCGGCCGGGTTGGGCGCATTGGCGATAATGGTCAACCCTCCCCCGGCGACAGCCCCGGCCACCACGGCGTACTTGAGGCCATCGGTCAGATCCGGCACAAGGGTGCTCAAAAAGGTAATGGCGGCATTGTCGTTGAAAGCCGTAAGGCCCGCGGCAACCAGCATTAGCGGGATTTCCGAGAGCGCCCCCAAGACCGGGGCAATCCACCATCCCTGCACGCCCCCGTGAATCACCAAGCCCCCCAGGAAAAACCCGACCAGCAAGGGCGGCTTCAAATCGATGCGGTTCTGGAAAGGTGCAGTCACTTGCGAAAACCCCAGAAAGAACAAAAGACCGGGAACAAAAATAGCCGGATCGTGTGCGTTCAAGATGGTCCAGCCCATGAACATCACGTGGAAAACGATGACGATTACCGGTACGGGGTCATCGCGGCTATCCCACTCGGGATCGAGATAATCGGGGCGCTGATTCTCCGGCAGCAATACCGGAAACGTCCGGCGGAGATTTTGGCGCTTGATTTCTTCAAAACGCATATCGAATGCGTCCCGCGCCAGTTCGGGCGCAATCCCCCGGACCCGCATATGATTTTCATGCTTTTTACGAAGTTTTTTTTCAATCGTTCTTTTTAACGCGCTGTAGCGTTTTTCGATGACGTCGCGAATCCCCATCTCTTCACTCAGTTCGGCGCCTATCCCGTCGAATTCCGGCTCAAACTCAGTTCGTTGAATGAAGGTGCGCATGATGTCGTCTTTGAGGCTGACGACGGCAAAGGCCTCTTCCAGTTGAAACAGCTCGCGGCGAAAAATAAAATAGTACAGGCCGTTGGACGCCATTATCGCCAGCGCCGCTTTCCAGCCGAAATGGGTGAGCATGTAGATCGTGTCCCAATGCCACGGCTCGGATACCATGAGCACCGGCGGAGCGGCAAAATTCGACAGGGTCCCGCCGATCGAGATATTGACGAACAGGAGTCCGATCGTGGCGTATTTAATAGGTTTTCCAGGATTGAGGTCATAGAATTTGCGGGCCAGCAAGAGCGCACTGATGGTCATGGCGGCAGGCTCGGTTATCAGGGATCCGAGCAGCGGTCCGATGGTCAGGATCGTCATCCACCAGGCCCGAAGGGTTCCGCCCAGCAGTCCGGCAATATGCGCCATGGCGGATTCCGCAAGCTTCAGGATCGGACGTGTGGCCGCCAGGGTCATGATGACCACCACGAACATGGGTTCCGTAAAATTGACCCGCTGGGTAATGTAATAATGAAGGGTCGTCCAGTCGTAAAAAAAGAAAATGGCACCGGTGAGGGCCGCTGCCCACAGGCCGAAAACCACTTCGATCTCTCCCAGAAAATGGAACACTTCAGCACCGATGTGTACCGAATGGCGATCGACAAGGCCGTTTTCAATCCGCATCTGGTGCTCGTGCTCCCAGTGGTGAGCCACCTTCAAAAAACGGCTGGTCAGAAAGGTATGCAATATGGCAGCAAAAAAGAGGGCCGTTGCCGCCAGATTGAAGGGGTCTGTGTGAATACGGTTGAGGAGGATGGTGCCAAGTCCGTCGGCATGGTCATCATCATAACTGTCGAGACTTCTGGGAAATTCAAGCGTATCGATCGAAGAGGCGTGCCCGCTTCCGGCACCTAACACCGGGGATGCCATCAACACGAAAGCGATTGCCGCCCAAACAACATGTCCGCTGGACCATCTCAGCACGCCGGACTCTCCTTGCCGCTACGAATTGGAGATTGATCATACCAGGGATTTCTTCGCCGTCAAGGCCGCGCCCATGCAAGGGCCTGTTCATCGACATACCTGATCACCAAAAAACGCCAGCCGTGGTGGTCAATCCACGGCTGGCGTCACACCTTTAATACCGGCGGTCCGTCGATGCGAATTACTGTTGCCAGTAGGGGTTGATAATGTCTTCAAATATAGTCATAGCGGCCTCGGCCCCCATGCCGGTGGCCGTGACGATCTGCTTGTAGCCCCCCTCCACATCGCCGGCTGCGTATATCCCGGGAATATTGGTACGGTGTTTGGCATCGCGGGCGATATACCCCTCTTCGGTAAGTTCCAGCCCTATTTTACTGGCCAATTCCACCGCCGGTGTATAGCCAATGGAAAGAAAAACACCGTCCACCGGCATGGTCGCGGTTTCATTGGTCTGGTTATTGAAAAGTTCGACCGAGGTCACCCGCTCCTCCCCCAGAATATCCTTTATTTCCGTATTCCACATGACGGGGACACCGGTTTCCTTGAGATTTTTGACCAGGAACTCCTGCGCGCGCAAGGTGTCGCGTCGATGTACGAGGGTCACCGCGACCCCCATGTGGTGAAGGTGGAGCGCTTCGGTCACGGCACTGTTGCCGCCTCCCACCATGAGCACCTTTTTGTCACGGAAGAGCGGCCCGTCACAGGTGGCACAGTAGCTCACGCCCCGGCCACTCAGTCGTTTTTCGCCCGGCACACCGAGCATACGGTGGCTGGCACCTGTCGCCAGCAGAATGGTCTTGGTCATGAACTTGCGCCGTGTGGTTTGTACCTCGTGCGGTGTGCCCGGCTTAATGTCGATGACTTTTTCACCCTGGAAAATCTGCACGTATTCCAGCGCATGATTGACCATGATGTCCACCAGGGTCTTACCGCCCACCTGGGTAAAACCGGGGTAATTTTCGACAATGGGCGTCGTAGCGACTTGACCGCCGAGGGCATTGGCCTCCACCAAAGCGGTCTTGAGGCCGCTGCGCACGGCGTAGATCGCCGCGGTGATCCCGGCCGGCCCGCCCCCCACGATCGTAAGGTCGGTTTCCACCACCTCGGCATCCACATCGGGAATAAAAATGGTCTGGGGCTCGAGTTTCTGCAACGAGCTCATAAAGACTTCTTCGGCCTGGGCGCCCTGGCCGATCAGGGTTTCGTTGGCGTAGGCCACGGGAACACTCTGGGCCGCATACTGTTGAGCAATATCTGGGCGGCATTGGATATCGATGAGTTCAAGCGAAATCAGATCCGGCCGCGCCACCGCCGCCTTGGCCCCGTTGACCGCTTCCTGGGGGCAATAAGGGCAGGACGGGCTGATGAAAACTTTTACATGACGCGGCGCATCGATGCGTTCGAGAACCTTCAAAGACTGCTCGCTGGCATTACTGTTGCCCGAGCCCACCAGCAACAGCAGTTCCAGAAACGTCCGGGCCTCCTCACCCATCGGGGCACCAATCCAACGGATATTGTATTGATCAGGTGCAATCACCAGAGTTGGCGAAACCGTAACGTTATACTGGCGTGCCTTTTCATGACTCAAATCATATTCGTGCAGCGTAATCTTGTCCGTAAGCTCACGAAAGGCGCGAATGACCTGGCGGTTGGCCTGGGCGAAGACATCATCCCTTGATTTTTCAGTAAAAAGCAACAGCGGGATAGCATTTGGCATCTGGGCAAAAGTCGCGCGCAGTTGATTGAGAAAGGCTTGGCCGTCAGCCCGGTTCGGTGCTGAATTAGCTTCCATACCTGCCATTTCCATCATTGTCCATCCTCCTTCGTGGCATGGGGTCGATAGTAGACGATCGATGATTTTTTCAGGACCGTAAATGTCTGGTAAATGCCGGCCGCTCTGCCAACCGGATATAGACCGTAAATGATACGCAAAACAAAGGAACGTTACAAAAGCATCGTCAATCAACGGTTATTAAGACCCAAACCGCATGGGATCGGGTAACGGTCATATACCGCTGTATATAACCTATAACTATAGGGCGCTTACCGAAAATGGCAACAAACACGGAGCAGGTTTTGGTCGAGATTATGGTCGGTGGCCATCGGGATTCCAGCCGGGCGGATAAGATTTTATGGTGCGGCAACCGGGTTATCGCCGAGCAAATCCTTTAATAAATGCCAGGGGCAGTCAACCATCGAGAAGGCACAGGCCGGCGTATAAAACGTCAGCACGGTGAAAAGACGATTGTTGCGGCCTCAATTCTTGCCGGGTGCTTTGCACGCATAATGCCAAATGGCTTCCGCCAGCTGCAAATCCTCCGGTGTCGTAATTTTGATGTTCATGCGGCTTCCCGTAACAATCGTTACGCCCCCCCCCAGGCGCTCCACCAGCTGACTGTCATCCGTTCCCATAAAGCCCTCATCGCGCGCCCGGCGATGCGCGTCCCGGATGAGACCAAGCCGGAACCCCTGGGGCGTCTGGGCCATCCAGACCGCATCACGGGGCAGCGTTTGAACGATCCGTCCATCATCGCCCGTCTGCTTGAGTGTATCGCATGCCGCCACCGCCGTGAGGCAGGCACCATATGCCATCGCAGCTTCCAGGCACTTGGACAGCACTTCCGTCGACACGAACGGCCGCACCCCATCGTGGATCATGTCCTCGTCATCCGCCTGCCCTCGACTCGCCGCAAGCCCTAAAAAATCGCTTTCCTGGCGATCCCGCCCGCCCGCAATGATTTGCAATGTCGACGATGTGGACACCCCA
>Ga0180434_10005957_pt1 | contig 14158 bp, 11 predicted proteins | sample SS_ome_7_FD_132453 | JGI IMG/M metagenome (GOLD analysis project Ga0180434, IMG submission 132453) | Hypersaline lake sediment archaeal communities from the Salton Sea, California, USA - SS_1_D_2 metaG | ecosystem: Environmental > Aquatic > Non-marine Saline and Alkaline > Hypersaline >... | reverse complement strand
TGGACGGGCGGGTGATCTTCACGGGCGCGGTGCCGCACGATCAGGTACCCGAAATCATCTGCGCCTGCGATTTCGGGCTCTCTCATCTCCCCGACATGTTTGTGCATCGTCATAATTTCTCCCTCAAGATACTCGAGTACCTGGCCTGCGGTGTCCCGGCCCTGGCCTCCCGCATCGATAGCAACATGGTGCTGGCGCGGATGCTCAGAGGGGTGTTCATCTACGATGGGGCCGAAGACATCCTCAAGGTGCTCGAGCGGCCCCGGCCCATCGAAGTGGAAACCGATCTCTCCCGGTTTTCCTGGCCCAAACTCGCCGAGGCGTACCGGGACATCTACAGGATCCTGGAATGAATCTCGCCATCTGCGCCCGCGACATCCGGGGCGGCCTCCGTTCCCACCTGGAGCTGCTCCTCGACCAGCTTGAGCAGGACGACGGGATCGGCAGGGTCCATCTGCTCTCGGCAACCCCGACTCCTTTCCGGGGCGGGAAGGTGGTGTGTCACAGGATCGGCGTGATCGGCCGATCCTTCATGCTCCGGGAACCGTGGTTCATCTGGCGTTGCAGCCGGCGCCTGAAATCCTTGACGGGGGCGTCCGCCGTCGATGTCATCGATGTACACCAACCGGCGCTGCTGAGGCACCCGGGGGTGCCGGCCGTGTACACGGTGCATATCACCCACCGGCAGTTTTCCCGAAAGACACACGGGGGAATACTGGGGCGCGGTATCGGTCTGGCGCACCGACTGTACACCGGGGTGGATCGACGCCAGATGGCCGTCTGTGACCGGGTGCATTTCGTGAGCCGGCGCGCGCTGGAATCGTTTGCCGGGCGCTACCCCTCCTTGGCTGACAAATTCGTTTATATCGGCAATTTTTTCGATGAGGCCCGGTTTCATCCCCTGGCGCACGACCGCGTCCAGTCGTTCAAGCGGGAGCGGGGAATCGCGGAAGACGCCTTTCTGCTGCTGTTCAGCGGCCGGCTGGATCCGATGAAGAACATTCCCGGATTGCTTCGTGCCGTGGAGCGTCTGCGATCCCAGGGGGACAATATCCAGCTGCTGGTGGCCGGATCGGGACGACTGGTCGGGGCCGTCCGCCGCCACGCGGGCTGTGTTTACCTGGGAGAGCTGGGTGCCGGGGCGCTGAACCTGGCCTACAACGCCGCCGATCTCACCGTACTGCCCTCGGCCTGCGAGAATTTCCCGGCCGTGGTTCTCGAGTCCTTCGCCGCGGGCACGCCCGTTCTGGCCACGGATGTGGGAGACGTGGCCCGGATCCTCCCGTCCGAGCTGATCCTTCGGGACGCCTCGCCGGAGACCATCGCCGCCGCTGTCCGTTCGTTTCGCCGGGCCGAAACGGCGCGGGTTCGGTCCTGGGTCCGCGATGTGGGCACGCGGGTGCGCCGGGATTTTTCGGCCGGGGCCCTGGTCCGGCGCAAGCTGGACCTGTACCGGCAGCTGGCGGTCGAAGCCGTTGCGCGGAAACGATGAAAAACCACCTGAAGCTGGCCTATTTCGCCGTGCTCAAATTGCCCACCCGCATGGCCAATTCCGTTCACGTCCTGAAGATGTGTCAGGCCCTCTCGCGGGCCGGCGCCGACCTGACACTCATCGCCAGCCACCGGGGGCCGGCCGAGATCCATTTCGCCGACTACGGCATCCGCCATCGTTTCAGGATCAAAAACATCTGGATGCCCCCGGTCAGGGTTCTGGCCACGGTGGGGTACCTGGTCTTCTCCTGGTTCTATCTGATGGGGCGGCGGCCGCAGGCCATCTATACCCGTGATTTCTGGAGTTCCTGGATCTTCGGATCCCTGGGTGTCCCCATCGTCTACGAGTGTCATGAGGATCCGCTGGACGGCCTGAGACGCTTTTTCCTCCGCCGCACGCTGGGATGCAGCCAGGTGAAGGTGGTGGTGGTGATCTCCGAGGAATTGCGCCGGATTCTGCTGGCGAAGTACGGATCTTTCCTGCGGGGAAAGACCCTCCTGGTTCTCCCGGACGGGGTGGACCTGGACGCCTACGGGGACACGGTGGACCGCCGGCACCTCAAAGCGTCGCTGCGTCTCGACCCCGCCCGGCCATGGATCGGCTATACCGGCAGCCTCTTCGTGGGCCGGGGGATCGAAATCATCCTCGAGGCGGCACGCCGTCTGCCGGCGTACGGCTTCCTGGTCGCGGGGGGAGACGACGAGGAACTCGCTTCCCTGCGCCGAGTTCTGGCCGAACGGGGCTTGAACAACGTGACCTGTACGGGTCATTATCCCCACGCCCGGATTCCCGGTGTTCTCAAGGCCTGCGACGTCCTGCTGATGCCTTACCAGAGGAAGGTGACCTTGGAGAAAAACCGGCGTGACACCGCCGCCTACATGTCGCCGTTGAAGATGTTCGAGTATATGGCCAGCGGCACGCCCATCGTTTCTTCCGATCTCCCGGTGTTGCGCGAGATTCTCACCCACGAAGAGACCGCCTGGCTGGTGGCGCCCGACGACGTCGACGGCTGGTGTTCGGCCATTCAGAGGCTGGTCGAGTCTGCCGATCTGGCGGGCGGCATCGCCGCCCGGGCAAGGGAACGGGTGCGGGCGTACAGCTGGGACCGCCGGGCGCGGGTGGTGCTCGAAGCTCTGGGTCGCGGCCGCAACGCCGAAGATGAAAGGAGCGCTCATGATGCCCGCGGTTGAAAAACCCGTTTTCGTGATCGGATCCGGACGGTCCGGAACCACCATTCTCTACAATCTGATGTCCCTGCATCCCCGGGTCTACTGGTTCTCGAACCTGTCCAATCTCTTTCCGCACCGCCGGCTGCCGATTCTGGCCCACCGGCTTCTCGATCTGCCGGTCCTGGGTTCCCGTCTGAAACGACGCATCATCGGCCACCCCAAACCTCGCCTGGCCATCCGCCCGGGAGAAGGGGGGAACATCTTCCACGGGATCTGTGGATTCTTGCATGACCGCAGAACCACGGAGGGCGATTACGACGCCGACGCCGCGCGATGTCTCCTGCGCGCCATCGAAACCCACCGGCGAATGACCGGCAGGGAACGGTTCCTCTGCAAGCAGACGGCCAACACCCAGCGGCTGCGTTTGCTGAACCGGATCTTCCCCGATGCCCTCTATGTCCATATCATCCGGGACGGCCGGGCGGTGGCCAACTCCCTCCACCATACGGATTGGTGGAAGGAAGTGGACATCTGGTGGCTCGGGGCGCGGGCGGCAGAGGCGCAGGCGCGGGAAGAGGATCCGATCGTTCTCTGCGGCCTGAACTGGAAACACAACGTGGAGGAGATCATGGCCCACCGGGCCCTGTTCGGGGATCGCTACCTTGAGATCCGCTACGAGGCGCTGGTGACGGCCGTGGGGGACACCGTGGGCCGGGTCCTCGCCTTCACCGGACTGGATCGGGACGTCGCCTGGATGGACCTGCTCCCTCAAACCCTGGTCGACATGAACACCAAGTGGAGGAACGATCTGAGCCAGCGGCAGAAGGATTTGCTGGAGGAGCATATCGGTGCATCGCTGAGGCGGCTCGGGTACGGGAAATAAAACCGGATCGATGAAAATAGTGGTGGTCAACAAGCATCCGAAGGATGCCCTGGGCGGCAGCGAGATTCAGAGCGACCGCATCGCCGCCCGCCTTCTCCACCGGGGGCACGAGGTGCTCTACGCCGTGGCCAAACCCGGAAGCGAAACCCGTGACGTTCCCTACCGCACCCGGTCCCTGGGCGGAGTCCTCGATCTGCGTCGCATGTTGCGAACGGAGAGGCCCGATGTGGTATACTGGAGATACAACCGGAGCATGCTGCTGGCGGCGGCCCTGTGCTGCCGCCGGCTCGGAGTACCCCTGGTGTTTGCCATCTCCCACGTCAACGATGTACGCCGGTGGGTGCGGGTGAGGAGAAACCTCCGCCCATCCCACCCGCTGCTCTTCCTGCGTCACGTGGTCTACATCGTGAAGCACACGCTTTCGGCTCGAATCAATTACGCCGCCTTCCGCTACGTCTCCGGTTTCACGTCGGTGGCCGCCGAGTTGCTGGAACGGCTGCCCGCGGCATGCCGGTCCCGGTCCCGTCATATCCGCTCCATCGCCGGCGCGCTCGAAGCAGAGGCGTTTGCCTGGCCGCGTCCCTACGCGGTCTGGGTGGCCAACGTCAAGCGGGCCAAGAACCCGGAGGCCGTTGTCCGGGCGGCCGGGTTGTGCCGGGGAATCGGCCTCGACTTCCTGATGGTGGGACGGATTCAGGAAGCCTCCTATGCCTATCTGGCGCGGGGCGGCGGTCTGCCCGAGAACCTCCATTTCCTGGGTTCCCGTACGCCCGGGCAGGTGGAGGGGATCATCGCGGGCGCGCGGATGCTGATTCACACCTGCCACCCGGAGGGATTTCCCAACGTCTTCATCCAGGCTTGGTGTCTGGGGAAACCCGTGATCAGTCTGAACTACGATCCGGACGGGGTGATCGAGCGGGAGCGGATCGGTTACCTCTCCGGGGATCTGCCCGCCATGGCCGCTCAGATTCGGCGGTTGCACGACGATGGGAAGTTGCGGATGGAGATGGGTCGCCGGGCCGCGGGGGTCGCCTGCGGTCTCTTCGATCCCGAGCGCAACATCGTCGAACTGGAGGCGTTTCTCGCCGCGGTGGTCGCGGATCACTCCGGCGGGACGGGAGACGGGAATGGCTGAGACGATGAAACGGGGTGCCACCCTCTACGTCCGCGCGCTCAACGGCAGGTTTTATCGGGCCCTTTACCGGCACCGTACCATCCGGGTCATGGAGGAAGACTGGGACAATCTCATCCTCCTCGACGCCTGTCGGCATGATATGTTCGCCCGTCACAATACGATCCCGGGTGAATTGCGCGCCGTGTACTCCCGGGGGTCGAACACCAACCAGTTCCTCAAGGAGAACTTTCAGGGGCGCTATTTCGGAGACACGGTCTACGTGACCGCCAATCCCCTGGTCGACTACCACGTGCCCGACGCGTTTTACAAGATCGTTCCGGTCTGGCGCCGGGGCTGGCACGAACCGTTCGGCACCGTGCTCCCGGGCACGGTGTTCGAGTACGCCCGTGAGGCCCAGGCCCGGTACAAGGACAAGCGCCTGATCGTTCACTTCATGCAGCCCCATTTTCCCTTCATCGGCGAGAAGAGCCGGGCCATGATCGGCGAGCATGAGGGGATTCTCTCGCGCAACTATTTCTACGGCGGAGAGACCGAGCACACCCAGGACGTGTGGAAGCTGTTCCGCGCGGGCCGCTTGACCCGTGACCAGGTGTGGCGGGCCTACGAGGAGAACCTGGACATCGTGCTGGACAAGGCCCGGGCCCTGGTCGAGACGCTGCGCGGAAAGACGGTGATCAGCTCAGACCACGGCAACCTCTTCGGTCAGTGGTCCTTTCCCCTGCCCCTCAGGATATACGGCCACCCGGCCAACTTCTACCATCCGGACCTGATTCGCGTCCCCTGGCTGGTCGTCGCGGCCAGAGCACGCCGTCGGATCCGGGCCGAGGAACGCCCCGAGACGGTGGGACGCCGCGACGGCGAGGAGTACGCGGACAAGCTCCGGTCTCTGGGCTACGTATGAGGCGGACATGATCCACAACGGGCGGGGAATCTCCAGACGGCGCTGGTTGCGATCGGTCATGATGGGAGGTCCGGCGGCCCTGGCCGGACTCTCGGCGGCCGTGTCCTGTGGAAGAGGCCCTTCCAAGCCGCGGCCGAACATCATCCTGATCCTGATCGATGCCCTGCGTGCCGACCGCCTCGGGGTCTACGGTCATACCGGACGATGCAGCCCCGCCATTGACGCCTTCGCCGCGCAGGGGACGGTCTGTGAACGAACCCTGGCCCAGGCTCCCTGGACGCAGCCCTCCATGGCCACGCTGTTCTCCTCCTGCTACCCCAGTGTTCACAAGGTCCTCGATTACGGCTTGACCCGGTCCATGAAGAAGGGCCGGACGAACAAGATGGCCGTGTTCGGGGACGGTTTCTCCACCCTGGCCGAGGTGCTCCAGCGCCACGGATACGACACGGCCGGGTTTATCACCAATTTCGTTCTCTCCTCGGTGTACGGATTTTCCCAGGGATTCGCGCATTACGTGGACATGCCCTCACGCCGCAAGACGGGAGGGGACATGCCCGGCGGCGTCCTGAACGAGGAGGTGACCGCGTGGCTGCAGGCCCGGCGGGACCCCCGGCCCTTTTTTCTCTACCTTCATTACATGGACGTTCACGGGCCCTACTATGCGCGCCCCGCCTTCTACGAACCACGGTTCGCGGCCCTGAGCGAGAGGGCGGACAAGCGCCCGCTCTCAACCGAAGAGTGGCGGGGGATCGGCTACCTGGCCAAGCGGCAGGCCGCCCCCATTCTGGCCCGTTACCCGGAGCTTTCGCGCTATCGTGAATTCTGGAGCGAATTTTACAATGCCGGGGTGCGCGAGATGGACCGGATTTTCCAGGACCTGTCGCGGGAACTCACCCGGATGGGGGTCTGGGAGGACGCGTACGTGATTCTCACCTCTGATCACGGGGAAGCCTTCCTGGAGCACGGTTACTGGAACCACGGTCACGGGCTCCACCAGCATCAGCTGCATGTCCCCCTGATCCTGCGCTGGCCGGGACGGCTCAAGCCGGGGCGGCGGGTGCCCGCGGCGGTCCGCCTGGTGGACCTGATGCCCACGGTGCTTGACCAGCTGGGTCTGCCCGCGCCGCGGGAGATGCAGGGTCGTTCCCTGGTGAAGGAATTCGGCGGCCGATCCGCCGCGCCCCCGCCGCCCTCTCTCGGTGAGGGGGTGAAAAACCACGCCCTGGAACGTTCTCTGGTCTTCGGGAACTGGAAACTGATCGTCGATCCGGAGCGGGAGTTCAAGGCCCTGTACCGTCTGGACCGGGATCCGGGTGAACGGAGGAACCTCTGCGAGGAAGCTCCGCGCATCGCGGCGGATCTCGAAAACAGGCTGCGGCGCCAGATCGCGGTCAACCAGAGACTGGCGGCGCGGGTCACGTCGCGGGATGTGACGCTCACCAGCGACGAGGAGGACCGCCTCCGGTCCCTGGGCTACCTCTGATGTCCATGACTTCGAACGGATCCCTGCGGTGCATGTTCTGAACACGATCCCCCCGGCCAGCCTGTTCGTCGCCGGTCTGACGGGCCTGTTCTGGCTGCTGCTGGCCTTCGGCCCGGGCGGGATCGAGGCGGCGGTTGCCCGGCATCGGGTCCGACTCCTTCAGGTCGTCGTGCTTCTGCTGTTCGGCCTGGCGGTGATCCTGGCCCTGGTCAAACGCTTCAACGTGGACGAGTTCGAACACATCCACTCGGCCTGGTACATCCACCGGGGGGCGCTGCCTTTCCGGGATTTCTTCCAGCATCACCACCCGTTGCTGTGGCCCATGCTGGTTCCCATATTCTGGGTGTTCGGCCATACCGTCACCGCGGTGATCGTGGTGCGTCTGCTCTTCGTCGCGCAGCTGGCAGCGGCGGGATACCTGGTCTACCGCCTGGTCGCCCGTCTGGGTGGATCCCGGGAGGCGGGCCTGGCGGCCGTGATCCTGCTGTTCGCCAACGTCATGTTCGTGCTGAACGTCATCGAGATCCGCCCCGACGTGCCCCAGACCCTGTTCGGCCTTCTGGCCCTCCTGCTTCTCCTAGCGCACCTCCAGGCGCCACGGTCCAGGACCGTCTTCCTCTCCGGGATGTCGGCCGCCCTGGCCTTCCTGTTTCTGCAGAAGGCGCTGTTTTTTCTCCTGGTCCTGGGACCCGTCTTGCTGGTGCTCTGGCTGGCGGGGCGTTTGCGATTCTCCTGCCTCCTGCGCTTCGGGCTGGGGTTCGGTCTGCCGCTGGTGATCTTCGTCATCGTTCTGTGGGCGCTGGACATTTGGGAGGATTACCTCCTGACCAACTGGGTGGTCAACCTGCGTTTCGCACCGGGAGACACCTTCACCCCCTTGACATACTGGCGTCGGTTCGTGCTGAAAGACGCCCTGTTCTGGGGGGCGGGTCTCTTCGGTCTTGCGGTCTCCAGCCTGGGACGGAAACCGGTCCTGGGGCGGCGCCTGATTGTCTTTTTCACCCTGGGTGCAACGGCCGGTCTCTTCCTGTTGAAACGGCCCTACGGCCACAATTTCCTCCTTCTCCTGGCGCTGCTGTCGGTCCTGGGCGGCACCGGCTTCATGTCGTTCCTGGAACGATGGCGCACCGGCTGGGCGCATCGACTGGCGGTGCTGTTTCTATTCCTGGTGCTACCGGTCGGTTTCCTGGTGCGCGAGGCCGGGAACACGAACCGTGCCCAGATTCAGGCCGTCATCCATGTGCTGGAACACACCGCTCCGGACGAACGGGTCTACGACGGCCGCTGCGCCTTCAACCTCTTTCGGCCCGACCTGCACTATTTCTGGTACTCCCTGCTGCCCACGCGGGGGCTGGGCACTTACAACCGGGTCACAGGCGGCCGCCACGGCGATTACGACACCTGTCGCCTGATTCGGGCCGAGAATCCCCGCTTCATCTCGGATTATCTTCTGGACCTGCGTTCATGCGGCTTGGATACCGTCTACGACGTCACACCTTTTCCCCATATCTTCGTCCGGCGGCAGGGGGAATTGGAATGACCCGGGGTCTGCGAAAGAGATGGCTGCTTCATGGCCTGGCCTTCCTCTTCGGACTGGGGATCGTCGTCCTGCTGGTGGCCCACGCCGGTTTCGCCCGATTCTTCGAGATCCTGCGCCGGGGACGCCCGCTGTGGGTGGGTGCCGCGTTTCTGGTCTACGGAGGCGCCTGGATTTTTCGCACGGCCCGCATGCGCCGGCTTGCCGCATTCAGCGGACGCCGCCTCGGCTGGCTGGAGATTTTTCGGCTGCAGGTGGCCGGCTTTGCGTTGAACACCCTGCTGCCGGCCAAGATGGGCGACGTGGCCACCATGGGTTTCCTGAAGCTGAAGGGGCTGCCGTTTCCCCGGGCGGCGGCGGTCGTGTTCCAGACCCGCGTTCTCGATCTCCTGCTTCTCGTCCTGCTCGCCCTGCCCGCGTTGACCGCCGCCCGGCCCGGCGGTGTGCCGGGCTGGGTTATGGCGCCCCTGTTGCTCGGATTTCTCGCCGTGGGCTCCATCTTCGTCTTCGTCACCGTGGACCGCAGCCGCCGGCTGGAACGGGTGCTCGGGCGCTGGCGGGAGCGGGCCGTGCGGCGCTGGCCGCGGCTTCTGTTGCAGAAACTGGCCGATTTCTACGGCGGGTACCACGACATCCTCAAGGAACGTCGCCTGCTGGGGATCTCTGCGGCCCATTCCCTGGGAATCTGGGTCTTCGAAGGCTTCACGGCCTGGCTGCTGGCCCGGGCTGTCGGCGCCGATCCCGGGATGACGGTTCTCTGGCTGGCGCTGGCCATGGCCAACATCGGCAAGAGCGCTCCGGTCACACCCGGCGGGATCGGGATCTACGAATCGATGTTCGCCGCCGTGCTGGTGCTGACCGGGATGCCCTTCGACCTGTCCATCACCCTGGCCATTCTGGATCACGCCGTCAAGAAGGTGTTCAACCTCTGTTTCGGCCTGCCCTCGGTGGCGATGCTGGGATTGAATTTGCGTCAGATCTATGATATGTCTCAGGGGACATTCGAACCGGGACGCGATCCATCATGAATCAAAACAAGCGGGAGCGGGGGGTGCTCTACTGCGCCACCGGAGACCCCTATCTGGCTCAGGCCACGATGTCGGCCCGCAGCCTCAAGGCGCACACCGATCTGGCCTGTGCCGTGTGCACCGACGCGACCGAGGTGGATGCGGTCTGGGACGAGGTCATCCCTCTGGAGAAGAGCGGTGCCCCCCACCGACAGTACATGACCGACAAGCTGCAGGCCCTGGTTCGGAGCCCCTTCAAAGACACGCTCTACCTCGACGCCGATACCTACGTGCTCGACGACATCGGCGAGATGTTCACGCTGCTGCGGCGATTCGACATCGGCATCTGCCACGGTCACCGTCGCCAGCTTCGATACGACCTGCAGCACGGGAAGCTGCCCTTTCGCGGGGTGCGCCGCCGGGTGGTGTCTCCTGAGATACCCTATGCCTTCTCCCCGGTCCAGGGAGGACTGCTGCTCTTTCGCGACAACCCGCGCACGCGACGGTGGCTGGAGGACCTGGTTCGGGTTTACCGGGAAAAGCAGTACTATGACGACCAGGCGACCATGCGGGAGCTGCTCTGGACCGGGAACCTCAAGTTTTATATCCTTCCGCCCGAGTACAACTTCAACTCCCTGGCCGACCTGAAACGCTGGCTGCGGGAGGGGCGAGTGACCGCCACGCCCAAGATCTTCCATTACACCCGGTATCGCCACACCCGTGTACCGCGGCTGGTGCGGCGGATCCTGGCCCGGCGCTTTCTCCTTCATCATGCCGGACGGTTGGCCGGACGGGTGGTCCGGTTCGTGGGGCGCCGGTTCCGCTGATCGGGGTCGATGTCCCATACATATCGAATGGCCGGCTGCGGCAGCTCCGGCATGAAATATGGAGGCATATGATCGGGTTTCTTAAGGGATTGTTCGGAGATCGCAGCCTGCGGTCCGTGATGCGCTATTCAGGCACCATTCTCGGCGGCAACGTCGCGGCGGCGGTGCTCAACCTGATCACCCTCACGCTGGCCGCCAGGCTCCTGGGGGCCGCGGGATTCGGATCCCTGGTCCTGATCCAGACCTACTGCCAGGTGGTGGACATGCTGGCCAATTTCCAGAGCTGGGAGACGGTGGTCAAGTTCGGCGCGGTGGCCCAGAGAGAGCGGGACTGGCCGCGGTTCGGCGGCCTGGTGCGGTTCGGATTCTTTCTCGATCTGTCCAGCGCGATCGTGGCCACCCTGGCGGCTCTGGCCGCGAGCGGCCTGGTCGCGCCGCTGATCGGCATCGGCGCCGACCAGGTCTGGCTGCTGCGGCTCTACACCCTGGTGATCCTCTTCAACCTGACCGGTACACCGGTGGGCGTGCTGCGGCTGCTGAACCGTTTCGGCCTGCTGGCCCTGGAACACGTGCTGCTCGCCGTGGTGCGCCTGGTCGCCGTGGCCGCGGCCCTTTTCCTCGATGCCGGATTCGTCGCCGTGGTGCTGATCTTCCTGGGATCACGGATCTTCTCGTTCGTCTTTCTGTTCACGGCCGCCGTCGTGGTCATGCACCGGCAGGGCCGACCGGGCTGGTGGCGCGGTTCGACGGGCAGGATCGGGGAACCCCTGCGGTTTGCGGTGTGGAGCAACCTGAAGACCACCACCGCGGTTCCGGTCAAGTACTTCGACATGATCATCGTGGGCGCCGCGCTCAGCGTGGAGGCGGTGGCCGTGTACAAGATATTCAAGGAGTTCGCCCGGGTGCTGAACCAGGTGACCGACCCCCTGTTCCAGGTCCTGTTTCCCGAGTTCTCCCGGACCGTGGGGGTGAACGACTCGCGGGAGGCCCTCGGGCTGCTGAAGAAATCGATCCAGGCCCTCTACGCCGTCATGGTCCCGCTGGGCATCGCCCTGATGGCGGCCGCCCCGGTGGTCCTGAACCTCTTCTTCGGCCGGCCCTACGTGGACCACCTCGACGTCCTGCTCCTGTTCATCGGATTCAAGATCGTGTTCATCGGGCTGTCTCCGCTCAATCCCTTCTTCTTCGCCGTGGGCTACGCCAAGTACAACACCCTGATCGCCCTGGTCAAAAACGTGCTGTACGCCCTGGCGCTGTACGCCGCCTGCCTCCATTTCGGGCTCTACGGGGTCGTCGCGGCCTACGTGCTGGAGGTGGTCTTCAATTTCGGCGTCAAAACGGTTATACTCAGAAGACGGCGCCAAGAGTGGCGGGCGGCCTGAACCGCGGGTGCAGCCGTGAAAGAGAAACAGAAACTGATATACATCCTCAGCCTGGACCATTCGGGATCGACCATCCTGGACATGGCCCTGGGCTGCCACCCCGCCGTGGTCGGCTTCGGCGAGGCCGTGGGCCTGCTGGGCATCAAATACCACGAGCTCAGGGACCGGATCTCCCGCTGTTCCTGCGGCCAGGACATCCGCCACTGTCCCTTCTGGTCGCGGGCGCGCCGGGCCCTGCTCGATCTGGAGGCCGGCGATTTCCCGAGCCGCTACACCCGCCTGATGGAGGTGTTCCGCGAGGTGTTCCCCGAAGGCACGGTTGCGGTGGACTCCTCCAAGCGGGCCTTCATCGGGGAGACCTTCCCGTTCTTCCGTGAGCGTTTCGATTTCCGCGTCGTCCTGATGGTGCGCGACCTGCGTGGCTGGATCGACTCCCGCCGCCGCAAGCGCGGCGGCAACGGCCTGGTGCTGGGCCTGACGTGGTGGCATCACAACCGGCGAATGCTGCGTTTCCTGGAGCGTGGCGGGTACCGCCACCTGGTGGTGGGCTACGAGGAACTGGCCCTCTACCCCGAGGTGCTGCTGCGGACGGTCTGCGACTTCGCCGCTCTCGACTTCCACCCCGACATGCTGGTGCCCGACCGCAGCCGCAGCCACATCGTGCGCGGCAACCTGGCCCGCCTGGACGCCGGCAAACGGCGGCGGTTCTTCTACGACGCCCGCTGGCAGACCTCCGTCGGGCTCCAGGTGCAGGCCGCGCTGCTGTGGCCGCTGCTCTTCTGGAACCGCCGCCGCGTCTACGGCCATTTCCGGGGGGGGCGCGGCAACCGGGATTTCGCGGTCTTCGGCGCCCGGGAACGCGGGCTGGCGCCAAACGAAGAGGAGGAGTAGACGATGAAGATATTCCGGTGGGTGGTTCCGGTCCTGGCGGCCGTCGGGGTGCTGATCTACACGTTCTTTCTTCGTCCCGGCCCCATTCGGACGAATCTCGGGGGGTACAACCTTGTGTTCATCACCCTGGACACAACCCGCGCCGACCACATCGGCTGTTACGGGTACGGGAAGGCCGAGACCCCCCACCTGGACCGCCTGGCCGCGGACGGCATCCTCTTCGAGAACTGCTACACGCCGGTGCCCCTCACCCTGCCCGCCCACGCCACCATGTTCACCGGCGTCTACCCCCAGTACCACGGGGTCAAGGGCAACGGCGGATACGTTCTGCCTACGGAGCTGACCACGCTGGCCGAACTCTTCAAGGGGCGGGGCTACCAGACGGCCGCCTTCACCGCGGCCTTTCCGGTGGATTCCCGTTTCGGGCTCGACCAGGGCTTCGACCTCTACGAGGACAGCATGGGCGACAAGAAGCTCAAGGATTTCCAGAGCCAGCGTCCCGCAGACGAGGTCACCAAGGTCTTCAGGAAGTGGTTCGATCACCGGGGGCGGGAGCCTTTTTTCACCTGGATCCACTTCTACGATCCCCACACCCCCTACGCACCGCCCCCGGAGTACATGAAGAAATTTGCCAGATCACCCTACGACGGGGAGATCGCCTACATGGACGCCCATATCGGCGAGGTGGTGAAGACGGTGCGGCAGGCGGGCCTGGCCGACCGTACGCTCTTCGTGCTGCTGGGGGACCACGGTGAGATGCTCGGCGAACACGGCGAGAAGGACCATGGGATCTTCCTCTACGAGAGCGCCCTGCGCGTGCCCTTCGTCGTCTACGGCCGGGGCATCACCCGCGGCGGGAGGATCTCGACCCGGGTGAACCTCACCCAGATCTACCCCACCCTGGCCCGGCTCTTCGCACTGGAGACGCCCGCATACGTGCAGGGCAAGTCCCTGGTGGGAACGATCCGCGGGTCGGATCGCGATGAAGCCCCCGTGCTTCTAGAGAGCCGCTACCCCTTCGACACCCACGGCTGGGCGCCGCTGCGGGGTCTCGTCTCCGGCCGTCACAAGCTGATCGTGGCGCCCGACATGGAGCTGTACGATGTCGCCGCCGATCCCGGGGAGGGACACAACCTCTACCTGCGGGACAACCGCCGGGCCAAGATCATGATGAAGGCGTTCGAGGGGCTTGAGGCGGGGGCGCAGGGGGGGTTCGAGAGCAACAGCGCCCGGCCCATGGGCGAGGAGGAACGGCGGGTTCTGGCATCCCTAGGATACCTCACCCGGCCGCAGGAGCGGGAGGCGGCCGGCCGCGTGCTGCAGGATCCCAAGACGGGCATCGCCTTTTCCGATTTCATCCACGCCGGAGAGAAGAAACTGAACGAAGGGGATCGAAAAGGGGCTCTTGAAGACTTTGAGAAGGCCCGGGAACTCGCGCCCCGCTCCGGCAT
>Ga0180434_10005956_pt1 | contig 14161 bp, 18 predicted proteins | sample SS_ome_7_FD_132453 | JGI IMG/M metagenome (GOLD analysis project Ga0180434, IMG submission 132453) | Hypersaline lake sediment archaeal communities from the Salton Sea, California, USA - SS_1_D_2 metaG | ecosystem: Environmental > Aquatic > Non-marine Saline and Alkaline > Hypersaline >... | reverse complement strand
CGCTGAATATGTGGCCGGTCGGACAGCCTCGTCCGGTCAAGAATGATCCCGGCGCGCAATCGTCAACTGCTGTTGTTCCGCACAGTTATCCGGCCGCCGTGGCACCGGACCCGGTCGCTATCGAGCCAGCGCCACCGTTTGATCCGGCTGCCGTGATTCTTCCGCCATTAAGCCATGCGGCGGAAGAAATTGCAGCGAGACAATGCAAGGCCGCCAAGACAGCATGGACGAAGCACGCCAAAAACGGCCGCCCTGGGTCGTTTGCGGAATGGGCGGATAAGTTCTTTGTTGAACACGCCGAGGTTGTCAGGGCAAAGCTTATGCCCATTGTCGAAGCGGCAGAGGCGGCTACCGGCGAAAAGCTACGGGAGGTCATCGGTGAGCTTGCAGGGAGTCTCTGCCGCCAGTGGCAGGCGATGATCTCGGATGAAATCAAAGCGGGGGACGTGATTGAAACTTGGAAATGCGGATTGGCCGAAGAAATCACCTCGGCGGTCTGCGGCGCTCTCTTTGACAAAGAGGAAACAGGCAATGAATAAAACACATTTGCAAAACATGGCGGCACGGCTTGACAGCGAGCTATGGGCAATGGAGCCAAACGCGCTTCGGCAGTTGGCGGCGAAACTTGACGCGACGTCGGATGCCGAGAAGAAAACGAAGCCCAAGCCCCCAGCACCATATACGGCAACCCCGGATGGTTGCGTCTATGGTGCGAAACTCAAAGTGCCGCGAGCCGCCGGGGCGGTGGCCGTCTATCCGCTGCGCGGTGTCATCGGCCAGCATCAATCTTGGTTTACCGACGTTTCCACCGAATCCATCGCCGACACGTTGGGCGGTCTCGTGGCAAACGACAAGGTAGGCGCAATCGTCTTGGCATGGGACTCGCCTGGCGGTACTGTTTCCGGCGTCCCGGAACTCTGCGAGCAAATCCGGGCGTTTCAATCGGTCAAGCCGATCTACTCAATCTCCGACGCGAGTATGTATTCTGCGGCCTACTGGCTCGGGACGGCGGCAACCAATACGTTTGTCGTGCCGTCCGGCGGCGTTGGCTCGATTGGTGTATGGACGATGCACATGGACTTGTCGAAGGCTTATGACGAGATTGGGATTGATGTGTCACTTATCTCCGCCGGCAAGCACAAAGTCGAGGGCAACCCGTTCGAGCCGCTCTCGGAAGAGGCCCGCGAGGCCATTCAGGCAGACGTGGATGAGTATTACACGATGTTTCTGGACGGCGTAGCAAAGAACCGTGGCGTCCGCTCCTCGGTTGTCGAATCGGATTACGGCGAGGGACGGACCGTCCTTGCGAAAGCCGCGCTGGAGAGCGGCATGGTAGACGGTGTAACGACGCTCCCCGAACTATTGGGGGCACTCGTCCCCAAGCGACGGGGCAGCAGTGTTGCCGCTGCCGATTTGGCAATAGAACTCGCGGAGGCGTCAATGTGACCCTATCCCCACGCCAAACCTCCGTGCTTGTGTTTGTCCGCGACTTCGTGGCGACCCATGGATATTCGCCCAGCATCCGCGAGATCGCCGCGTGGCTCGGCATATCGTTGCACGGCGCGGAAAAACATATCGAGGCACTGGAGCGCAAGGACGCAATTGCGCGGACACGTGGCGTGGCAAGGTCCATTCGCGTCAACGGCGGGGTAGACGCATGACAACCTTGGAGAAAGCCGCCATCGAATGTAGAATAGTTGTCTGAATCACATACGGCATTGCGCCGGTCATGCGGCTGAGTTTCGCACGATTCGCGTAGTGTGACGGAGCCAAGCGTTTCGCTGAGACGGACGCCGCGCTTCAAGGTGTTCCGAACGTCAATCATGTTCGGGCCGCCCTGTTGCGCAGCGCCCGTTGTTGTTTGCGCTCTCCAGGGGCGGCCCTTTGGAGAGAAAGCAAATGACTAAACAAATCCATGAGTTGCAAGACCGGCGAGCAGCCGAGCTTGAGGCGGCCAAGTCGATCACCGACAAGGCCAAAGAGGAAGAGCGAGGCCTGACCGACGAGGAAGAGGCGAAAGTTGCGGAACACGTTGCCGCATCGAAGCAACTTGCCTCCGACATCAAGGCCGCCGAGGAAAAGGAAAAGGCCCGGTTGGCACTACAGGCCGACCTGGATGCCGAACTAGCGGACTCGAATCAGGCGCAAGCGTCCTCGGTGCGTCCCAATCCTGCCCCGCGCAAGGCACCAAACCCGCGTGTCACTGGGGGAGAGGCGGCAGGCGAGTTCGGCCATTTTGGCGATTTTCTATCGTCCGTCTACAGGGCAGCCGTCCAGCCGTCCATGACGGACCAGCGACTAGCCCCGTCGGCCGCCGCGCCGGGAATGCGTAGCGACTTGGATTCCCTCGGCGGATTTTTGATCCCCGAAACGTTCTCCTCGACGATCCTGGAACGGATTTACGAGACGGGCAACCTTCTGAGCCGCATTAAACGGGACGGATTCTATTCGTCACTGGAGGGCAATACGATCAAATTGCCTGCCGATGGCGAGACAAGCCGAGCCGATGGCTCCCGATCCGGCGGTATCCGTGGCTACTGGGTGGGCGAAACCGATTCGATTCCCGATAGCAAGGGGAAGTTCAGCCAGATCGAGTTGACGCTCAACAAGGCTGGCGCGGTCGGCTACGTGACCGAGGAGATGTTGTCGTACTCTCCGCTTGCCGGTGCCTGGCTCAAACGGAAGTTCGAGCAGGAACTCCTGTTCACGGTAGAGAATTCTATCGTGAACGGCAACGGTGCTAATAAACCGGTTGGATTGCTGGCAGCCAACTGTGGCGTCAGCACTTCGAAGGAAACCAACCAAACGGCTGCGACTATCTGGGGGCCGAACATCTCAAAGATGTGGGCACGAATGTGGGCACCATGCCGCAAGACGGCCGTCTGGCTGGTCAGTCAGTCGTGCGAACCGTTCCTGGATTCGCTGACGCTGGAAGGGCGATACGGTTCGGCGGCGACCTCGGTGGAGGGTATTCCGATGTACCATCCGGCAGGGTCGATGCTCAACACCGGAGAGTTTGGTCTCCTGAAAGGCCGTCCGGTCATTCCCGTCGAATACTGCCCGACGGTGGGAACGGTCGGTGACATCATCCTGTGGGACCCGGCCAGCTACATTATCGTGGATAAGGCCGGCGGTCCGCAGATGGCCAGTTCGATCCACGTCCGATTTTTGACGGATGAGCAAACGTTCCGCATAACGTATCGCGTGGATGGTCAGCCGACTTGGTCCAGCGCTTTGACCCCGTACAACGCGGGCGACACGCTGAGTCCAATCGTCAAACTGGCGGTGCGCGAGTAACGATTATGCCATGAGCGGGACTGTGGCCATTGTCGGCTACGGCCCCGCTCGGCTGCTTTCACTTTCGATAACAAAGGAACCTATCATGCGACTTTGCGAACAAACAAAAATTGTCCCGATTCTGGAACCGGAGGACCACAACGGTGGTGTCGATGGCGATAGTGTGTCGCTGGAAAACTACGGCCATGTGACTTTCACATTCTTGTTTGGGGAGTTGACCGGTGATGCCGTGTTGACAATCAATTCCGGCGCAACGGCCGGGACAAAAACTACTGCCGAGACGTTCAACTATCGGGCGACTGCGGCAGACCTCAAAAATGCCTCCGGCGACGCGCTTGGCAGCGAATCGACTTCGGCCGCGCTGACTCTGACGGCGGCCACCTACGAGGACCGCATGTTGGTCGTCGAGATGGATGCTGCCGAGTTCACCGATGGCCAGCAGTGGATTACGCCCAGCCTGAGCAGCGCGGCTAGCGAACTATTCGTGTCGTGCGTTGCAACGTTGAGCCAGCCGCGTTATCCGTCGGAAACGCCGCCCACGGCGATTGCGTAACGAAGACTCCTGCTGAGGTCGGGACGATGTTTGATCGGGTTGTAGTGCTCAATCTGGACCGGCGACCGGACCGCCTGACAGCGTTTCGTAGCCGCGTCCCTACGGATTGGCCATTCTGCTCGGTCGAGCGCGTCCCGGCCTTTGACGGGTCTGCGATTCCACGCTCGGAGATACCGGCGTGGTATGCGCCGGACAACAAGGAACGGTACCGAGGCGCGTGGGGTTGTTTTCAATCTCACCTCGGCGTCTGGCAAAAGGCTTTGGCGGATGGGCTCGATAGTGTTTTGGTTTTCGAGGACGACGCGGTTTTTTCGCCGGACTTTTCGGCGAGGGCAATCACCTTCGCGGAACATGTCCCCAGTGACTGGGACCAGATTTATTTCGGCGGACAGCACCTGCAAACCGACAAAACGCCGCCCGTGCGAGTCAACGAACATGTCGTTCGCGGCCGCAACGTCAATCGGACTCATGCTTATGCCGTGCGACGTCCCATGATGGAGTTCCTTATCGGGCGGCTTGGTGGGGCGTGGCCGAACCAGACGCCCGTGAACTATTACAACTTTGATTTTCAGCTTGGCCTGACGCACTTGCGCGATGGACGACGCGCATATTGTCCGACGCAGTGGCTCTGTGGTCAAGCCGCTGGGGCAAGCGACGTTTCTGAGAATGTGCGATTTTATTCCACGTTGTGGTGGAAAGAGTTTCCTATCGTGGAACCCGAGCGGGAGTTGGCAGGATGCTGAGAAGCACCAATCACACGCGAACGCCATCGAGCACTGAACCGGTCACCGTGGCGGAAGTGCGCAAGCAACTGCGAATCGACCACACCGAAGACGATTCGGATTTGAGCGCCATGATTACTGAGGCACGGCTCGACTGTGAAACCCGGCTCGGCGACGTATCGCTGCTGGACGCGACGTGCATCGATTACTTCGACCAATTTAGCGAGATGGACTTGCACTGGGGCCCGGTGGACTCCATTACATCCATTACCTACACCGACACTAACGGCGATACACAAACGCTTGCCACCTCTGTGTATGAACTAGGCCAATGGCACAGTATTGGCCGCGTGCGGCTGAAGTACAACCAGACATGGCCGAGCACGCGAAGCCATGCGGACGTCGTGACCGTGACCTACAAGGCAGGCTACGGCGCTACCGCCGCCAGCGTACCCGACAGCATCAAGCGGTGGATTAAGGCGCGCGTCGCGTGGCTCTACGCTAACCGCGACGGCGAGGAATACCCATGGCGGTTCGATAGTGTTTTGTCGCCTCACACCATAACGCGGGTTATCGCACAATGAGACGGACCCGAAAACGGAAAGCGAGAGCGGGGCATTTTGATACGCGGATCATTGTGTACGAACAGGATTCGACGGGCACTGCCAACACGGATGGCGAGATACCGGAGGACGCGAAGGAAGTTTGCCGCCGGTGGGCGGAGGTTTACCCGTTGCGCGGGCGACTATTGGACTTGACGACTTCGCTAGAGGGGAACGTCACGCACGTCGTGCGGGTGCATTACGACGATGAGACGGAGGCCATTACGCCGGCAAACTGGATCGTGCTCAGGAAAACATCAAAGCGGCTGAATATCATCAATGCCCTGGACCTCGACAACCAACATCGGTGCATCGAACTTGAGTGTACGGAGCGAGTGACATGAGCCTAGAGGGCGACTTACGAACCGCGCTATTAAACATGTCGGCCGTGACCGCGCTGGTTGGCACAGGGAACAGCGCGCGCATTCGTCCGTATGAACTCCAGGCGATCGACGACAAAACGGAGGAGCACATTATTGTCGAGGTGGACAGCCAGCCGCGAGAGAACACACTGGACGGCGCTGGCGTGATGATAACGGCTTCCGTCAACCTTAGCCTTCGCGCCATGACGGTCGATGCCGTCCGCACACTGGCGGCTGCTGTCAAGACCAACGGGACCACGCCTGGCACCGGCCTTGCTTGGTATGGCGGCAGTGGCACGGCATTTCAATCGTGGCTCGACGATGAGACGCATTCCAAGATTCGATGGGGAGACGACAGCAAAAAGGTTTGGCATACCATCGAGCAGTCGTACAGCGTTCAGTATTCGGAGGACGTGTAATGGGAGTGCAATCATCCAAGAGTTGTGTCACGATCCAGGGAATCGACGAAATGATTGCCTCGATCAAAATTATGAAAACCACGGTGGCTCGCAGCGCAATGTCGTCGGCTGTTCGTGCTGGCATGGCTACGGTGACGCGGGCCATTCGCAAAGAGGTCAGCGCTACGCCAACGAACACGGCACACGAGGCGTCGCTAAAAACCGGAATGCGAAAGTTGGTTGGCAGTCGATTCAAACGCGGCGGTCTCGACAAAATGCAGCGCATGCACGCAACGGTAGCGAAGATCGGATTCGGTGTCGGCAAAAAGAGTAACGCGCGCATGAGTCGAGGCGAGACGGAAGGCGTCGGCGTGACGCGCAGTACGGCGCATTGGTTCGTTCTCGGCACTCCCAACAGGAAGTCGCACGGCCATGTGCGTCCGCTTTTTCTGGACGCCGTACCGAACGCCGTCGCTTCTTGCGGCGAACAGGCGATGCAAGCGGCCGTCGCAAAGGCAAAGAAACGATTCGAGACGCTCGCGGCGAAGCGGGCCATCAAGAGATAGCGGGAGTGGTGTTTGTCAGTGCGAAAATCTAACCAAAAGTAAAAAGGAACCCCACTCATGGCATTTGTAAAATGCAAAGGAACGGCGCTCCAGCAGGAGATATCGAGTGTCTATACTGCCGTCGCGCAAATTATTTCGATTGACCTACCGGAGGCCGAGGCCGAGACATACGAGGCGGACACGCTCGACAGCTCCGGTGCGGGTATCCCGCACAAATCGACGGGTCGAAGCGAAGGCGGCTCGTGTAGCGGCGAATTGTTCTATGATCCGGCTCTTGCCGGCCACAAGGCTCTAACCGAGTTAATCCGCTCGCCGCAAGCGGAAAACTGGAAGGTCGTATTCGCCGACGATGGCTCCAGCGAATGGGCTTTTGCTGGTGCTGGATTCAGCTTCGGCGGAACCGTCGCGCTCAACGACGGCCTAAAGGCCAACTTCAGCATCAAACTGGATGGCATCCCGACTTATCCGTCAGGCGGTAGTGCCGCGTAACAGGAACGATTGCCATGAAATGTCGTTTGCTAATTGAAATGGGCTGTAGGCCGTGCGATGAGTTCCCGGATGGAACGAAACCGGCGGGGACGATTATCGACCACGAGGACGCCTATTGGCTTGTCCTAATGGGATGCGCGGAAGCGGCAGACGATGAGTGTAAAAAAAAAGCGCCCACGACACCGGAGCAAGCAAAAAAGCGGCTCAACGCCTATCGAAGGCAGGCCGCAGGCGTGCTCCCAGAAGATCGTGAGGCGTGGGACCGTGGGTTCATGCGTGGTTACAACGATGACGGTACGTGGAAGCCCGGTCCCAATGCGGAAGAGTTCGACGAACTGGAATGGGAAGCATACAAGCAAGACAGTCAACTTGTGCTTCCCTAAACTATCACCAAGACTGAGCAGGAGAAATTGTAATGGGATTAGCTAATCGGGATGAATTGTTACGGAAGTTTGGCACGACGATCAGGCGGTACGAAACGGTACGGTTACCTGCCGCCGGTGTGAGTGTGCGCATTCAATCGTTGACCGAGGGCGAATTGTCCAGTTACCAACGGAAAATGTGGGCGAAAGGCGGGCGCGGGCTTGACCCGGCCGCCATGCACTCCGCGAACCGTCGGCTGTTCGTGCTTTGTTTAGTGGACGGCTCCGGCAACCGGATTTTATCGAACAATGATGCCGACGAACTGACCGGCATGGATGCGGCTGATTCCAGCGTGCTCTACGAAGCATGCACCGAACATTGCGGCATTGACCGAACAGACATCGGTGATTTGGAAAAAAACTCCGAAACGACGGCCGAAGGCTCTTCGCCGTCAGATTAGCGAATCGAGCAGGGTGGATCGGGTCCATTGATGCGTTTTTGGACCAGTTTACGCCGGAAGAGTTTGACGAACGTTTTGCGGCGGAGCGGGTTGACGGCTCGCCCGCCGAATGGATCGAGCGGATAGCGGTAATCCTGAAACTTGGGTTCACCGCGACCGCCATGTCAAAAGTGGAGCCCGATATGTTTGACCCTTTGCGACCGCGAAGTGACAACACAAAGGCGACCCGCGGCAGTCCGTTTCAAGCATCCTCAACCGTGTCCGAGGGCCAGGCAGTTTCGCCAGCCCAGGGCGCGGCGATGTTTGCATCTGTATTTGGGGTTTCAACAAAGTAGCGCGCAATGGCATCAGCGGTCGGCAATCTGATTATGCGGTTTAGCGCCGACACGACGCGATTCAATCGCGGTGCCGGTCGGATGCAATCGACGCTTGGTCGGTTGCAACGGTCGGCGATGGGCGTTGCCAGTGCATTTGGCGTGATGGGTGGGGCCGCAACGTTCGCCGCTGCCATCCGGTCTGGCGAGGAGTACAACCGCAAGATGCGCGGTTCACTCGCCATCATGGGTGACGTGTCCGCCGCGATGCGCAAGGACATGAGTGCGGCGGCATTCGCCGTGGCGCGTGCGACGAAGTATTCAGCGGCCCAGGCGGCTGAGTCGTACTACTTTCTGGCATCAGCGGGCATGGACGCCAAGCAGTCGGTTGCCGCACTTCCTGCCGTCGCGTTGTTTGCACAGGCGGGCAATTTCGATATGGCGACGGCGACGGACCTTGCAACCGACGCACTTTCGGCCATGGGCATGACGTCGAAGGATGCGAAAAAGAACCTGACGCAACTAACCCGCGTTACGGATGTATTGACCAAGGCGAACACGCTCGCCAATGCTAGCAGCCAGCAATTCAGTGAAGCCCTAACGACGAAAGCCGGGGCCGCGCTAAAAACGGTTGGCAAGGACATCGAGGAGGGCGTAGCCGTGTTGGCTGCGTGGGCCGACCAAGGCATCAAGGGCGCGGAGGCGGGCACGGCCATGAACATCGTGCTCCGCGACCTACAGACGAAGGCAATTCAGAACGCCAAGGCATTCAAGGCGGCCGGAGTCGCGGTATTCGATTCGTCGGGCGAGATGCGCAACCTCGCGGATATCGTCTATGACCTGGAGTCGCGGTTGGATGGCATGAGCGATGCCGGGAAAAAAGCAGCGCTGATGCAACTTGGTTTCGCGGACAAATCCATCATTTTCATTCAGACACTGCTCGGCACGTCCGCCAAGATACGGGAATACGAGCGGCAGCTACGGCAGGCGGGCGGCACGACGAAGGAAGTTGCCGACAAGCAGTTGACTGCCATGCAAAAAGGCATGAATAAACTTGGTGCCGCCGTAACCAAAGCGGGTGCCTCGCTGGCGGAAGCATTTGGGCCAGAGGTACGGGAAATGCTTGAGGAGATTGCAAACACAATCCCAAAAATCACGAACGCCATGGGGTTCGTCGGCAAATCGTTCAAGGCTGCGAACGCCAACGTCCTCTTGCCGATGCTCATTAAAATGGCTGAGGCAAGCAAGGCAGTCAATGAAAAAATCACGGGGCCAAGTGTCGAGACGGAACATCTGGGCGTATTGATACAAGAACTGAAGAACCGACAAAAACAGTTTTCCGACGAACTGTACGGCGGCAAAAAACTTCCACTAAACGTGCCCGGCGAATCACAGCCGCAACACGGTCCTGCCATGCAATCCAAGGGAACGCCTGCTGGTGTTCCTGAGTCGCCATTCAAAGACGACATCGACGACATCCAGCGTCAATTCGACACACGAGGTATGTCAAGTATGGAAGTCAAGTTATTCGACCTCGAAAACATGCATGCACCTATTGAGATTCTTGAACGTGTTCGCAAAATCATTTCACAAATCAAGGCGGAAGAGTTTGAAAATAAGCTCTTGGATAAACAACGGACGGCCGCCGCAGAGATGCAAGGCCGCGTCATCATGCTTACAAAAAGCATGATGACGCCGCTTGAACGGTACAACTCCAAGATTCGAGACTACCGCAACCTGATGAAGGCTGGTGCCATCAGCGAGAAGACTGCCATTCGCGCGAATCTCGCGGCAGCCCAGGAATACAAAGACAGTCTAACAAGCAAGCTGGGGGGCAAGCCGGTTTCGAGTGGTCCGTCCACGAAACTTGCCGGGTATGCCGAGCAAGGTAGCCGCGAAGCCTATTCGGCCATCATGGCGGATCGTGCTCAGCGGCTGCAGGCCGGAAAGAAGAACGCGCCGGAGGAAAAGACGGCGAAGAACACCGGCGATATCAAAAAGGCCGTGGACACGATGAATGGCATTATGAGTGACCTGCGTGACCGACAGAATCAGGCTGAAGAATTGGGGATACCGGCATGAGTTGTATTAGTTTCAAAGAAATCCATGACGGGCGTGCCGCGAGCGACGATGTCGGCGACAAGGAAACGACAGTGTCGTATGTCCGCGTGTTCCGGGCCGAGACAAGCTTGGCGACCGATGACGCGACGGCAATCAAGGCACATGCCTCGTGCCCCAGTTTGGGTGCGGCACATCCCAATAACACTTATGCGCGCCTAAGGAATCGTCAATTTCGCAATGAGACTTTTTCAAAAAAAGTCTGGATCGTCACGCTTACCTATTCAACGAAAGGAACGGATGTATCTGGCGGTTCTCAGACGAACCCGCTTGATACGACCACGAGAATTACATGGCGGAGCGAGCAGTTTCAAAAAGTGGCGATCAAGGATAAGGATGGTAACGCCATTCTGAATAGCGCGCAAGACGAATACGACCCGCCGCCCGAGAAGGATGACAGCCGCTGGATAGCGACGATCACGAAGAACATGGTCGCCGTGCCGTCGTGGCTACTGAACTACCAGGATGCCGTGAACTCTTCCGGGTTTATGATTGACGGCCTCTCGGTGCCAGCGCGTCGCGCGAAAGTGCAGAGTATTGAAATCGGCGGCTGGCAGTTCCAAGACCCCTACAGCTACAGGCAGGTGACGATCGGCATTGCGATTAGCCGCGACGAGTACACGCTGAAGCCTCGGGATCAGGGGTTTAATAAACTGGTTGGCGGCAAGCGCGTCAAGATCATGATTCCCGAACTGGACGACAACGGCAAAAAAACGGCACGGACGATGGAGCCCTCTGTGCCCGTCGCGTTAAACGGTTCCGGCGCGGTGGTTGAAAGTCCCACGCTTGCCAACGCGCATTTCAATACGCATTACGTTTACAACGAAGCGAACTTTTCAGTACTCCCGTTAGTGTAGGATACGATCATGGCCAATGAAATCACGATCAATATATCGGGCACGCTGAGCAATTCGCCGCTGCAACGGACGTTTGTTCCGGCAGCAGCGCAGATCACCCAGGTGACGAAGCGCCGGGCTGGCTCGGCCCAATCGCTGACCTCGGCATGGGAGGCAGTCGCTTTAGGCGACCTCACTGCCGGGTATGTTTTTTTGACCAACCTGGACGACACATTCAGCGTGGATTTTGGCCCGCTAGAGGCGGGCAGTGGCGGCGACGGTGTCCTGTGCGGCACATTGCGTCCTAGCGATCCGCCCGCATTGATTCCCGTGCCGTCCGGCGTAACGCTCATGGTCCGCGCGTCTGGCGGCTCTGGGGCGACAGCAACGGTGGATATCGAAGCATGGAGCCAATAAGCCCATGTTAAAAATACCACGCGACGACGTTGTACGAGTGCTGAAGGCCACCCGGGAAGTCGAGCGGCGCATCCGTAGCCAGCCTGTGAAGCGCGCACGGTGGCAGGGCTCCAAGACTCCAATGGAACTCATGCCGCTGATTCTCTATGACGACGTGGCTCCCGGCGACACGAATAAGTACGCCTGGCAAACGAAGGTCGAGGGCGGCTCGATTGTCGCCAACGAGTCGGCCGACAAGGTGTACGTCCAGAACGTCTTCCCCGGCACATTCCGAGGCGTCGGCTCGAACCATAGCGCCGACTGGGACACGGACACGGCGTCGATGATCTGGACGGCGCGGGGCAAGGACGACAAAGAGCATATCGTATGTGGTGTCGAGCGGGCGAAGCGGTGCTCTGCTATTCTCACGGCCGACGCGGGGCCGGGGGCAAGCGTCAACGTGGACAACGTTGTTCCTCTGGACGGCGGGCTATCGCCTCTCTCCGATCCCGATTCGACTTCCGAAACTATCTCGGCGACCATGCCAGCGGCCGCGCGAGCGTTGGATAATGCAACATGTGTTATTGAATGGGACGAGCACAACGACGCATGGAAGATTCATCGCGTCCACGAACAGGCCCGCATGATTCGCGGTACACTGAGTGCCGACCTCGACACGACAGATACGAGCATCACAATCAGCAACCCGACCAGTATGGACGGTGGGCAGGTGCCGACGGGAACACTGACAGGCTACAATGTGTTCGACTGGGAAGGCGACAGCGGCGGCGTGGTAATCCTGGTGTGGAATGAGACCACCGACCATTACGAGATGGTTCAAGTCGAGTGCCCAGCATGAGTAAACGAAAACGCCAACCCGATAACTTCGCCCGTGACGAAAGCGGCTTGTGGCTGCCACGCCATGGGCTTGTCGGGCCGGATCGGACGCGGTTCGACTCGCGGCGGTTCATGCCTGGTTATCCGTGTTGCTGCGAGTCATGCACGATTTTCGAGGATGACTTTTCAACCGATGATCTTGCAGATAAGTGGACGGACCAATCGGGAACGTGGTCGATTGGTAGCGGTGTTCTTTCGACTTCCAGCAGCAACGCGGTTTTGACTTGCGATACAACCTACCCAGGCGGCGGTTTCCATAATCACGTTGTCCAGGTATCGCTCAAGGCATCGACGGGCGACCGTTCACGGATTATTTTCAGCTATGACTCCTCGGATAGCTCTTACAATTACGTGGAAGTGTACTGGAATGGTGCCAGTAGCTACATATACATCAAAACGAGCGCAGGTGTAACTGCTGCTACTTCAGGTGAAGAGGACTTCACTGATGGAAACACCTATGTTTTCAAGATATGCATTACAAGCACATCAGCTACCATAGAGGTGGCCTCGGCGTGTGTGGTGATTGGCAGTATTGATTCAACGACGACAAACGTAGGTGTTGGCACGGGCGCAACTTCTAATGCGTTGTTGTTCGATAGTTTCCTGTACAGTCGTCACGTGTCAGAAATGGATGGATGTCCCGATTGTTCACAACCCTGCCAATACTGCAATGGAAATCAATCGGCGGAAATCTCGGTATCTATTTCTGGGGTCACAGACTATGGAACTGGTTACCCATCCCATTGCGATACACCATGCTGTGAATCCGCAATGAACGGGACTTTTATTTTCAAAATGGAATGTGAGGAGTGTAGTGTATACGACTCATTTTCAGGCGTTTGCTGTTCATGCGATGAGGGTGAAAGTTCACATACCGGGTTTAATCTATATTGGTGTTACAACGAGTTTTCTGCTAACAATTGTTTTTACGGAGGGCAACTTGGACATTATTATTTTGTGTTGTCTCTTGCAACTATGATTTGTCACACGCAGGCAACAAGCCCCCTATGCGCGATGAGTTATTTTGCATACGATTTTGGAACGGACAAGCCCGACTGTAATGCTTTATATACGGAGAAGACGTTAAGTCTGGTCCGCTCGTGTGATGACGGTTATGCGTGCTGTGTGTGCGATTTTTCTTCGGCGGTAGTAAAAGTCCAGTACATATAGCCATGTTATGTAAACCCGACTCTTCTGAAACGTATTGCATTCAGTGCGGATGGCATAAGCCTTTGCGCATCGACGGTTGGCCGCGTCGCAACTGCCCGAACGCTCCCGGCGCTCCACCACGAGCCAAAGGCTCCGGCGACTACCTCCATGGCGCGATACTGAAATGGGTCGGCGAAGGACCAACGCGGGAGTGTGGCTGCAAGGATCGAATTACGAAAATGAACCGCTGGGGGCCAGCCGGTTGCCGCGAGCACTTGAACGAGATTGTCGAGTGGATGATGGACGAGGCAAAGCAACGCGGCTGGTGGCGATATGCCGTGGCCGTTCCGGGTTCGCGGCTGTTTGTTCGCCGGATGGTGCTGGGGGCGATCAAGAAGGCCGAGAGGGCGTTATCCGAACAGCCACGCCAGCGCGACCATGACGGCACCGGCGATAACCGAGAGGATGGCGCGGGCCAGTAGAGAGGTGCAAGTGTAGAACATCACCGCTGATCTAGGTGGTGGTTGTCAATGTTCCCTTCGCCACCTTCGCCCGGCATGAACTGCCCAAGCTCCATGCATTCGTAGGGGTTCCCCGCGAACACATAGCCCGCCTGCAAGTCGATTCCATATTGCGGGT
>Ga0180434_10005955_pt1 | contig 14163 bp, 11 predicted proteins | sample SS_ome_7_FD_132453 | JGI IMG/M metagenome (GOLD analysis project Ga0180434, IMG submission 132453) | Hypersaline lake sediment archaeal communities from the Salton Sea, California, USA - SS_1_D_2 metaG | ecosystem: Environmental > Aquatic > Non-marine Saline and Alkaline > Hypersaline >... | reverse complement strand
GAGTGAGTACATCGTCCCCGTGGCGCAGCACTACTGGGGCTATGACACCGAGCAGGGGTTTGCCATGAAGACGAGGAGCTTCGTGGGGTCCACCGACCCTCTGGAGGCGCGCGCGGTGATTCAATCCGTGGCTGCGGCCAATGAAGCCTATATGGAGGCATGTCAGCCGGACTGTCCTCGGGAGTATCCTCTCCGTCCCATCCTCCAGATCGTGGGCGGCACGATGCGTCAGGTACTTTACCCGGATGACCCATGGGGGTCATGCCGGGGCGATTGTAACTCGTACAATATGATCTACGACTTGGACGGTGACGACTACCCCGACGGGCCGGTAGCCGTTTTGCCGTGCGACAGTCTGGAGCAGCTTGAGAGCTACATAGTCGCCGTTGACGATTGGAACAACAATCGTTTTGTTGACGCGGACGGGACGTTGCAGCTTTGTGTGGGAAACAGGTACGGAGAGGACACTTCCCCCGAGCTGCCCGAGGACATGGGGGAGATAGAGACGTTTTATAGGTGGTGGGGTAATGAGACGTCGCCCGCGCTGGTTGAATCGGACTACGGCCGCCACGACTTTGAGGAGATGCAAGCGGCGTTCTGTGCGGTGATGAACGAAGGCAGGCGTGATGTGTGGATTCAGGGCCTCAAGACGTCGGTTTACCGACTGACGGGATTCATGGTGGGCGGCTACTTTGACGTCGGCGGGTTGACTACAAAGCAGCGAGTAATGGTCGTGGCCCCGACCTGCGAGTCGGCTGCGATCTGGCGCGGCAGCTATTATGCAAACCACTGCAAGGATCTGCTGTTCAACGAAACTGAGAAGACCGTGGCCGTGGGCTTTGTCGGTTTGCTCAACGGAGCATACGAAGGCCACGACTATGTGCGAGGGCTTCTTCTCACCGAGCTCAGCGACTCCTGGGGAAGGCGCGAGCCCATGTCGCGCATCTTGGACGGCGTGGTGCAGACTCTCCGGACTCAATTCCCCCAATACGGGAGAGGATTGGTCTTCTTCGGGACCCACGCTCTGAGCCCGGCCGATTTCTCGGTGACGAGTGTTCCCTCGGGGGATGACTCGGAGCGGGGCCTTGCGCTCTGGTCCGATAGAGGGCCCGGGGCGATCTCGCTGCACTTCTCGCTTCCCGAGGGGGCACGGGTGAGCCTGGACATCTACGACGTCGCAGGCCGGCACGTTGCCGCGATCTGCCGAGAGGCACTGGGCCAGGGTGTCCATACCTACTCGTGGTCGACTTTGTCGGTTCCGAGCGGGGTCTATTTTGCCCGTCTCAGGGCCGGTCACAAGGTGGTGAATAGCAAGCTGTTGGTGGTGCATTGAGGGGCTGCAAAGATAGTCCGGTAGGGGAAATCGCGCGCATGGCCCGGGCCCCTTGGCCGGCGCACTCGTTGACGTCCACTTTGACGCATTTATGGAGGCGGACGAAGTAGTTCCCGTAGGGGGCGATTCGCGGGGATGAAGGAGGGCTCGACACCGCAACGTGCTCCGCATTGCGGTCGAAGGATCTTCAGTAGCGACCGTTTGCGCAGGAGGGAGCCGAGATTCCACCTAAGCGGAGGTTAGCTCGGCGACCGGGCGCAGGGAGTAAGGAAGTTCCTTCAACCGGACGGCAGGGCCCCTGAAAGAACCGCTTCCTCCGCCGGGGCGACTCCGCCCATGCCGCGTCGCTGCAAATGGGGATAGGTCGGCGCCATGCAAACAAAAAGCGCGCCCCGGTTGAGGCGCGCTTCGCTTGCCTTCGATCTCCGGAATCCGAGCGCCGCGCAACAGCGCGAAGCAGGGCTCCGGTGGTGATGTCTTAAACGCAGCCGGTAGGCTTCGGAAGGCCCGCCACCTTGCAGGCTCCCTTGGCCGGCCCGCTTGGGAAGAGCTCATAGATCTTCTTGAGCGGAAAACCCGTCTCCTTGCAGAGCTTCCGGATCATCGGCGCCATGTTGAACTGCAAGTAGTACTCGCGAAGATAGTTGACGACCTTCCAGTGCTCCTCGGTCATGTCATTGACGCCCTCGGTCTCAGCAAGCGATTTCGCCACGGGCTCATCCCAGGCTTCCGGATCCTGAATGAAGCCGTCCTCATCGATTTCCAAGCTCTTACCACCAAGATCTGCCATCGGCATAGTATCTCACTCCTCCTGTAAGTCCCAGTCTCTCCCTTCCCTCTCCTTCTCCCTGTGCTCAGAGCCCATTCGGCGGTTGCCTGAAACCGGCCGCCTGGAGCCCCGGGCGTTGCCGGCAAAACGCCACCGCCCTGAGCCCGGGGTGTGCCGGGCGGGCGCAGGGCGGTGCCGCTGCAGCAATCGTCCACATTTTAACAGAAGATCCCGTCATGTCAATACCCCTGAAGCGCCGGAATGGCAAGGCGGCATCCAGTAGATATAGTATTTACTAACAATGACTTACAGTATATCGGGGCCTCGGCCCCTTCGAAATTCTGTCCGACGATTCCGGGGAAAACCAGGATTCCGAGGCAAAATCGGAGCCCGGGCTGCAGAAAATTGCGTTAAGTACTTGACGACTTCGGATTGTGGCTATATCATTTGATTGCAGCCCTGGATGAGTGGTGAAACGGGCGTGAGGGGTTATATGGGCGAGCAGGCTTCAGTACCCATTCCCGTCGTCAGGCGATTATCACACTACCTGCAACACGTCCGCATGCAGATAGAACAAGGGCGGGAGTGGATCTCTTCGCTGGAACTTGCCGAAGCGCTGGAGGTGACCAGCTCTACAGTTCGCCAGGATCTCTCTTGGCTCGAGATCAGCGGGACGGCGAAGCGTGGCTATAAGATCGAAGACCTGGAAAGCGCGATAGCCACCTTAGTCGGGAGAGACCGTAGCAGCAACATGGTCATCGTTGGTGCCGGCAATCTGGGCCGAGCGCTCGCACTACACGAAGAATTCCCCCGACATGGATTCCCGGTTTGCGGGTTGTTCGACTCGAATACTCGGATCGTCGGAAGGAAAGTCGGGAAGTTTGTCATACAAAACATGGATGAACTGCCGAAGGTCGTTCGGGACAAGGCCGTGGAGATCGGCGTTATCGCCGTTCCGGCGAAGTCGGCGCAAGAAGTAGCGGATGTCCTGGTGTCCGGCGGCGTGCAGGGTCTGTTGAACATGTCTTGCACTCACGTTCGGACCCCGGAAGGTGTCTCGGTCGTCGAGGCGCGTATGTTCTCGAGTCTGAATCTGCTTTCATACGCGATCAAGGCGAGGAAGGAAAGTTAGGGAGAAAGGAGGTTGACATGCCGAGCTATGTCATCCCGGACAAGTGTGACGGATGCAAGGCGCTGGACAAGACAGCCTGTCAGCACATCTGTCCCAACGACTTGATGGTGCTCAACAAGGACACCATGAAGGCGTACAACCAAGACCCGGACATGTGCTGGGAGTGCTACAACTGCGTCAAGATCTGCCCGGTGCAGGCGGTTGAAGTGCGTGGATACGCCGACTTCGTGCCGTTGGGAGCCAGTGTGACTGCGATGCGGAGCACTGAGGATATCCTCTGGACTATCCAGTTCCGCAGCAAGGACATCAAGCCCAAGCGGTTCAAGTTCCCGATCCGCAGGGGCGTCGCCGAGGGCAAGGCCCAGCCGTTCGAGCACTATCCGACGGGCGATGAGGACCTGAAGAGCCCGACGCTGATGTGTGAGCCGGCCGGCCTGAACACCGAGAAGGGCCCGGTCAAGATGGACAAGGTCCCGACGTTTTAGTCAGGCAGGGTCTGTCTGAGGGGCTATTTTCTTAAGGAGAGGTACTCCTGGGAGGATAACCAAGATGCCGAATTTCGAAACAGTAACGGTAGAGACGGACCTGCTGATCTGCGGCGGCGGGATGGCCGCATGCGGCGCGGCGGTTGAGGCGTCCTACTGGGCAAAGAAGAACGGGTTGAAAGTGACCTTGGTCGACAAGGCCGCGATGGACCGCTCAGGCGCGGTCGCTATGGGCCTGTCGGCCATCAACCAGTACGTAGACCTTAACAGCGGCAACAACACGCTGAAGGACTACTGCGACTACGTCCGCAATGACCTCATGGGAATCACCCGCGAGGACCTAGTTGCCAACATCGGGCGCCACGTGGACTCGACTGTCCACCTGTTCGAGAAGTGGGGTCTGCCGATCTGGAAGGACGAGGAAGGCAACTACGTTCACGAGGGCCGCTGGCAGCTCATGATCAACGGCGAGTCCTACAAGGTCATCGTCGCCGAGGCCGCCAAGAACGCTCTGGCCGAGGCCAACGGCGAGATCTACGAGAGAGTCTTCCTGACGCATCCGCTGATGGACGGCGACAAGTGCGTGGGCGCGATCGGGTTCAGCGTCAGAGAGAACAAGGTATACGTCTTCAAGGCTAAGGCCACCATGGTCGCCATGGGCGGCGCGGTTCACGTATTCAAGCCGCGTTCAACCGGCGAGGGCTTCGGCCGCTCCTGGTACCCGCCGTTCAACTCCGGCGCGAGCGCGTTCTTCACGATCTACGCAGGCGCGGAGATGACCTGCCAGGAAGTCAGGTTCATCCCCGTGCGGTTCAAGGACGCCTACGGCCCCGTCGGCGCGTGGTTCCTGTTGTTCAAGTCCATCGCGACCAACGCGCAGGGCGGCAACTACATGCAGGACAACGTCGCCGAGCTGGACAAGTGGGAGCCATACGGCAAGGTGAAGCCGCGTCCGGCCAACATCCGCAACTGGCTGATGATGCTGGACGTCATGGACGGCAAGAGCCCGATCTACATGCAGACGGCCGATGCCATCAAGCGCATCGCGGACCAGGCGCCGGACGAGAAGGCCGCGAAGAAGAAGTTGAGGGAGCTCGAGGCGGAAGCCTGGGAAGACTTCCTCGACATGACTATCTCGCAGGCCATCCTGTGGGCCGCCACGAACGTCGAGCCGGAGGTGAAGCCCTCCGAGATCATGGCGTGCGACCCCTATTTCATCGGGTCCCACTCCGGCGCGTCGGGCGCGTGGGTCTCAGGTCCCGAGGACCTGCAGAACGACGAGACCAAGAGCGAGTACTTCTGGGGCTACCCGAACATGACTACGGTCAAGGGTATGTTCGCCGCCGGCGACGCCTCCGGAGCATCGAGCCACAAGTTCTCTTCGGGCTCGCACGCCGAGGGACGGATCGCGGCCAAGGCAGCGCTCGCTTACGTGGTCGACAACAATGCGGCTCCGAACGTGGACCAGGCGCAGGTCGACGCCCTCAAGGCCGAGATCATCAAGCCCATGGTCACCTTCGAGGAGCACAAGGGCAAGACCACCGACCCGGACATCAACCCGAACTACATCCGTCCGAGGCAGTTCATGTACCGTCTGCAGAAGATCATGGACGAGTACGCGGGCGGCGTGTCGAGCCAGTTCAACACGAGCGACAAGCTTCTGGAGAAGGGCATGGAGCTCCTGGGCTACCTCAAGGAAGACTCGCAGCTACTCGCCGCCGAGAGCCTGCACGAGCTGATGAGGTGCTGGGAGAACGTCCACCGTATGTACCAGGCCGACGCTCATATGCGCTCCATCCTCTTCAGGGAGGAGACGCGCTGGCCGGGTTACTACTTCCGGGCGGACAAGCCGAACATGGACAACGATAACTGGTTGGCGTTCTGCAACTGCAAGTACGACAACAAGACGGGCGAGTGGGAGATGATGAAGAAGCCCGTCAAGTACTTGGTCGGATAAGGGCCGGATCAGACCCCGAAGTCGGCGGTCTGTTCGGTGGTTATGTGGCAAAGTAAGGCCTTGGCGGGGCCGTTATCACGCGCCTCGCCGGGGCAGGCTGGTGTGTGGTAACTTCGGGCGTCGCAGCGCGGCGCCCGAAGATTTCCACCGGATCGTATTCATTCTCCTCCTCATTGCGATTGGCTCTCGTTGCGCCCCCACGGAGACCGGGCTACGGGCGGGTCCGGTCCGGCGAGAGGAAGGTCGCTGAATCGAGGAATCAGATGACCGACAAAGCTCGAACCTGCCCGCACTGCCGATCCAAACTCAAGAAGTGGCGTGTACCCGATGAGGCGACGTGGGAAGAGGAGTTCTTCTTCGTCTGCTTCAACAACGACTGCCCCTACTACAAGAGGGGATGGGTTTGGATGAAGGAGCAGTACAACCAGGAAGCGTCGTACAGGTACGCGGTCAACCCGACGACCGGGTCGTCATCGCCGCTTCCCGTTTGGTCGGACTCCGCGACGCGCGAGATGATCGTGGAGGAAAACGAAGGAGGTGACTGATGAGCGAAGACAAGCGGTCCCCCCTTCAGAGGAGCTCCGGCGGGCGGCTGGAGGAGAAGATCCTTACGGATTTTCCCCGTCTCGGCCCGAAGGACACCTTCAAGTTCGACTGTCGTCCCGGGATCTCATGCTTCAATAAGTGCTGCGGCGACGTGAATATCTTCCTGTCGCCGTACGACGTGCTGCGCATGAAAAACCGCCTCGGGATGAAATCGAGCGATTTCTTGGAGAAATACGCTCTTCTGCCCGTCCAGAAGGACATGAAGACGCCCGTGGTCGTGCTCCGCATGAACGACGACGGGGCCAAGTCATGCCCTTTCCTCACCGAGGGCGGCTGCGGCATCTACTCGGACAGGCCGTGGCCCTGCCGCATGTATCCCCTGGGGCTCGCCGCCCAAAAGGACACGCCCGACGGTTGGCGCGGCGAGCGGTTCTACTTTCTGCTCAAGGAAGAGGGGTGCGAGGGCTTCGGCGAATCGAAGAAGTGGACGGTAGACGCGTGGTTGGAGGATCAAGGGATCGACGAGTACGATGAGTGGGGCGGGGGATGGAAGGAGCTTACGCTTCACAAGTTCTTCGAGGAGGGAGGGACCCTCTCTCCGGAGAAGATGCACATGCTCTTCACGGCGTGCTATGACCTGGACAAGTTCAGGGAGTTCGTGTTCGAGAGCACGTTGTTGAAGAGGTTTGAAGTAGACGAGGATTTCGTTGAAGAGATGCGATCCGACGACGAGGCGCTTCTGCGCTTCGCATTTCTGTGGTTGCGCTTCAGTCTCTTCGGCGAGAAGACTATGAAGGTGCGAGCGGAAGTCACCGACGCGTTCAAAGGGTCACTCGACAAGAAGAAGGTTTTCGGCAAATAGCCGGCCGGGGGCCCCGAAGAGGAAGAACTATGAGTGGAAACGGTAAGAAGGGCAAGATCCTCGTAGTCGGCGCAGGCGCGAGCGGGATCACCGCCGCCGTCGAAGCCTCTGAGGCCGGTTGCGAGGTCGTGCTCGTAGAGAAGAACCCCTACGTAGGCGGACGCGTAGTCCAGATGAACCAGTACTTTCCCAAGCTCTGTCCGCCCATGTGCGGCATGGAGATAAGCCTGCGCCGCTTGCGGGCGAACGGCAAAATCCAAACCATGACGTTGGCGGAGGTCGAGAAGATCACCGGGGAGCCCGGGAACTACCACGTGACGATCAAGCAGCATCCCCGTTTCGTAAACGAGAACTGTACGCTCTGCGGGGACTGTGTTCCCGTCTGCCCGGTGGAGAGGCCTAACGCCTTTAACTGGGGAATGGACAAGACGAAGGCGATCTACCTGCCGTACGAGCAGGCGCATCCGCAGAAGTTCGTGATAGACCCCGACGTGTGTGAAGGAACTTCCTGCAACAAGTGCGTTGAGGTCTGCCAATACAAGGCGATCGATCTGGAGGAGAAGCCCTCAACCGTCGAAATGGACTTTCACGCGGTCGTCTTCGCGACCGGGTGGCAGCCCTATGACGCCGCCAAGATCGAGAACCTGGGCTTCGGCAAGTATCCCAACGTGATCACGAACGTGATGATGGAGCGGCTTGCTTCGGACGGGGGGCCGACCGAAGGGAAGATCGCCCGGCCGTCCGACGGGAAGGGAATAGAGAGCATAGCCTTTGTGCAGTGCGCCGGGTCTCGCGACGAGAACTACCTCAAGTACTGCTCCGGCGTTTGCTGCGCCGCGTCTCTCAAGCAAGCCAGCTACGTGCGCGAGCAGTATCCCGACGCGCAGGTTTACATGTTCTACATCGACCGTCGCACTCCCGGTCGTCTGGAGGATTTTCTCCAAGAAAGGGAGGCGGACGAGAAGATAACCCTGATCAAGGGCAAGGTGGCGAAGATCGAAGAAGATCAGGCCACGAAAGACTTGACGGTCGAGGCCGAGGACGTCCTCGGCGGAGGCCGAGTTCATCAGAAAGTGGGAATGGTCGTGTTGGCGACGGGGATTGTGCCGAGCGAGATCAACGCGGAACTGCCCGCTGAGTTGGTTAGGGATGAGCATGGGTTCTTGGTTGCGGAGCAAGGCCAGCCGGGCCTGTTGGCGGCGGGGTGCTCGAAGCGGCCCGTCGAGGTGGCGGCAAGTGTCCGCGACGCGGTAGGAACGGCGCTAAAGGCTCTTCAGAATTGCGTGTGAGGTGGTCAAGTGGCAGAAGACAAGAAGATCGCGACTTATATATGCACCGGCTGTGATATCGGCAAGTCTCTCGACATCGAAGCCCTGAAGAAGACGGAGACCGAGGGGGTTGACATAGAGATCCGCCGTGAGCACCCGTGGCTCTGCGGCCCCGAGGGCGTGGAGCTCATCAAGAAGGACATCGCCGACGGCGTTCAGGCCGTGGTGATCGCCGCCTGTTCTCCGCGGGCCATGACCTCGACTTTCACCTTCGACGGAATACAGACCGAGCGGGTCAATCTTCGCGAGCACGTAGTCTGGAGCCACGAGCCCAACGACGAGGACACCCAGATGCTCGCCGAAGACTACCTTCGCATGGGGATGGTCCGCGCCAAGAAAGCGGAGCTACCCGAGCCCCACATCGAGGAGATAGACAAGAGCCTCCTCGTCGTCGGCGGAGGCGCGAGCGGCATGACTTCGGCCCTGGAGGCAGCCAAGGCGGGCTACCAGGTCACTATCGTGGAGAAAGAGGAGAAGCTCGGGGGCTGGGTGGCCAAGTCCGTCCAATCGTTTCCCCGGAGGCCTCCATACACGGATCTCGTGCCGACCGGCATCGAGGACACCATCAAGGCGGTCGAGGACCACGAGAGGATAAAGGTCCTGACGTCCACGACCGTCGAGAAGATAATCGGCCAGCCGGGACAGTTCGACGTCTCGGTCAAGAACGGGGGCGCGCCCGAGGGCTTCAGGGTCGGCGCCATTATCCAGGCGACCGGTTGGAGGCCTTACGACGCGACGAAGCTGGGATACCTGGCGTACGGCAACTCTAAGAACGTCATCACCAACGTCGAGATGGAGGAGATGGCGGCGAAGGGGGCGATTACGAGGCCGTCCGACGGCCAACCCGCGAAGAGCGTCGCCTTCATCCAGTGCGCGGGCTCCAGGGACAAGGAGCACCTGCCCTATTGCTCCTCGGTCTGTTGCCGAGTATCGCTCAAGCAGGCGATGTACGTTAGGGAGCGGAACCCCGACGCGGACGTCTACATTCTGTACAAGGATATCCGCGCTCCCGGGCAATATGAGGACTTCTACAAGCGGGTCCAGGAGGAGCCCAACATCTTTTTCACCAAGGGTGAGGTGAAGGGGATTGAGCCCATTGCCGGGGACCGTCTCAGGATAGACGTGGAAGATACCCTCATCGATCCGAAGATTCAAATGGAGGCCGACCTTGTTGTTCTGGCGACCGGAATGGTGCCGAACGCCGCCGACGGAGAGGCGATTCGCGCCTTGACCGACGCGAAGGCCATAATCGCGAAGGGAGAGGCCGGCGCCCAGTTGGAGGCGGCGAAGGAGACGGCCGAGAGGCTCAAGCACGTCGAGGGCACGGAGATCCTGAATCTCCAGTATCGCCAGGGCCCCGACATGCCGGCTCTCAAGTATGATTTCCCCGATTCGCATTTTATATGTTTCCCGTACGAAACAAGACGCACCGGCATCTACGCCACCGGTTGCATGCGCGCGCCGAATGATTCCGACACATGCAAGGAAGACGCGGCGGGCGCGGCCCTCAAGGCGATCCAGGCGGTTGAGCTGAGTGCACAAGGGAAGACCGTTCATCCGCGCTGGGAAGACCAATCATGGCCGGACTTCTTCATGCAGAGGTGCACCAAGTGCAAGCGGTGTACCGAGGAGTGTCCCTTCGGCACTTTGAACGAGGACGCGGAGGGCACCCCCAAGCCGAATCCTCTAAGGTGCCGCCGTTGCGGGATCTGTCTGGGGTCGTGCCCGGAGCGGATCATCTCCTTCAAGGACTACTCGATTGAGATAATCTCCTCCATGATCAAGGCGGTTGAGATCCCCGACGAGGATGAGGAGAAGCCGCGTATGCTGGGCCTCTTGTGTGAAAACGACGCTTATCCCGCCTTGGACACGGCGGGGCTCAAGCGGCTGAAACACTCGCCCTTTATACGCTTCATCCCGATTCGCTGCCTGGGCTCGGTGAACGTGGTCTGGATCGCGGACGCGCTCTCCAAGGGCTATGACGGGGTGTTGCTCGTGGGCTGCAAGTCGGGCGATGACTATCAGTGCCACTTTATCAAGGGCAGCGAGCTGATGGGCAAGCGCGGCGAGAACGTACAGGAGAAGTTGAAGCAGCTCGCCCTGGAGGAGGAGAGGGTTCACGTGGAGGAGCTCTCGATCTCCGAGTACGAGAGGCTTCCGAAGATAATCGCGAAGTTCGCGGAGGAGATAGACGAGGTGGGCCCGAACCCATTCAAGGGGTTCTAGGGCGGTGCGTGCGAAAGATCTTCCTTGCTCCCTGCGCCCGGTCGCCGAGCTAACTGCGGCTTCGCCGCAGTGGATCTCGGCTCCCTCCTGCGCAAATGGTCGCTTCGGAAGATCGTTCGCCCGCGAGAGGGGTGCCTTCGCGGTTGCATCTCGGTTGGCTAGGGTGTAAGGCGCCGACATTAATGAGATCTGCTGGTGGGATGGAGGCAGTAGGGCCCCATAGCGAATCTGGGGTACGGAAGTCTGAGTAGGTCTAAGTAGGGGAAGACAAGAGAGCATTGAGGGGAAGGTGGGAAGAATGTCAGATGCCTACTTGGTGAAGCCCGACAGGAAGTTCACTCAGGAGATCATTGACTCGGGTGGAAAGAGTCTGAAGAAGTGTTTTCAGTGCGCGACCTGTTCGGTCTCGTGTTCCCTTTCACCCGATTCGCGTCCGTTCCCGCGCAAGGAGATGGTCTGGGCGCAGTGGGGCCTCAAAGACAAGCTCCTCGGCGATCCCGACATCTGGCTCTGCCACCGTTGCAGCGACTGCAGCGTAACGTGCCCGCGGGGCGCATCTCCCGGAGACGTACTCGCCGCCATACGCGACTACGCGGTCCGGCATTACGCCTGCCCCGGGTTCATGGGCAAGGCCATGGGCCGAACTTCGTTGCTGCCGCTGATGCTTTTGATTCCCGCGGTGCTCATTTTTGCGCTGCTGGCCGGGATCGGCCACTGGAATATCCCGGAGGGAGAGGTGGTGTACGAGCATTTTCTGCCGCATCTGCCGCTTCAGATCTTCTTCGGCGGGTTCGTAGTGCTGGCTTTCATCCTGGCCATAGTAGGCGCGTCCCGCTTCTGGAGGGACATGAATCGGCAGCTCCCGCCCGGCAAGAATCCGGTCGGTTTCGGTGCGGGGCTCATGAGCGCGATCAAGGACGTGTTCAGTCACGGCAGATTCCGTAAGTGCGATGAAGACAAGAATCGATATTTCTCGCACTTGCTGACCTTCTACGGGTTCGTCGGCCTCTTCATAGTGACGATCGGCGTCGTGATCGCGGCCTACATTTTCGACTATTATCCGATTCCCCTGTTCCATCCCCTCAAAATACTCGGTTTGCTCAGCACGATCGCGATGCTCATCGGCATCACATGGATCATAGCGGCCCGCACCGGGAAGCCCGAGAGCACCGAGACAAGCACCGGCAGGGACTGGTCCTTCATCGGAATACTATTGACCGTTGTTCTGACCGGAGTCGCGACGATGGTGCTGCGATTCGCCGATGTCCCGTCTGTGGCGTATCCGGTCTATTTCATCCACTTGGTGGTGGTGTTCGCGTTGCTCGTCTATCTGCCTTATTCGCGGTTCGCTCACATGGTCTACCGTACCGTGGCGCTCATACACGCGCGGGCTTCGGGTCGCGAGGAGGAATCGGTAGGTGAGGCGAAGGCATCGGCATAGAGGAAGAGTCGGTCCGGTTTGATTGCGGGGCTTTCCGGAACGATTCAAAGGTGGCTGAGGCTCGGAAGGCCGCCGGTTGAAGAGGCGGAGACGAAATGGAGGGCAGAACGGTTCAGGATCGAGAAATGACGAGGTAAGACTTCTGCCGCGAGGCAGAATTGGAAATCCGGAACACGACAGTACTTCACGTTCCATCCGTTGACGGTTTTTCTTGGAAGGGAGGCACACGCGAGATGAGCAACTTGGTTAATCCACACGGCAAGGAAAAGAAGTTGAAGCCGCTTCTGCTCGAGGGAGAAGCTCTGGCCGAGGAGAAGAAGAAGGCGGAAGGCCTGAAGAAGATCATGATCACTTCCCGCGAGACGGGAGACGCGATCATGCTCGGCATCGGCGCCTTCACCCCGCTCGGAGGCTTCATGTGCGACGACGACTGGAAGGGCGTCTGCGACGAGATGAAGCTGAAGGACGGGTCCACCTTCTGGCCGATCCCGGTCACTTTGTCGGCCTCCAAGGAAGACGCCGACTCGATCAAGGACGGCGAAGAAGTCACGCTCGTAGATACCGAGTCCGGAACGGCCATGGCGACCATGACCGTGCAGAAGAAGTACACGATCGACAAGGAGCACGAGTGCAAAGAGGTCTTCAAGACCACCGATACGGAGCATCCCGGCGTGGCCAAGGTCATGGCGCAGAAGGACGTCAACCTCGCCGGGCCCATCAAGGTGCTGAGCGAGAGCTTCTTCCCCGAGGAGTTCAAGGGCATCTACCAGCGGCCGGCCGAGGCCCGCAAGATGTTCGAGGAAAAGGGCTGGAGCACCGTAGCGGCTCTGCAGCTTCGCAACCCGATGCACCGCTCCCACGAGTATCTGGCCAAGATAGCCTTGGAGATCCTAGACGGGCTGTACATCCACCAGCTCTTGGGGAAGCTCAAGCCCGGCGACATTCCCGCTGAGGTTAGGGTCAAGGCCATCGACGTATTGGTTGAGAACTACTTCCTGAAGGACTCGGTCATTCAGGGCGGCTACCCGCTGGAGATGCGTTACGGCGGACCGCGCGAAGCCTTGCTTCACGCCGTCTTCCGCCAGAACTACGGCTGCAGCCACTTGATCGTCGGCCGCGACCACGCCGGCGTCGGCAGCTACTACGGCCCGTTCGACGCGCACAAGATCTTTGATGAGATCCCGAAGGACGCGCTCGAATGCCAGCCTCTAAAGATCGACTGGACCTTCTACTGTAGCGGTTGCCGCGGCATGGCCTCCATGAAGACCTGCCCGCACGGCAAGGAGGAGCGCCTTCTCTTGAGCGGCACGATGCTGCGCAAGATGCTTTCCGAAGGCACCGAGGTTCCGGCGGACTTCAGTAGGCCCGAGGTTTTGGCCGTTTTGCAGGACTACTATCAGAATCTCGAAAAGAAGGTCGAGGTTAAGCTGCACAAGTTCGCAACCGGAGAGGAGTCTAAGTAGGGCGCCGCGGCTCTCCGCCGCGGACGCATAGAGTCGCTATGAGCCTAATAAGCGTCACCCGCAACAGCGGCTTGGAGTTCCAAGTCCAGGTGCGAGGGCATCAGTTCAAGAGCGACATGTCGGAGGGCGACGGCGGCCGGGACGGGGGCCCGTCGCCCTCTGAGCTGCTTGTCGGCTCGCTCGGTGCCTGCATAGCAATGATGGTCCAGCTATATTGCGACCGCCATGGCTACAACGACGGCGAGGTGTCGGCCAGCCTCACCTATGAGCTGGCCGACAACCCAAAGCGCGTGGGCGCGATTACGGTGGACCTGGAGATTCCCAAGGACGTTCCCGACGACAAGATGGACGCCATTCGGCGTATCGCGGAGGCGTGTCCGATCCACGGCTGTTTCATAAAGGCGCCCGTTATGGACCTTGAGATTCTCAAGGGGTAGAATCCCAGGGGTGCGTGCGGTGCGTGCGAAAGATCTTCCACGCTCCCTGCGCCCGGTCGCCGAGCTAACCTCCGCTTCGCGGAGGTGGATCTCGGCTCCCTCCTGCGCCAACGGTCGCTTCGGAAGATCGTTCGCCCGCGAGAGGATCACTGGGCGGTATTGCGGCCGGAAGATCTTTCTGGCT
>Ga0180434_10005953_pt1 | contig 14170 bp, 8 predicted proteins | sample SS_ome_7_FD_132453 | JGI IMG/M metagenome (GOLD analysis project Ga0180434, IMG submission 132453) | Hypersaline lake sediment archaeal communities from the Salton Sea, California, USA - SS_1_D_2 metaG | ecosystem: Environmental > Aquatic > Non-marine Saline and Alkaline > Hypersaline > Sediment... | reverse complement strand
TACTGCACGGGTACTGGCTGGATGTATCGGGACGAGCTGCATCTGGCCCGGAAGATGCCAGTCACCGATCCGACGGTGGCTGCCATCCTCGAGTGGAGGAAGCAGTTCGGTCTCTACGGATCGGCCCAGTTCATCTTCTGGTTCGGGCACGATGTCAACCCGGGCCCGAGCCGGCGAGATGCTATACTCGAGGTCAAGCTGGACCCCAACACCGGAGAGCCGACGAAGGCTTACAAGATCGAGGCCCAGTGGAGCATCGGTCAGGTGCAGGGATTCCGAGACAAAGGTGGTAGAATAGAGTACTGGGCCTGCTGGGTCCGCGAAGGTAGCTTGGGTAAGGAATAGAATGAGGCCTGATGGAACTCTGGAGCTGTGGGACGAGCAGTATCTGCCTGGATACCAGGAGATTGCCGTCCAGATCAACCCGGAGACGGGCGAGCCGTACCGACAGAGGCGGTACCGCGGGGCCCGGATCTCAGACCTCTTCGCGATGGTTGGAGAGTCCCTGGCGGCCTATCAGGGGTACTTCGTGAAGCACCCCTACGAGCCGTTCAGAGGCTGGTTCCAGTTCGCAAGGTACTTGGCACAAGGAGACATAGTCCATAACACTACGACGGGTGACATCTACACGGTCGAGGCCCTTCTCAACGAGGATGACGGTACCTTCCAGGGCCAGGTTGTCCTAAGCGGTGGCTCGGACCCGAGGGAAACAGATCGTCTGAAGCTCGATGAGAAGAACATGATCGTGTATAGTCATTCGCACCCACGATCGGAGGTGTCCTCGACGAAGTTCGACGAGGGGACGGACCGGACGGACAACCCAGCTCCATTCAACGACACCGTTGAAGTAAGCCAGCTGCGGTACGAGCCGGGCACCGTCGGGAAGCGGCCGTTCGACAGGGAGAGGCAGGCACTGCCCATCCTGCGCGAGTCCAATCTCGACGACCTGATCGACCCGGATGTTGGCGTGGAGACCAAGGGTTGGTGGTTCGACCACATCATTCAGTTCGACCTCTTCGGCAAGACCAACACGAGGCTCGATGGCGAAGGCAAGCTCGATGGCTCCGGCGACCCGGGCCTCGTGAATTGGTTCCAGGACTTCATGATGAGGTACAGGTGGGTGTTCTTGTGGAATGGTATCCAGCAACTCCTCGAGTGGCAGGGTACCAGAGATGAACCGGTCGGGAACATCAAGAACGACATGGTCCACAGACCGTTGTTGTACTATGTTCGGACCGAACGGATCTCGACGGCGAGGGTTCGGAGGATCTCGCAGATCGACGTTCTGGTAAGTATCGGCGCTCCAGAGGAGCTGGCGGAGCAGAGCGGGTGTCCTGCTCCGACCGGACAAATCGACATGACAGTAAACGACTTCGGACTCTATAACGCTTTGGGAGGTTTGTAGGCGATGCCTGACTTCACAAACATTCCGCGTACGAGTGCTGAGGTCGTGGACTTCGGAACCCGAATCACCCCGCCCGTCGTGGGCCCGAAGGTGACGGTTCTGGGCTTCACCGACAACCCGAACGCGCCCCTGGAGGATCCCTTCCTCCTGGAACGTCTCGAGGATCTGAACACCTACTTCGACAAGGCAGCAGGCGGCCCTTCCGAGATCACCAAGATGGTCGAGGAGGTGGCTTCCGGCGGAGCCCGGAACGTCGAGGTGTACGTCCTCTCGGACGGCTCCGGGAACAGGTACTCCGAGGACAGCGTGACCCCGAGCCAGCGGTACACAATGCTGGCCAGGGCGTACGAGCTCCTGATCAACCACGATGTCGATATCATGATGCCCATCGAGGCCAAGATCGACATGACGGGGTTGGCGGCCGGCGAGAACTTCGCGTGGCAACTCGCGAACTTCTGCTACCAGGCCACCAAGGAGTACAACTCGTGCATCGGCGTGGTCGGCGTCCAGCCGCCCTCGGCCGCGGTGGCGGTCACCGGGATTCCGAGTCTGGCACTGCAAACGAGCTGGATCAACGCACTGGTCGGCTACAACTCCAGCGCTCTGCTGGGAGCTGACTTCACCATCTACGATGGCACCACCGATGCCGGTGGCGACGGTGTTCCCGACAACTTCGCGTTCTGGGCGACAACGGACGAGCAGATTCCGGTGGGATCCCCGCCGGCAGCTGCCGCCAACATTCGCAAGGACGCCAAGGGGAACCCGATCGACATCGGCGGGTACATCAGCGTGGTGGCCAGCTGGTGCAAGATCCGGAACGAAGCAGGAGCACGCCAGTACCCCACCCAGGGGTACTACAACGCCGGTGGCGAGGGCGTGTACGCCGGTCTCATCTCGAGCCTTCCGCCCGAGATCTCCACGACCAACATGCCAGTTCCAGGCGCGGAGGTTCTCCGCAACCTGTCTGCAAGGCAGGTGAACGCTCTGTCCGGATCGAGATTCGTCTCCTTCTGGACCATGCCCAACGGCTTCGTTGTGGCTTCCGGGATGACCGGTGCCCACAACATCAGCCAGTACTACCGATCGGACTTCGTGCGCCTCACAACCATGAGGATCACGCAAGACTCGATCGCGGCTGTCCGCATCGTGGCCAACCCGTTCATTGGCAAGCCCAACAACGCGGTCAACCGCAGCGCTCTCGAGAACGCGATCGACGAAGGCCTGAGCAGGCTTCAGAAGCGCGGCGCCCTCGAAGGATTCCGGTTCTCCATCATCTCCACACCGACGATGAGGGTTCTGGGTCAGATCATCGTGGACCTGACCATCATCCCGGCGTTCGAGATCCAGGAGATCACGGTCCAGGTCGGGCTGTCGGCAGCCTAAGGTCTGTGACTTGACAGGAGGTAATCATGGCCACACCAGGTATGGCAAGCACCGTTGCGCGTCTCCAACGGACGTACAACAGCTTCTCGGGTGTGGACATTCAGGCCACGTTCGCAGGGCATCCCATCGGTGAGCTCCAGGGCGTGTCTTACACGGTCACCCGTGAGAAGGCGCCTCTGTACACCATGGGATCTCCGGACCCGCGCGCATTCTCCAGGGGGAAGCGCGGGATCGCCGGCTCGTTGATCTTCTTGGTCTTCGACAGGTCCAACCTGTTGGAGGCCCTGGAAGACGACTCCCAGTTCTGGGCGGACGACATCGACCTCACCTACCTGAAGACCTTCAAGCTCGAGAAGATCGGGCAGTCTTCGGACGCGAAGGGCTTCCAGGCGAGGACCCCGGTGGAACGTCCATCGACCGTGGCGGACACGTTCCGCATCGGCACCGTGAAGAAGGCGAGGGCCTGGTATCACGACCAGATCCCGCCCTTCGACATCGTGCTCACGGCCATCAACGAGTACGGCCACGCGGCTCGGATGATCATCCGAGGAGTCGAGATCCTGAACGCCGGGTCCGGCATCAGCATCGACGACATCACCACGGACGAGAACATGACGTTCGTCGCAACGGACATCATTCCGTGGCAGTCGCTCGGCTGGGCCGATCCCAAGAACAAGAGCGAGATCGGGCAAGCATCGCCCGGGCTCGCATAGGGTCTCTAACGGTTGGGGTGCTCCCCTTGTCGGGGGGCACCCCGCCGTTCTATTACTTATGCCAAGAGACAAAGACAGCTTCGGGTTGAACCTGGTAGGCGAGCCGACAGTCTTCGCCCACGATCCGGGACTTCGTCAGCAGTGGAAGAGCTGGATCCAAGCTGGCCGTAAGGTTCCACGCGAAGCCTACATGATGTACAACTCGTTCAGTGGGACCGATATCAGGGCAGCCATCTGGATCCCGCCCAACAAGTTCCATCCGCAGGGTACCTATAAGGTCTGGGCCGAGCTCCAGACTGTTACCGTCTCTTCCGAACGCCCAGCTGGGCCCGTACGCGTACTGGGTATGGCTACCCCACGAGATTACATCAGGGGCGTACGGACCATCGCCGGGTCCTTGATCTTCACCATCCTCGACATCGACGTCTTCGCAGATATTCTCCACCCATCCGACCACGAATCTCCGGCCGAATACCCGATCTACGTGGATATGATCCCTCCATTCCACATCATCCTGAATGCCCGTAATGAGATGGGTTACCAGGCGGGTCTGTCCATCATCGACTGCACGCTCACCAACCTCGGCCAGACGTTCAGCGTCGACGATCTTCTTCTCGAGACCACCTATACGTACGTAGCCAAGTACGTAACACCGTTCATGAACAAGAAGGGCTGGCATGCCGGCCTTGCTCAAGTTATCAGCCAGATGAACCATGGGGTAGAGAAGGTGGCGAATCTTCACCCGCGCCGCAGGAAGCAGCCTCCTGTGGTCAAGGAGATGGAGCCGCCCTTTGACCCGAGTTACATAACCCGATGACAGACGTACGCGTTCCAGACACGACTCTCGATGCCTACTGGGGGCCCGCCCAGGTTAGGCTCTACATCGACGGCGCATGGATCGACGATGCGTGCGGAGTTCAGTACCAGATCCGGGATAGCAAGACTCCGAAGTACGGCTACTTCGATCAGTTCTTCCGTACAGTAGCTCGTGGGCAGACGATCGTTCAGGGCATGCTGTCCATCAACTTCCGGTTCCTTGGGTACCTGCGCTCAGCTATCGAGAAGCAGATAAGGCGCCGGAGTGACTTCGCTCGACTTGTAGGCGGAGGGGACTTGCCAAGGGAGAACGTCCGTAACCTGAATGGAGTCTCAAACCTGACGGAAGCTGCCCGGCTCGAAGTGCTGTCGGCCATGGCCCAGGGTTATCCTCCCAACCTTCGGAATGAAACCTTCGAGGAGTGGAAGGATAAGATCTGGGGTATCGACAGCAACGATGAATGGGACCGGATGATGGACAGGCGTCTGGAGAAGCCTGGAGTCCTCAGCACCGAGGAGTCGGACGAGCGCGTAGAGCGCCGTTCTTACCAGAGGCCTGGACTGTTCACCGAAGGCTTCGATATCATGATGGTGTACGGCACCCAGCCCGTGAACGAGAGTGACCCCGGCTTGATCCGGGTTATCCAGCAAGTGCACCTGACTGGCGAGAGCCAACGGGTGGAGATCGACGTTCCCGATGGTGGCAGAGCCATCCGGGAGGTTTATCAGTTCTTCGCCAGAGACGTGCGAGCTGGCGAACCGAATGGAGCGGTCCCGTCATCCGGGGGAGCAGTCGCCCGGTAGGACCCACGATTGAGGAGATCGACATGAATCCGCAGCAACCTGCACAGCCCAACGAGGTGCCCAAGGAGGAAGAAGACCAGGGCAAAACCGAACGCGAGGATCGCGATGAGCTCAAGCGGCTTCAGGAGGAAGCCCGGAAGCGTCGTACGGAGTACCTCGCCTCCATCGACAAGACCCTGCCGGGCCTCGTCGAGAAGTGGAAGGGTGAATACCCCAGGATCGAGTCCATCCACATCGCCGGCCAGCTGTACATCTATCGCGGCCTTCGCCGTGACGAGTACCTGTCCACGATGGGGGCCGGTCTCGACAAGAACAAGAACGACGAGAAGATCGCTTCCAAGTGCCTCCTGTGGCCGAAGGTGGCCGAGACCAACTGGGTGAACATGCCCGCGGGCATCCCCATGACGCTCTCGGATCTGATCCTCACCGCCAGCGGCTTCGGAACCGAGGACGCCATCCCCGTCAGGCTGTAGCATGAGATCGACCCATGAGCGGATCGCCCGGATGGCTCCGGCATCCGCTGGAGCCAACACCTGAAGTACCGAAGCTTCCCGTCAAGGTCTGGGAGCGTCTGACAGAGTGGCGCAGAACGTGGAGTGAGCTCTGGTACCTGAACGTGCGTGGCAAGCACTACGTGTTCAGGTCCCCGACACGTCAGAATTGCATCGACCATGACTTGAACATGAAGACGATGCCGGTGCGAGCAGTCGACGAGTTTGTGAGCTGCTGCATCCTCTACCCTGACGAGTTGCCGGCGGACCTGCCAGCCACGGACATGGAGGTCTTGTACGAAGCGATCTGGGACGTGAGCGGCTTCCGGAATCCGGAGGCCTTCGGAACCAAGGTCGCTCTCTTCGATAATATCGTCAGATCACCAGAACAGGAGAACCTGCTACTGCTGATGAAGGCCTTCCCGGGTTTGCTGCCGGACACGATCAACAGCTGGCAGCCCGAGAAGATCATCTACCACATCGCACTGGCTCGGACCCTCATGGGCCTCGAGCCACTGGGGATGCCCGAGGAGGCCGTCGAAGACGTACAGGGCCCCGCTCAGGCGCCGGACCAGCCACAACAGGCCTTCGACTGGGAGAGGGACCTGCAAGAGTGGAAGGCGTTCGAGCGTAGCTGATGAGCGAGCGGGACGACTGGCAGTTCGACTACCAGACGCGGTTCACAGACCAGCGTCTCCATGACCGCTACCGGTCTGACCGCGCCCAGCTTCCCTTTGTCGCTCCCGAGGATCGAGAGGACCATCGGCGCCAGCTCGAAGAGTCCACTGGACTGCCCAGTGTAGAAGGCGTCGCCATGGCGGCCCTCATCGCTGCTGGCGCCTACATCGGCCTCAAGCACTTCCCCTCCGGGCTCGTACGCCGCGCCTCCCAGCAGATGCGCACCAAGATGGATGACTTGGCCACACGGGCCAAGGAGGGTGGGTGGTACGAGCGCCTTCGAGCGACCTTCAGCCGCAGTGGCCCAAGCGTCCGTGAGGGTGCGGCCCGGGGTATCGTCGACCCCAATCTCGCCAAGGACATCGAGCTCGCCAAGGACATCTTCGCATCGAGGTCTGGCTATGTAGGCAATCGCGAAGCCGTCGTCTCAGCTCTTCTACAGCGCTACGCATCCACGAATCCCTACCAGGTCCCCATCGGGGAATATCCCCAGCAGATCCGCCACCTGGCCAACCTGCCAGCCTTCCGGCTTGCAGCTACCAGGATGGGTATGGCCCCAACGGAGATTGCTGGTCAGCTAACGCAGGCTGCCACCAAACCTGCCGTGCAGACTATGGGAGATCTGGTACGCAAGGTTGCCAGCGTACGCTTCCCGTTCACCCAGTGGAAGCCGCTGGAACTCCTGATGCCTACGGAACTCCTTGGGCGTCAACCAGCCCTGGCCAGGCTTGCCAAGGAGGTTCTGCCAGAACCTGGTGAAGCTTCTGAAGGACTCTTCGCTGCTGGCCGTCTGTTCCGCGTCGAAGAGTTCAAGATCGGCGGTCAGCGGTTCAAGGGTATCTCTGCCGAAGTTGCCGGCGAGGGTTACCAGCTCGGTCGCCTCGGTTCGGGGATGGGCCGTGCAGCTGCCGAGCGCCTCGGAGGGACGCTCGCCCGACCGCTCGAACACATCCTCGCCGAGCGGCCCGAGCTGGAGAATCCGAAGAACCTTTGGCACCGGATTGAGAGAGCAGCCCTCGAGCTTGGAGATCGCTACGGAATCGGCCCGCAGTACTCCATGCGTATCCGATTCGGCGGCCGTGCACGCCAGGTCTCCGAGATGGTCCGCAATGCGGCCGTGCAAGGCGGAGTCGAATTCCAGAATGTCCCGCGGCAGACCTGGGGCATCACGCCAGAAGGCGCCTGGCTCAGGCGCCTGATGGGCAGATTCGGGCTCGCCCGCATGGGTCCTGTCGAGGGTATGAAGGACCTGAGCTGGTTCGAACGCATGCAGCTCAGGATGGGGATCGAACCCACCAGGGCCATGGAGAAGATCGTGGGCGGGCGCACGGTCGCCCAGCGAGTGCCAGTCGCCAAGTTCCTGGACGAGGCCGGACGTCCCCTTGTCAATCGCATGCCCTTCTCCAAGACCTCTGCCCTACGGGGCGAATTCTACGCCTTCAAGGGTGCTCGCCAGGGGTTGATGGACTGGTTCAACTACCACGTCAACCGACCACTGTGGCTGATGCAGGAGATGACGGGCATGGGGCTCAAGATGGGCAAGGGCCCTCTCGAGTCCATGTGGAGAATCGGTACGCGCGTCGCCTTGCCTGCTTACATGGCCTGGCAAGGACTACAGTACGCCGAATACAAGAGCCGGAAGTACTTCGGCCTTGGTCCCATCTCTGGTCCGGCCTACCTCTACACCCAGACTCGAGCCACTGTACAGGACATGCTCGACTCCGTTGGCATTACGGAGAAGGCCGAGGAGCTTGAAGAGAAGTTCCCGGGCATGATCGAGAGCCCATTCTCGAAGGCAGTGGCTCTCGGCGGCGGTGCCTTCGGTGGTGCTGCCATCGGCAGGAAGGTTGGAGCTGCGAAGGGCGGCGCCATCGGAGCTGCTCTCGGCCTCACGGCTGGGCTCGTGTTTGCTACCGGCATCACACAGGACGCAGATACTCTGCGGGAGATGTACGAGGGCGAACGCGAGGTTCCTGTACACGCAGATCGTTGGTGGGTTCTCGGTCGGCAGCCATTCGGCGGATCCAGGATCAAGTACTGGAAGAAGCACTGGTTCGCCGAGATGATGTCCAACTACCGGGACAAGGCCATCTACGGCTCCACCAAGGAATCCTGGCGCGGCAGCTGGATGCCAGTTCCCGAGAACTGGTTCCTGTTGAAGAACCTGTACGATCCATACTACGTCGAGAACCTCAACTTCCACGAGCGTCCATACCCCACTACCTCACCACTCTTCGAGGACGTGCCTCTGGTGGGCCCCATCGCGGGAGCCACGATCGGCCGGCTCATCAAGCCGGTCCGTCGCCGCCCCCTCGGTGATATCCCAGGCTCAGCGGCCGGCCAAGGTATCCCCTCCGACGTCCGGCGCAGCCAGGAAGAGGCTGTCGCCATGGGGCTCGACCCGGTACCCATTCCGGAACCCATGCCCACCACCAAGTGGACGATGCGCCAACTGACAGGCGAAACCATCCATCGTCTCTTCGACTGGACAGGCATGCCGGGCTTCATGCTTGGCGCAATCAAGGAGAACCTTACAGGCCGCCGCGGCTGGATGGAAGACGAGCAGCTGCTTGCGTCTTCCGGCATGATGACCTCGGCCGAACGCAGCTTCTACGATAAGAACCTTGGTGGTTTGCTCGGCACAACCGAGCTCTTCCGCAGATTCTTCCCCAAGAAGCGACGCAACGCCATCTACAATCCCATCCAGAACGTGGCTCCAGAATGGCTTCCTGGTCATCGTTCAGTGTTCCCTGGTGATCGTGCCGGCTATCTCGACTTCCACACAGGGGATCCATATACCAGGCTCGAGAAGGGCGAGGCCCGCTTGCCAGGCAGAGGCTATGAAGCCCTCCACGAGATGCACAGCGGTTCACCCGGTGTGTACGACGCCTTCGACCGATTCAAGATTCTGGCCGATGTGGCTCCTTACTCGGAGGCCTTCAAGCACTACAAGCGCCTGATCCAGACGCAAGTGGAACAGGGTGTCCTCAGCGATCAGGACGTGAAGCGCTACTACCAGGCCATCGACAACCAGCAACAGCGTGCAGAGTCCAAGGTATCCTCCTACAACAACCGCTTCTCTTCGGGGGCCTTCGCCGAAGATACGGTCACGATCCAGCGCATCATGAGCCCCACCGAGTTCCAGGTGGCGGAGATGCCTGGCGTGACCTTCAAACTGGCTGGTGTCAAGGACAGACGAGCGGACATGGACAGCACCCAGCTGGATACCTACCGCCGCCTGACCAAGAAGATGTACTCCATGCGCGGCGACCAGGTTCGGATGACCTGGGGAGGCGCAGGAGTTGAGACACCGGCAATCATCGACAACGTGAACCGGACGTTCATCGAATCCGGGCTCGAGGCCGATCGGTTGTCTGGTCTTGGCTACCAGGCCAAGCACGGAGGTGGCGGCCTGCCCGGGCTTTGGGAGCGGATGATCCACACTCAGCTACCGGGCCCATTCGACTACCCGCGTACCAAGTGGCTGGGTACTCGGTCGGCGATCGAGGAGTACGAGCAGTTCCAGGTCTACGGCACAGCCGATACCAATTGGAGCCATCCGTTCAAGAACTACATCCTGCCCTGGGCGCACTCCTTCACCCGTACACAGACGGCCGAATCCATGCGCGCCCGGCAGATCACCGAGTACATGGACAACGTGAAGTTCGTGAAGAACCAGCGTCTTGCTATGTACTCACAGCAAGCTGGGAACGTAGGTCTTGCCCAGAGCTACCAGAGCAGGTCGGGCCAGACGATGGTGGCCCTCAACACCATGAACCCGAACTACTGGAGCGACGTCTACCGGGCCATGCCCCCAGCCGAGAGGCCGTACTTCAACGTCTTCGCTGGCACGACAAGTGAGGCCGAACAGGAGAGAATCATACAAGCTGTTCCGGACTACATGCGGCGCCAGTACATCGGCCTGTGGAAGAGGAAGATGCCCTACGGTACCCAGTTCGACAGCCCGCTCCTACAGCACTACGACCAGCTTGCAACCAAGGAGTCCGAGACGCCCGTAGACGAACGCGTCGCTTCGTTCTTCGCTTCGCATCCGACTCCGCCCAAGGATTGGATGGGCTGGCACCCCGGTGTTGACCTCGAAGCTGTAACCATCAAGACCGCCAACCAAGAGGGTGTCGACGTCCATCAGCTGGGTTACTGGGAGAGCCAGGCCCTACAGTATGAACGCATGTACCCGTTCGTGGAGCCCTTGCCCATAGATTCTGGGGCTGACCTTGACCTTCGGGACAGTGTTCTGCAAGACATGCACATGGAGGGCTATACCAATCTGGAATCTGTTCCAAGGTGGGACGAGTCCGGATCCATCAACATCAACATGAGAAGGAAGAAGTCCAAGTTCCGCCAAGCCTGGAACTCACCGTATAATGCAGCCAAGTACACAGGAGGTACCTGGTAGTGGCCACCTTCCCACATGAGATTGACCCCGTCACTGGGAACCCGAGGGTTCGGGGCCCAAGGGGCAACGAGCTTGGCATGGAAGGTATCCTGTCCTCCATCAAGCGTCTGGAAGAGAAGGCCGTTCTGCCATCTGAACTCCAGAGGCTCCAAGCTACCAGCATCGCCGGACAACGCGGTAGGTCGAGCCAAGTCATTGGTGATATTGCAGCCCAGCTGCGCAAACAGAACCTGCCGTTCCGGGCGGAGATGCTCGGTGGCTCCACTGTACGCTTCAGCCTTCTGGGCCAGGGCGGCAAGGCTGCACGCGGCGTTGGCATCGGTGCTTCCTTCGATGTTCCCCTTCAGATCGGTGGCATGGTCAAGGGCCTGCCCCAGTACCTCAACAATCCCGAAGGTGTCGGCTACCAAGAAGCCGTCCGCATGTCGGAGTTCATCGGACGCGGCCGCTTCGTCCGAATGGGCGAGAAGGTTGTACCTGCTACATGGATCGAGTCTGTTGGCTATGGAATTCAGCGAGAGCTATCGTCACCAGCCGTTGGTGACCAGGGCCTGCGGGATATCGCCCGCAACATTCAGAAGCTGGTCACTGGCGAGGGCTACCAGGGTCTCGTCTGGGCAGGTGCCCAGCGACTGCCAGTCCATGCTGGCCGGGACCTGACAGAGGTCATGGCATCCGGGTACTACGCCCGGCAGGGGTCCATCTATGACCTCTTCCAGATGGGTACGGTAGGAATCCATCGTGGCCCGGGTATCTCGGCGCCTAAGCTCATCGAAGAGTTCGCCGATCAATCCAAGTTCCCGTTCCAAGGGCGAGGTGGCCAGACCTTCGACCCTGCACTTGCCCTGCGACATGTCGGCTCATTCTTGCAAGAAGCAGAAGCGCTTGGCATCCAAGCGTCCGATAGAGCCATCAAAGCTGAGGCGGCTTTGGCCGGTAACCTGGGTATCTGGAAGCTCGGAGAGATTGTCCCCTTCGGGGAGACCGCTGATCCATCGCGTCAGGCCTACCAGAGACTGGCTATCGCCCAGCTGGCCGGGCGTAGAGGCAGGCACATTGCTCCCGTGACCACACCCGTGGTCGAGGCCATGAAGCAATATGTGTCCGAGCAGACAGGTCAGAAGGCACGCTGGACTGTCGAGTCCCGTCTTGCTCTCGTCCTGGATCCGCGCTTCGAGCAAGCAGTAGCTGGATCGGGTGGCGGCGCCATCATCACCAAGGGCCTACAGAGAGAGCTGGCCGCAGACTACACCCAGCTGGCCAACTTCGAGAGTGCTCGCTGGATGACCATGCTGGAGAAGGGTAGCGGCAGAGCCATCTCTCCAGCTGACATCGGCACGCCGGTCATCACTTCTCTTGGGACCAAGCACACCATCGCGGGTGTGCACAAGATGAAGGGCGCGCGGATGGCCATCGGGTGGTCTACCTTCCTCAAGGGTAAGTCACCAGAAGCTATGCGTGAGGCTGTAATCCGGGACGTTCTGGACCAGATGTCCCAACAGCCACGCGGCAAAGGTGGGCAGTACATCAAGTCTTCCCTTGAAGACCGGTTGAAGTTCCAGAAGTCCCTCTACGAAGACATCGGCCAGATCTTCAAGGGCAAGATGCTTGGGGTGGAAGAGGGGATACCCCAGCTGCAAGTAGCTCCGGACCAGACCTTCAGTACGGCTCAGCTGACTGACCTGAACAAGGCCATAAGCCGGTACAACAGCGAGCTGAAGAGACACAAGGCCAAGGCCGAGGAACTTGGTCTCAGGGAGATTCGTAAGGGCTTTGAGATCAGCACGCTCAGGATCGGCGGACAAAGGTTCCGCTCGATGTTTGTGCAAGCGAGCGTCATGCGCCGGCTCGAAGCGGCTGAGATCGTGACCAAGGCCGTTGGCAACTGGACCAGGCCTGCTCAGCTGACCTCCATACTGGGCTTCAAGGACGGGGTCGAGTACTTCGCCACCAAGTCAGGTCAGCTGCGCGAGGTTGTGGACAAGCTCTACAACCCACGCGGAATCAAGATGGGCATGCGGGATCTCACCAATCTCGAGCTCTACAAGACCAAGGAAGCTTCTCAGCTGGCCGAGTACTACACCAAGATCATCAAGAACTGGTCTCGGTCCGAGAAGCAACAGCTGTACGCTACCACAGCTCCATTCTTCGGGGTTCCCGGCAAGGAGATGTCCGCTCTCGGCTTCCCCGACATCAAGGGGGCCATGGAATTCAAGGACTTCGCCCGCAAGTACGGTGGCAAGTACCAGGCGACGCAAGGGACCATCGACAAGACAGCTGCCGAGCTGGCCGGTACGATCTTCGATCCTACCAGTCCCCTCAGGCGCCAGGGCATTGCCCTCAAGCTCCCGTTCGAGAAGGAGATCGAGGTCGGCGGGATCAAGGTCGGCAAGGAAGCCATGGAGGCCATTCCGACCAGGCAGATCTACCTGCCGGCTCTCGAGACCTACCGCGGCATCCTGAAGGACCCGGCACTCGTCACCGGAGAGACAGCAGCCTATGTTGGCAAGCTCGAGAGGGCCCACGAGCGCCTCTTCCTTGCCCTGGCCACCGAGAACCCGGACAGAGCTCGTGTAGAGAAGCTGGCCAAGCAGTACTACAACACCCTCGGATCTGCGTTCGGTGGCAAGAAGGGCCTGATCAACTACCTGACCACTGCCCGCATGGCGCATAGTGGGTACTTTGGTCTTGTGCCCGGCGGTGAGGGGGCTCTTGCCAAGAAGATGGGTACCGCCCTCGAGAATCCGTTCATCTCGCATATCTCTGAGACTTCGGCCAAGCAGCTGGGCATCTACGACATTCTCAATGAGCGTGGGAGCATCTACGGTCGGGTCTCGGCCTACCCGGGTATCGGCCCGACCATGGAATCGGTACTCCAGTTCAAGATGGTCAAGGATACGGAGCTGGGCGCCAAGCGATTGAGGATCTCCAACCTCGTTGCTCTCTCGATGTTCCGCGACTTCGATGCGGACAAGGCCGGCGTGACCTTCCTTACAGGTGAGCGCGCCCAGGAACTCTCCAAGCAGTTCTATCAGAAGACCGTAGTCCCGCGCTTGAAGTGGTACGAGCGCGTGATGGCTGACGATCCCGAACTGGCTTCCATCATGGCGGAAGAATCTCCGCTCATGAAGCAGACAGCTCAGGAGATCCGTAGTGCCCGTCAGGCATCCAAAGCGGACCTGATGGGCTACGGCAAAGCCATAGCCCTCGCCGATGCAAAGACCGCGAAGCTCGAGGGATCACTCGCCGACCACGTAGCAAGGAAGTACACCACCAAGGCTCTGACCGGCCCCGTCAACTGGTACCTCACACAATTCAGGATTCTCGCCGAGCAACCAGCTATCCAGAAGGACATGCTGCGTCTGGGTCTCCCCAGAACCAACATGAAGATGGTTGGTGGAGTGCTTGGCCTGCTCGAACAGCAGGCAGCCATCACCAAGGGCAAGGAAGTCGCCGGCGGTGT
>Ga0180434_10005952_pt1 | contig 14172 bp, 13 predicted proteins | sample SS_ome_7_FD_132453 | JGI IMG/M metagenome (GOLD analysis project Ga0180434, IMG submission 132453) | Hypersaline lake sediment archaeal communities from the Salton Sea, California, USA - SS_1_D_2 metaG | ecosystem: Environmental > Aquatic > Non-marine Saline and Alkaline > Hypersaline >... | reverse complement strand
TCGGCATTGTCGGACGCGATGAAGTGGTACGTCACTTCAGGGTCCGTCTCTGTGCCCTCGCGGCCGGTGGCGCCAATGAACAGCAGCTCGCCCGCTTCGAAGCCCAAAAAAGTGGCGTCGTTCTTTTTGAATGTCATCGACTTCAGCGTGCGAACGTATTCCAGCGAAATGCTGGTACGAGGCTGCCGCTTGCGAATCTGGAACTTGAGCGACGGCACTCCGACCTGCACGCCTTCAATTCGCGTCTCGTTAGCCTCTTTGATCACGCCGATTGCGCCCTTAAAGTCCGGCGCGGTCTCGCCGCTTTTGGCATATTTCGTCGTGCCGTAAGACACGGTCCGCGTGATGTTCCCGCCGCCCGTGTCGAAACTGAACTCGTATTCGCCGACATCCAGCTCCCGCTGCTGATCGTTGGAATCAGGGTGCACGTAATCGACCGTGCATTTCCAGTTGCCGCCACCGATACTGTCGACACTGATCTTGTCGCGCACCAGGCCACGGCCATCATACTCGGGAGCCAATGCGATCGCGTAGGCTTCGATGTCGTCAGGGTCGTAGCTCCCCCAGATCGTGTACTCGCGTTGCGACGTCCCGCTCGTATCGGTCGCACGCACGAACCCGCGGCTGCGACTCAACTCTGTATGTTGAATTGTCATGCGAACACCACCGTGTTTCTGCGTCGCTTCATTTCGCGAATGTCTTTCGCGATTTCCTTGTTTGTCTCTGCCGTGCTGTAAATCGCATCTTCCGTCCGACTGTGGAACATAGCGCCAGCCGCGGCAGCAGAGAATGTGCCGATCTGTTGTCCCGCCATCAAACCACCGGCCGCACCAGCAAGTTTTTCTTTGGTGTCTGGCGCATTCTCAGCCAATGTCGCCGCGGCTGCTGCTGCTGCCATGCCTGCTATGCCCATGCCGCCGGCCGCGGCCATCGCGCCCGTGACACCCATACCCGCGTGGCTGCCTGACATGTCCTTGGCAGCCTCGGCCGCTGCCTTGGCTTCGACTTTGAGCGAGTCGAGCGCCGCGGTCAAATCGTTGATTCGTTGCTCGCCCTCCGCGATCTCCGCGTTGAGGTTGTCCTGGATGGCACTAGCCAGGTTGTCAATACCTGTCGTCGCGTTGCTCGCCGCCGTGTCAAAGTAATCGTTGATTGCCGAGTCGCGTGCTGACGTGCGTTCCTCGTCCGTGAGATAGTCTTTCTCGCCGCTAACCATAAGTGCCATCTTGTACCCGAGGTCGGCGAATTTCTCAGACAGTTTTTTCGCTGTCTTGCTCCACACGCCTACCAACCCCTTGGCCGCATCAGCGAATGTCTGGATCAGCTCCTTGTTGAACTCGATCCACTTTTCGCGAATCGGCTGCAGACCGGAAAAGAACGCCAACTTCAAGCCGGTCATGGCAATTGCGCCGGCTAGTTCCAGGTTGCCGCCTTTCAGCGCGTCGGTAACGCCTTCGAATGTTTGCTTGATCGCATCAAATGCTTCGCCAAATCCCTCGGACAATGCAGTCGCGACCTGCCGGCCCGATTCCGTCCACCGCATCCATGCGGCTGTTTGAGCGACCACTAATGCTGTCACAATCCCGATTGGACTTGCTATCAACGCAAACAATGACGCAATGCCACCGAGCGCAAAAGCGATGATCTGTAGGCTGACGCCGAGGCCAATGAATCCAGCTCCCGCCGTAATCAAAGCCGCTGCTGTCGCAGCCACCGCTATGGCGGCCCCTGCATTGGCCTCGATAAAGTCCTTGACGACCTTCCCTGCTGTTTGGATCTTGCTGGTCACGTCCACCATGATCGGCGACAGCGCTTCGCCAAGCGCGATCTTTGCACCCTCGATCGCACTTGCCGCCATGCGGAATGCGCCACCAAGCCCGGCGTCCATTTCTTGCGCTGTCTTCTCGGCCGTGCCGCCTGCACTTGCCAGTGCCGCTCGCAACTCTCTCACGCTGCCAATACTGCCTGTGATTGCGCTGGCGCCGGTGATACCGAGCAAACCAAATGCTTCGTTGAAGGCCTTGATTTTATCCTCGCGCGACATGTCGGCGGTGGCCTGGTTCATTTGCTCGAGGATGTCCATCATCCCCATCAGTTCGCCGCCAGAGTCGCGGAATGAGGTCTTGAAAATCTTGCCGAGCTTATCGGCTTCGGCGCCACTAAGGATCATCATGCGGCGCAGTGCGGTACCAGCGCTTGACCCTTGGATGCCGACGTTGCCCAATGCGCCCAGCATCGCCACGGCGTCCTCGATCGAGAGCCCGAAATCCTTTGCAACCGGGCCAGCATAGCTGAGCGCTTCACCGAGGCTTGCGACGGTGTTGAATGACTTGTTCGCCGCTGCCGCCAAAACATCGCTTACACGGCCCGCCTGAGAAGCATCAAGCCCGAACTGACGAAGAGAGGCTGACATGATGCCGGCTGCTTGAGCTGCTTCGGTACCGGTGGCTCGCGACAAATTTAAGACAGCCCCGGTCATGTCCTCGATCTCACGTGGTGCAAAGCCGGCCCGGCCCAGCTCCGTCATGAGTGCCGCGACTTCCTGCGCGGTGAATGAAGTAGTTGCACCAAGCCGTTTTGCGGTCTCTGTAAGCGACGCAAATTCCTTGTCGGTTGCACCGGTGACGCCTTTCACGCTTCGCATGGCATCGTCGAAACTCGCGAACGTCTTCACTGCATTTGCCAGCGGCAAGGCTAGCGCAGCGCCCGCTGCGCCAAACTTCAGGCCCATGCGCTGCAGGTCCATGCCCCAACGTTTGAACCGTTTGGAAGCCTGGCGCAGGCCCTTTAAGCTGACGCGAACGAACGCGCTGCCGGCTTCGATGTCACGAGAACTCATTCACTTGTCGCCTTTTTGGAACAGCGGTTTCAGTGCTCGCAGGCCCGCTCGCGTCACGCCACCGCGTCGCTGACGGAATGCCGGCCGCAGGTCCGATGGCATGAATTCACTGACGCCGAATGCTCGACGGCGCCGCCGGGGATCGCGGTTGATGTTCGCCAGCAGTGCCAGCACGCTGCCTGTCTGCCCCCAGTCGTGCACGCACCGGCCGTGCAACATCCAGCACATCTCGCGTAGCGTAAGCGGCAGCGGATCTACCCCGAGGACTCCGGCAATCTCCCAGAGTCGCTGCCAGCTTCGGCCAGGCGCTCGGCGAGTCTGGCTTTCGCCCTGACTATCTCCCGCTCGACCGCCTCGTCCATCTGCTGGTCTGTCATCATCTCCGCCATCGCCTTGACGATTGCCGAGTGCTTCCTCGCTTCCACATGCATCTTTTTTGCCGCCGCAGCCCGACGGCTCGGCTGGAAAAAATCCAGCAAGTCTTCCATCAGTGATTCGCAGGCCTTGTCAATGCAATCGCCAGCCAGCAGCTCGCCGAATTGATCGCTGGTAACTGCACGCTCGTCAGCCTGCGGCTTGCACACGACGTACAGTACGTCAGCCAGGAGGATCACATCGTCGTACAGCTGCGTCACGAGGTCCGCATCAGCCGCGTCGGTGAGCAGCACGCCAAGCATCTCTTTCGTGCGCTTGACAGTCGCTACCGTAACTGTGGTGCGCCAGTCGCGGCCTTGTCCATCCGTCCACATGTTCCGCCTCCTAATGTGCCCCACCGCGCCGGATCAACAGTATGGCGACCTCCCCGGCACGGTCACCCAGGGTCGGGGTTGTGCTACGCTCCGACTTCGTACCAATCGGGATCGACTTCGGCGCTTGACTCTTCGTGGTAGGTCGGCTTGGCCGTAAACTCGACTTCTTCCGACGCTTCCAGGTCTTGTCCGTTGTTGAGCGTCATCAGCTCGCAGAATGCGCGAATGCCCTGCACGCCAGCCAGCGTTGCCGCGCCGTCAAGAACCGCATACTCGTACACAGTCCCTGCGAGTGCCGCAGCCTGCAGGGCGTCGAACACAGTGTCTGTGCCTTGTTTTTTTCGGTAGGTAAACGAGATTTCGAGGTCCTTCAGTGCTCCGCGAGACTTTCGCCAGGAGCTGGTGCGGCTCGCCTGGTCGGCTTCGCTCTTGCTGATTGACACGTTGACATTGATTGCTCGCGTGACTTCCACCCACGTCGGCGATGCGTGAGTCCCCGTGTTGTAGTACAGTTTGCATTCCTGGCCGACGACAGGCCTTTCGACTAGTGACATCGGATTGTCTCCTTGTTATGCGTGAACCGAGCCCTCGAAATGTGGCCCGATCCGTGGTAATGAATCCTGCAATGACGGACCCATAAAAGGCCGCTTGGGGTAACTTGCCGCCTTGGTTTTTCCGTATCGTCCGCCAAATTCATGTGCCCTTGCCACGTCACCAACAATTGACGCCATCGGCCCGATCACCACGGATTGCTTGTCTGGTGCTAGTGCGTAGCGGATTGCAAATCGCAATCGCCCCCGCCGTGTATGTGGCGGGTCGCCTGGCCGGCTTGGGTGTAGTTCGCGTCTGCGGCCTCTGCTTTTGCCAGTCGGCGTCCCTCGCTTGATTTTTGCCTTGGCAATCTGACTGATCGAATAGCCAATACTGCGCAGGCTCCCCGCCCTGGCTCGCTCAAGTGCCTTGAGCAGCCGCTCCTCACGCATGCGGATTTGCACATCCAGGTCAACTCGCATCTTTGGCCACGTAGTATGTCGCGCGGAAAATACCTGTGAATTGCCGGTTTTGCCGTAGGTGCTCCGGCACCCATGGAAAACGTATTTCGTTTCGCAGCCACGTCGCCGTGGCCTTGTCGGTCAGTGCCAGGTTGGCCGGCTTGCCGAGCTCCTCCGCGATTTCCTCGAGCAGCTGGCTGTAGGTTTCGATACTCGTCAGCTTGATTGTTCCGTCGTCGTTTTGGTCAGCCGTACCGAATCGGTACCGCACTGCAATGTCGATTCCCGCGTTGTACGCGAACGATATTCGCGAATCCTTTTCCATTGTCAGCGAAGCCGGTACGACGCCAACGTCGAGCGTATCAAGGTCCTCGAGCAGCAGGTCAGTGTCGTATTGCAGTGTCGTGGTGAACTCCACGGATAGGCCTGTCGCAGCGTTGATCTGCGCCTTCACCGCGTCGGCCGTATCGTGTAGCGTGCTCATTCAGTGCCCACCAGCTTCGTGTGTATCAGCCATTGCGGCTTTTGGTTTCCGAGCCACTCCGCGGCAGGCCGGCCAGGCAATCGCATCACCTCAAACACATGCGTTGTGCCGTCAATGCTCTCTTTGATGCGGTCGCCAGCCTGTGGCACAACCGCACTACTGGCGATCGTATAGCCCGCTACGTCGACCGCGTAATCCCGCAGATTGGCAACCGTGATTATTCCGTCGGCATTTTCAACTTCGTAATCTCGGCTAACAGCCGTGGCAGTGACACTGCTTGTGGACGTCGCACCGCGATGAATCGACACTGTGCTACCGAACACCTCGGCGAGCATGTCGTCCACCGCATCCCAGTCTGTATCGAACGTGCCCACGTGTCAGCCCTTGACGTCCGCCAAAAGTTCGATCGCTCCAATCGTCGCCGTGACTGCCGTAGCCGTCGCCGCGTCGTTCACGGCAACTGCGATGCGAATATCGAGCATGTCGCCAGCGGATAGTCCCGTCGGCGTGATCGTAAAGTCCTTGTTTGCGAACGTGAGGCTATTGATTGATTGCGCCGCCGTCGCGCAAATGTCCGAGCCGATGCCACCCTCGCGGTCGGCCTTGTAGCATTCGACATCGACGGTAGCGGTGCCGTCGGATACCGTGGTCTCCATACCCGCCGATATTCGCAGCGTGAGGGTTTCGGCCGCGTCATATTCGGCCGGCAGCTCTCTTTGAAAGCGTGCATATCGCGTGGTCGCCCCAGCGGCCGTGAGGTCGCCGGTGCTAACCTTTGGGCTATTTGTACCGAACGTGCCGCCGTAGAGCCCGAGGTCGTCATTGGCATTAGCTGCAGGAAGCAGCGAGCCCATGGCGTCCCACACTCGCAGGTCGGTCAGAGGCACGGCGAATTCCGTGAGTGCGTTTTGCTCCAGGTTGCTCCTGGCGATCGTCGGCATCGTACCGTCGACGGCCAAGTCACCAGCCACCCGAAGGTCGCCCTCGATTCTCGCTGCTGTTGCCATGTCTCACCTTTCAGATTCCACGAGGCGGCCGGCCGGTTGCGGTAAGCCGACCGACCGCCGAGGCGGGGAAGTAATACGTGCGTCGATTACGCTTCGACGTCGGCCGTCAGGCGGACCTCGACCTTGTGGACGAGGATCTCGCCTGGCGAGTCGTTGGCGGACTTTTCCAGATGGATCAAGGCCTTGAGCGGCCCGGTCGCGTCGTCAATGTCGCCAAGGTTGGCTGTCGCCGACAGCACCTCGGCACCGTTGATGTAATACTTGACATTCTCGCTGTCGCGGCCGTCAAGCATGAAATGCACCGGCGTTCCGGCCACGATATCGATTGTGGAATCGGTAGCCGCAACTTCGGTCGTGCCGTCGTCGGATTCGCAGTCGATGTTGAGATCGGCTCCAAGGTCCAAATGGAAGAACGCCGATTCGGTAATCGAGTCCGCGTCGCTGGCATGCGTGCCGTTGGCGACACCAATGCTCAGGTCTGCCACGTCGGCGTCAGCTGTGGTGACAAGCTCGACCACAGCTTCGAAGATCCAGTTCGAATCTTTCGCAAAGCTCTTGTAGCTGAGCAGGTCCAGTTTCTGCGCTTCGGCGGTAGCCGAAAACGCGGCCCGCCATCCGCCGCCGTGCATGCTGCCCACTGGCGTTCCAGCGGTCAGCACCGGCGCGTGGTCCCACACGTCGCGTTGCAACGTGAGGTAAGCGGCGTCGCGCGGTGCGTTCAGCTCCACGACCATCGTTGTATCGGCACTCGCCGCGTCGCCGACGGCGCGACCGAGATAGAAATCTTTGGAGGTGCCGTAGAGCGGAATCGTGGCCGAATTGGCCGAGTGATCCCACATCACCTCGCCACCATCCAAGATGACGATGCTCGAGGTTTTGGCGACAGTGAACTGGCCCGAGGTTTTCAGGGTGGCCGTATCGGCCGCGGACGGATTCGCCAGTCCGCTCACGACGGCTGCTCGGCCGTCGGCGAGCTGCAAAACTTGGCCCGAGGAATAACCGCCAGTCGGCGTGGTCACGTCGACTGCTGCGGCGTCTTTTGAAAGTGTGGCTTCAGCCATGATTTAATTCTCCAGTCAAAATTGCGTTTTGGTTTCCGATGGTTCTCGTGCTATGTAATCAGGACTACGAACCGGCGCCGGTCGACTTGTACCAAGTCCTCCATTCGGGAATCACGGCTCCAATGTCCATGTTGATGTCCCAGCCCATGCCCCACTGGCCTTTGTCGAGCGTGAACGACCGCATCTGCGGCTGACGACCGGTTCCGCGACGATACGCAACCCGCAAACCTTTGCGTGCACCGCTGGTCAAGAACCAGTTGGTGGCAGTGCCGGTACGCGATGCGTTGGTGGCTCCATCTGCTTCGCGCGGATCACGCACGCCGACGGCGCCAATGCGATCGTCGACCACAACTCGCATCCCTTCCTGTGCCAGCAAGTTCAGCTGTGCGTAGAATGGATCACTCGAATCAGCGAACAGCTTGGCCAGCGCGGCAGCTGCGGTCAGCTCGCGTGCCGTCCATTCAAGGTCGGCAGGCACGATCAGGAATCGCGGTCGCAAATTCGCGATCACGTGGCCAGGGTCAGCGGTCGTGCGGTTGAGCCGCTGCTTGACCATTGCCGTAATCGCGTCCTTAAGGCCGTCGCTGCTGAGTGCGGTCGTACCCAGGTTGGCGTGCCCACCGCTGGTTGTGACGGCGGTGGCGTTAAAAACAGCCCCGGAGTCTTGCACCATCGTGGGGTTTTCCAACAACAGCGAATACACGAGGTCCGGCCGCAACTGCCGAGCAGCCTCGCCCATCTCGCCCGGGATTCGCATGATCGCACCAAGCCGGTCGTCGATCACGTCCTGCTCGTCGACCACAAACTGTTTCGCGTAGCGTGCGATCTTGTAGGTCTCGTGCAAGTCGCTGTAGGTCGCGTGTTTGGCTTCGTCGCCACGGCCGAGCTTCTCAAGGCGTGCTTTCGCCGTGACGCTGATATCTTCCTGCTGCAGAAAATTCGGGACGTCTTCCTCATCGCACCAGCCCAGTGTTGAGTCCGGCGTGAGCGTCCACTGCTCCATCAGTTTTGCGTACACATTCGTGGAGAACACGTAGGTCAGCGTGCCGCCAGACACACCAACGGCTCGCGCTGCCTCGAACGCGTCTTCGACCGTCGGGTAATACCGTCCAGTGTCGAGCCGCAGGCACTCGCGAAACAGGTCAACGCTTGACATGCTCGCCAATCTCTGTCCCATTTCGGCATCCTGTTCCGTGATCGCGTCGGCTGACGTCGCCTCGCGTCGGCCACTGTGCATTCGGTGCCTGGTCGGGTCGCTGATTCCTTGGCCAATCAGTGTGCCAGCCGCCAACGAGCGAGCACTGATCGACGTGCGTGGAGCACCGCCGAACGCGGATTGATGGTACGGCACCTGATGCTCGTCGGCCTGGCGATTCTCACGCACGGCTCGCAAGAATTCCCGCGACGCTCGGTTCACGTCCCAGCCCTCGTCGCAGGCCCGGGTGACGACTTCTTGCGGCACGTCGCTGCCAGCCAGTTCGCGAATCTGGCGGATGCGATCACGCTCAGCTTCCACAGCTTGGCGAGCGGCCATCGAAGGGTCCGCTGGCGGGTCCTGCCGCGAACTGTCGTCCTCGTCGTCGCTGTCATCGTCACGTGTTTCCGGCGTTTCGACGCCGAGTAAAATTTGCTGCGCGTGTGTTCGCTGCTCGGTGTCCAGTCCGGCCAGAAAACGCCACGCCTCCTCCTCGGGTGCCTCGGCGCGCAGGCCAAGTGACTCGAGGTATTTGCGGAGCTGCTTGCTCATTAGGGTGTCTCCCTGGTTAGGTGAATGGTTGTTTTGCGCCCGTGTTTTTGCCTTCGCGTCCGCGCCGATTGGAACAATGCTCGCCTCGCGAATTTCCCAGCGCGTGGCAATGCGAACACGCCTGTCTGTTGCTGTGAATTTGCGGCCGTTGACTGTCGCCGTCGCGCCCTTGGCGACATCGGTGTACTCGAGAACGCGATAGCCGACGGACACGTCGGTCAGGTGGCCTTGGCGAACCTTGGCCCATGCTCGATCCGCCCCCTCGTCGCCGTCGGCAAAATGCAATCGGCCAACGATGGAGTTGATGCCACCGCCTTCCTCGCGGCGAATGTCTCGCACTGAGCCCAGCACATCATCGAGCGAATATCGCGAGTGAATGGCCAACAATGGCATCTGGCGGGGAAGCTCGACGGCTTCGCCAAGCAGCACCTCGTCGATCATTTCGCCGGCCCGCCAGTCGTACATCTGCACGGCCGAGTCGGTGGATAGTACGGCCTCGACGGATCGCTCGTCCTCGTTCACGGTCGCGACGCGGACCTGCAGAACTCGCGTATCGAAGTCTCGCGACTGCTCGAGCAGTTCAACGTCGTCTCGGTGTTGCCAGCGTGGCGTGTCCATGGCTATTCCTCTTTCAGTGCCGAGGCCAGCGAGTCGACCATCGTCTGGTCAATCTGCTGACCGCCCCATTGCGGCATTGGTAGGCCTGCCGCTTCGAACGAGTCGATTACGCGCCGCAGTTTGGCGATATGCGTTTCCAGGTCCTCGCCACGCGAAGCCAGCACGTCGATCAGCGTCTGCGTGGCGTTTTGCAGTGCGATGGCCTCGGCGTTGGCCTCCTTGGTCGGGTCCACGTGTGGTCGCTGCGGCCAGGTCCACTGCAGCCGGACGACACGTGGACGCCGCCTCAGTGCCGGGACCACGAAGCGAGCCTCGGCGGCTAGTGCATGCACAAGGCGGTTGAGCGTGCCGACACTTCGCTGCGTGCCGCTGATCCACGACTGCAAGCCGGTGATAGCCCGGTGATAGTTTTGGGTTTCAAGCCGAGCGGACGAGTAGTTGTATCTGGAATAATCCAAGCGGATGGTCGCCAGTGGCATCCCGGCCGGCCGGCCGAATTCCCGCATTCGCTCGGCGCGGTAGTCGGGATACTGCACCGGTGGTTGAACGGCCGGGTAAACGAACGGTTTCCAGCCAGGCGGAGCCGTGCGGATGCGGCGACGCTCGACGTCCACGTTCTCGGGTGCCGTCCACGTGGGAATGTCGTCTCTGTCCGTGTAGAGGATTCCGGTCTGATCGGCGATTTGACGTGCCGCGTCCTGCACCTGATCGTCGTAGTCTCGCAGATCGGCCGACGGTTGCAGGCTGGTATTGAGCCACGGCAAGCCGCGAAGCTGCCCAGGTTCTTCGACGATGAATTTGTGAATCATCAGGTCGGCCGGAACGGTTTCGTAAACAAGGCCAGTCGACAAACCGTCGAGGCTTTCCTGGTAGACGTAGTATTGGGTCGGCCGGCGTAGCGAATTGCAGCGGATGCCCATGAACACATTGTCATTGCCGGTCAAATCGGCCGGCGTATCAATCAGTCGTGCCGCCAGCGGCTGCACTCGCAGTGCCACGGATGTGTCAGCCAGCGGGTCGGTGACGATGCGAGCGAAGAACTCACCCTCCTTCCACAGTCCTTTTACGGCCTGCTTGAGCCACGCCGCCCCGCTCATTTCTGTGTCCGGTGTGGGTGCCGCAAACCATTCGCCCCACAGTGCTTCAAGTGCGTCGTTGTACGCCACATCGTCGCTCATCACCTGCAGCGTCGGCCCGTCCTGCCCCACGACGTCATCCGCGTGGGTGTTGACCATACCCAGGACCATGCCGTTCTGCTTGCATTCGTAGGTCGCGCGTGCTCGCAGTGTCTCAAGCTGCGTGGAGAGCCACGAGTTGATCGACTCGTCCTGAGCCCACGTCCAGTGTGCGGAGTTGAGGCGGTTCGTCTCGGCCGCTTCGAAGCGTCGCGTGCCGCCCATCCACGGCGGGATCGATTCGTATTTGACAGCGTCGCTCATGAATAATCGTCCGTGCTGTCCGCTCGTTCGTAGGTGATGTCCGTCTGCTGGAACGGACCGGTAGCGGAGGCCGCGGCAGTGGCTTGTGCGTGCATTCGTAGGCAGAATTGCTGCTGTTCGTGAATCCAGCGGCCGTCGATCTTGAAGCTCTGAGAGCCGCCCTGGCCGGTGTCCCGGCTCACTTCCACGGCCGTGGTGCCGATTCTCGCCGCGATCTTGCTGAGCGTTTGCGCGGCAGTCGACCAACTCCCGGCGTCAACCGCCGAGATGTAGCTGCTGTAGAGCGTCGATAGGTCCGAGAACGACATAGAAAAAGGCCATGCAGGGATGCGGCCCCGCATGGCCTTCCGAAGAACCATCACGCCCGTCGGCGTTCGTCAGCGTGTGGTATAGCGATTTACACGCGACCATGTAAATGGAAGCGTTTACAGATCTGTAACAAAAGTCAGAATTTTTTTTCGGTCTGATATTTGTGGTCGCAATCCTTGCACTTGCGATATTGCACGGCCTGTCGCGTGCTCTTGACCAATCCTTTGCCGCCGCACTCCGGACACACGGTGGGATTCGCCTTGTCGCCGCCTGGTGCGTCGCGTCGCGTGCTTAGCGGTGGCGGATCAAGCGTTTGCACTTGCGGCGGCTGCAGCGGCTCAGGCGGTGGCTGCGGAGCTCGGCGAAACATGAACCGCATTCCGCAATGGTTGCATCTCGCCTGACCATGGCTGTACCACGAACCCTCTACCGGTGCCTGCAGGATTCGCACGTCCTGGCAACCGCATTGCGTGCACGGTGGCCCTGTCGCTCGCTCCATCATCCGCTCTCCCATCCGTCTGCTGTCACCACGCCGCGCCGCTTTGGTGCCTGCTGCTGCCGAGGCCGCTTTACGTCCTGCGGCGGATACCAACTCCCTAGTTTTTGCTGCTGCGCCGCCAGCATCTCCACCACGAAATTCGCCGCCGCCAGGCTCTGGTAGCCGGCGTCCAGGAAGTGGTTGTTCCTTCGCTCGCGAACCCACACGGTCGTTTCGCCGCGGCCCTCCACGTACTCCTCGCGCTGCACCTCAGCTGTGATCTGCTGGCTGTAATCGAAGTGCTCATCCGGTGATGGAGCCTCGTACAGCGTCAGCGAGCCGGGTTCCTCGGCCGGCATTGCGAGCCGTTGGTGTAGCTGGGATTTCCAGTAGTCTGAATTCACGTGCACGAGAATCACCTTGTGCTCTCGCTGCCAGCGGAAGTCGTACTCTTGGCCGACATGCCGAATATCGCCGCCTTTTTTGCGCGGTGCGATATACCGCGTCGTGCCTCGCTGCCGCTCGCCGAATCCCTTCATCGGGCGCCAGACCCACTGGCCAAGCGGCAGGTCGCCATTCACTGACCGGCAGAATTCGTACACAGCGACTTTATGCTCGTGGTAGCCGCTGTCCACCCACACCTGCGCCGGTGCGAAAACGGTCCCCGCCACATCTCGCCAGGCATTCGCAAAGTACGCGTGCAGGATTCCCAGTGCCTCGATCAACCCCTTCAGCGTGCCAATTTCCTTGGCTCGAGTCGGCTGCTCGCCGTACTCGATAACGGTCTGGCTGCCATTTTTTCGCGTAGCTGTCGCGTGCCAGTGGAGCTTGTATTTGCCGGTGTCGACTCCCACTGTGATTGCAATCGTTCCGTCCGGCACTTGCCCTTTTCGCGTTCCCTCGGTTCGCCGCTGGAGCTCGTTGGGATCGAGTGAGATTAGATCCACTTCGGGTGGAACGTACGGCAGACACCACACAAACTGCCGCTGTTTCTTCTCCGCGTTGTCCTGGTCGTGCGACCTGCGTGCACGCCACTCCTCAGCACCGAGCTCGCCCGCGGTCGTGAACGGATTGTCGATTGCCGACCAGCGAAACCCGAGCGTCTTGGTTTTCGGCGGCTCGCCGACAATGCGGCCGTTGCGAAGCACGCGTTGGCCTTCGTGCACCAACACAGTCTTCTCGGCCGCTTCGAATCGCTGCTTCTCCGTCCACGGCTTTGCGCACTCAGGGCACGACCAGGTGGCCTTCGCGGCTGCCTCCAGTTCGCTCTCGGCGTCTTGCCAGCCAATCAGGTGCTCGCGTTCAGGAGTGACGTATTTGCGGCAGCGGGGACACGGCCTGGCGATCCGGCTGTTCGTTCCTCCGGTGATTTCCTGCCAGATGCGGCCTTTCTCGATCGACGCCGTGCATTCCAGGTAGATCCGTTTCGAGCTGCCGTAGGCTCGCGTGCGGCCTTCCAGTTGCTCGATTGCATCGGCCTCGCGAGAGGTCTCGCCGGCCTGGTCCATGCCGTCCGTCTCGGTCACGGCCAGAACGCGTGACGTGTAGCCAGCCCTCTGCTTGTCAGATCCTCCAGCCGCCATGAATCGCAGGGTGACATCGTTGCGGAACCGGATGGCTCGCTTGACCTGGCCGTTCCTGGAGCCCTCGCCTCGCACCGGCAGCAGCTCGGCGTAACGGCTCGCCTCGATGGCCGGCAGAAGATCTTCCTGCCACTTGTCCTGTGCCATCGCCATCGTTGGCAGACCGATCACCACTGTCTCCTGCAATTCGAACAGATGATACAGGATTGGTGCGACGTAACACATCAACGTCTTGCCGTTCTGCGTCGGCCCGCTGGCAGCGTGGCGATTCCACTGGCCGGAGTCCAGCGCGGCAAACCATAGCCGGCTGGCCGGGTGACGGCGGTGCCGATAACGCTCGCCCTTGAATGGGCCGCTGGGCAGAACCAGCTCATCCTCAACCCATTGGCTGATCGGCCGCACGACCGGAGCGGAGCACTGGCCGAGGAACCAGTCGATCTCCTGGTAGGTGGACGTCCGGAAGTCTGTCGTCGTGGCAATCATTCAGCGTCGCCAGATCCACTTGTACGGCCTGCTCCATCCCGTTGTTGGTACCGCGCCAACTAGCCACCTCCAACCGACAGTCCTCCCGGACGCGATGTCAATAATGCGCGCGAATCGCACGAAGAACCACTGCAAAACAATCAAGTTCAACCAAAACAGCCAAGCGTTTTTGTATTTTGCATTCACGCGTCTGCCCCTCCGAATTCCTGGTTGAACACGCGCCGCGTCTCCTCGAGCACCTCATTGAAAAGCACCGCCTCCTCGGGACCGTGTCGCTTCGATAGCCGCTCGCCATACCGGCGGAACATTGCCGCGACGCGGCCGAGGATCTCGCGTGCCAAGTCGCGAGACATGACAGACCGCTGCTGCTTGGCCAGCTCGAG
>Ga0180434_10005951_pt1 | contig 14172 bp, 23 predicted proteins | sample SS_ome_7_FD_132453 | JGI IMG/M metagenome (GOLD analysis project Ga0180434, IMG submission 132453) | Hypersaline lake sediment archaeal communities from the Salton Sea, California, USA - SS_1_D_2 metaG | ecosystem: Environmental > Aquatic > Non-marine Saline and Alkaline > Hypersaline >... | reverse complement strand
GGAGCACATGCCTTTCGAGAGTGTAGTTCCGGCCCCGGCCATCATCTATGACCATCAGATCACCTGGCCGTTTCCGTACGCCACCGACACCCTCACCGCCGTGCTGGGGGCCCCGATCCATCGGGGCCTGTACCGGGGCATTATCACCGACGACGGAATCACCAACAACCAGCTGTTCGTTTCCAACGCCGCCAGCGGTTCCGGCAGCTTCCGAATCGTGGGAGCTCTGAACACCGTAACCCAGAGCTTCCCGTGTGGCCGGTTGGACTCGCCCACGGCAGGACATTTCCGGGAAGTGGGAGCCGAGGGGTTGAGCGCCATCGGCTCCACCCTCCAGACCACCCTCCCAGCTGGAGCGGCCTTTCCATCGGCAACCCGGGTTTACCAGCTGGAGACGCTGTTGCGATATGTCCCGATTGCAGGAGCAACCCCGGCCGCCAACCTGGCCGGACTCGTCATCATGCCCCAGAACGCCCCCTTGCAGGGATGGCCCACCAATGTGGTGGGGGCCACCAACCGGGGGGGAATGGGGATCGTGGCAGACGGAGCTGGACAGTGGACCTACCGAAGTTTCAACCGGGCCGGGGTGGCCCTGGTGAGGGAAACGGTTCCCCTCCCAGCTCACACCATGGACGCCTGGAACCGGGTCCTGTTCCAGTTCATTTTTGACCGGCCGGGCCTCCCCGCCACTTTCGAGCTCTGGTGGAACGGTTCCCTGGTCCTTTCCCGCAACTGGGGGGGTGGCCTCCTGGAGCCGATCGGCACGGCTGGAGACCTGCACGAATGGAACTGGGTGCCCCATATCCGAACGGATGACCAGGGGCAACTGGCCTGGACGTTCGATATGAAGCGGGGCCGATTCACGGCCGCCGGTCTGGAGATCCAGGGATGAGGGACCAACAGCTGAGCTCCTCTTTCTGGCTCCATGAGTTCCCGTGCTGGGAGCTTGCCACCAGTGAGGACGTAGAGCGCCTCAAGGAAACATGTGCCCGGGTCCTCCAGCCGGTGCGGAACCGTTTCGGCAAGGTGGTCCCGACATCTTGGAAGTGGTGGAGCTCAGGCTGCACCCCCAGGACCGGGAGCCATTCAGCTGGGGGAACCGTGGACTTTATCACCCCGGACGCCGACCTCTGGGAGGTTTTCGAGTGGGGAGCCACTTACCTCCTCCCCTCTGGATACATCGGCCGGTGGATCTACGAACCGCAGACACCCCAGCAGGGAGAACACATTCACATGGCCCCCCGCCGGGACCAGCTGGAAGTATTCGGCCGGGGAGACATTCAGGCCCTCCAGGAGCTCCCGAACGGGAACCAGTACGCCTACGCCTTCTATGACACCACCGAGGGCACTTTCCTGGACCCCTACACCCTGGACCCCCTGGTGGTGAGGGCAACCGCCGGGTGGAGCTCCTGGTGGGGGGTCCTGGCCCTCCTGGGCCTGTTCACCCTGGACCTGGCCGGGCAATCGGCCGGAGGTATCAAGCTCAGGAGCTCCTGAGTTCATTTTTCACTGTCGGAGATCCCGGCACCCTTTTTTTGGAGGACACCATGGCAGTAACAGTAACCGCCGTGAGAACGGGCCCAACCCAATCCATCGCAGACGTGGAAGCCACCGCCGACGCCGACGTGGCCGCCGTGTTCGCCCACGGCCTGGGAGCGATCCCGGAGCAGGTTTTCCTGGTCCCCCTGGCAGCGGAGTTCTACGTCTCTACCCCCACCGTGGGGGTGGTGGACGCCACAAACGTGAACATCGCCATGGCCAACGCCGTGGGGTCCGGGGCAGCTGGCAACCAGATCCGGATTATCGCCCACCTGCCGCACACCATCGTTCGGTAGCTCCTGAGCTCAGGAGCTCCGGCCCAGGATACACCCCGAGAGGGGAGGAGCTGGGGTCATTCCCTCCCCGCCATGAGAGGCCCGGTACCGGGCAGCTGGACCCAGCGCCCCGGGAGAGCTCCCGCCCAGCGGGGGGCACCCGGGGCCAACTGGCACCGACAACGCAACGACCAGGAGAACCGAGCATGGCAACCGAGAACATCAAGCGAGCAGCAGAGGGTTCCCTCCAGAACGTCCACCAGGAGCTGGTGAGCCCCGAGGCCCACAACGCCTTTCTGGACTCCCTCCAGGCCCAGGTTCCCGTGGAGGAGCTCGACCTGGAGCCCTACCGGGCCCAGCTGGTGGAGCTGGAGCTCCAGGAGGACCCGGCGCCGGCCGATCCTGAAGAGGGCCCGGCCGCCGACGCCGGCAACCAGGAGGAGGCCACGGAGCAGCTCCAGGAGGAGCCCACGGCCGACCAGGAGGAGCCCCTGGAGGTTCCCCAGGCCTCCATGGACGCCCATTTCCCGGATTCTTCCGAGGGTTGACGCCCTCAGAGGCCCTCTGAGGCGTTTTCTCCAGCGGAGCCGACCCGGAGCCCATCCGAAAACCTAGACAAAATGCCTTCTGCAGAAGGCGAATAGTTAGACACCCGGATCCGAGCTCGAGCTGGCAAAGCTGGACAGAACCCAAACAGGAGACCCGAGCCCATGCGCCCACCTTTCGTCCCCGTCACCGCCGCCCTGGCCCTGGCCCTCACCGTGGACTTGGACCGGCCGAGCTCCAGGAGCTCCTCCAGGAGCTCCTCCAGGAGAAGCACAAAAGAGGGCCGGAAAAGGAAACGCCGTCGCCAGCTGGCCCGGGAGGGCCGCCGGAGCTCCAGGGGGGCAAAGTGAAACGCCCCGGTGCCGAAGCTCCGAGGCGCCCACTGAAGAGGAGAACCGGCCAGAGGGTGGCCGGGTGCTGGGTGGGCCCCGTCGAAGCGACCCAATCCCCGCACCCACAAGCTGGAGGAGGCCCGTGGGCCCTGTCAAGGCTCTTTCCCCGGTGGGATTCTTCCCCCATCTTAGAGAGCCATCCTTTGAAGAGGGGTACAACATGACAGAGAGTCACAGCGGGAAACCGTGGAGCCGTGCGTACCTGGAAGCTGAGTTAACCCGGGACTTCCTCCGTGATGCGGAGAAGGCCCTCCAGGGCGCCATGGCCACCACCAACGACAGCAACGTGGCCAGAAGGTGCGGAGTAGCTTTGAGAGAGGTTACCCCAGCCCTCCGGGCCGCCCAGGCGACCTTTGACCAGGAACGCCTCCGATGGGCCGAGCAGCAGGAGCTCCTGGAGGAGGTGGAACCGTGAACCGGCCCGTGGAAGTCTGGGCCTGTTCCCGATGCGGCCATGGGTGGTTTTCGTTTGACGCCACAGCAGGGGGAGACCTTTGCCCATGGTGCGGTTCCCGGGGCGACATGATTCCGGGGGAGCTGGTGGGGTTTGTCAGTGTCCAGGAGGGCCCCAACCTGGAGGAGCTGGACCAGCTGGAGGCCGAAATCAACGGCCTCCTGGTGGAGTGCAAAACGAACCTAGAAAGACGAAAGGCTCAGGATGGCCACGAAGCGGAAGGCCCCGAAGCGGGACAAGAAAACAGGCCAGTTTCTTCCGACCAGTAAGAGCCCCACCAGGAAGCGGAAGGCTCCGGCCGGGGAGACCATGACCCAGGCCGAATACAACCGGGTGGGAAAGAGCCGGAAAACGAAGGTGGACGGAAAGCCCTACCTCTTGAAGCTCAACAAGAACACCGGGGCCACCGTCCTGGTCCCCGTGACCATTCGGAAGCCGAAACGGAACAGCTCCAGGAAGCGGAAGCCCTCCAGGAGGAGCTCCCCCCAGCGCCGGAAATTCCGCAAGAACCCCCGGGGCCAGTGGGTGAAGCGAACCCCCGGCCGCCAGCTCACCACCACCGAAAAGGCCCAGCTGGAGACCCAGTTTCTCGACAAGTACGGAACAGCCTTCACCCTCCAGGCCCTCCGGGACATTGCCGAGGACCGGGGGGAGTTCTTTGTCCAGGGAGCCGCCAAGCTGCGGAAGATCCCGGAGAGCTCCAGGACCCTCACCGAAAAGACCCACCTGGACATCGGGGAGCGGAAGGGAGCGGCCTGGTGGAACATTGCCGACTACCTGGAGAAGGCTTTCTATCTGGCCGTGGGAGCAGGGGTGGACTGATGGCGTACCTGCAAGGATGGGAGCCCGTAGTCTCCCCGCCAGGAGAGACCCCAGGCCCAACGGTTCCAGGAGCCCAGCCCTATCACCGTTTCAATTCCGGGGTGAGCTGGGACCAGGTAAGAGCTGAGCTCAAGCATGAGCAAAACATGGCGAAGGCGGCCGGGCAATACATGTTCGTTTCCCGGGGCACCGTCCTGGGCAGAATGCGCCAGCGCAAGCAGGAAGCCTATGGGAAGTATCTGGCTCAGCTCCAGGAGTTAGACGACCTTCCTTTCTGAACACAAGGGGCCGGGCCCACCCTTGAATCGGGCCCACCTGAAGAGGAGGCACTATGTTCACAGTGATTGAGCTCCCGTCCGGTCTCCGTTTGTTGTATCACGCCGAAACCCAGGAGGTGGAGCTCCAGCTCCCCACCGACCCCCCGGGCCCGGGGTACTACTTTCACAAGCTGGGTTTTTGGGATTGGCAATGCCTGGTAACGGCCCTGACCACCAAGAACCCCCTGGCCGCCGGGGAACCGATCTGGGAAGGTCCCGGACTCACCGTCAACTGGCACGTTGACGGGACCTACGCTTTCGGGAATGGCTCCAGCTCAGTGATAGTGAAGGCCGACCAGCTCCAGGCCGTCCTGGTGGCCTGGGAGCGATACCTCCAGACCGGCCGGAGTGAACAACTCCGGGCCCACAACGCCCTCCTGGAGGCAATCGAAAAGCGCCAGAGCGGAGTGGAGGAGGAGCTGGCCGAGCTGGCCGAGCTGGTCACCGACCTTGGACCCGGGGGCCCCCTGGTGGTGGTGGAGGGGTCCGGTGGAGCCAACAACGTGAAGGCCGACATGATGGTGGAGTTCCTGGAGTTGTTCCGTAGCTTCGGGGAAAAGGCTTTCGGGAGTGACGTCACCCCCTCCCCGGTTCCCCACCCGGACCACCTGAGCGCCCAGGAGCTCCAGGAGTGGGTTACCTGGGTCCAGGTTGACTCCATCGTTCCCACCATCCAGAAAATCCTCCAGGAGGATGGCCTGGAGCTCACCGCATGGGCCAGGAACCAGCTGGAGAGGCTCGACCTGGGGTTTACCCCCTTCCGGTTCCCCAGCTGGGAGGCCCTGGCCGAGGCCATGGCCAGGGGACACGGAGGGAAGCTGTTCTGGGTCACCCAGGGGGCCATGAGCGGAGGCCACCCATGGGGTCAAGGCGGGGTGGAATGGGAGGAGCTCCCCCAGATCCAGGTTGAAGAGGATTCCCCGGATTCTTCCCCGACCCCTGAAGATTGAGCCCTATTATGGGTGCAATTGACAATTTGTCATATGCTGAATGGCTGGCCATGAAAGGAGTAGAACCCCGAGGCTATGAGCCGCCCATCCGATGGGCCCGGCACGAGCTCCTCCCCACCCTGGGAATCCAGGGGGGGGAGGGCCAGGCCAACCTGGACCAGCTGGGGGCCATCCTGGAAGTGAGCCCCAGGACGGTCCTACGCATGGAGCAGAAACCTCTGACTCCCCTTTACCGTTACGCCGTCGCCGGTCTCCTCCTGGAGCTGGGTGGCATCCTGGATGGGAACCACCTGGCCTGGACCTGGTTGGAAGAGACCGCACCAGCTCCCCTTTCTTCTGAGGGGAACGTTCCCGATGGCATCTAGAGAGAGAGGCAACCGTGTTTCACATGCTGGGAGAGCTCCTGGTGGGCCTGGGAGCCACGGCCGTGGGCGGCCTGGCCACCATATCGGCCGGGGAGCTTATCCGAGGGGCCCGATTGACCCCGGGCCGGAACGCCCAGGAACCACCGCAAACCTCCAGGAGCTCGGCACCCTCAACAAAGCCAGAGCAATCTGTGGAATCTGTGGAAGGGTCCTGGAAATAGGGATGCGTCAGAAGGCCCTGGCCCGGAAATGGGCCCGGTATCGTGGGTGGAGCTACCTCCCGGACTTCGGCTGGTCGTGCGGATGCCGCCACCAGCTGGTGACCGTGAAGGTAGAAGCCCAACCAGATCCACCAGAGGAGACCCGCCACGGTTTCCTCAAGGCCCAGTTCAAGCTCTTACTTGATTAGACCCCCAGGAGCTCCTGGGCCCGGAAGTGGCCCAGGGAACGGAACCCCCCCAGCTGCCACCAGCTGGGGGGGTTTTTTCAGTGCCCTGTGGGCAAGAATTATGCCAATAACAGAAAACCGGGCAGCGTGCCTACTGGCACAGGCGGTTTCGGTTTTCCTTCGGTATGTCGAGGGCCGGACCCCACCGATAGTGGGGTTCGCCCCCAGATGCATGAAGTGTGCCAACCGGAGGCCCTGGTGGGCCCCAACCGGCAAAGGGAGGCTGGTACACCGTGGCTGGGTGGAAATAGGGCGGTCCTGGTGTCGCCCGGCGCATCATGCGCCGGTCCATAACCCCGGCGCGAAGCGGCCGGGGCCCATGGTCCACGGGGGCATTCCAGGCACGGCTCCAGCCAATCCCCGCTGAGTTTTCCACAGCCCCCCCGGGGCCCCGTCAGGGGCCCCACCAGGAAATTGAGGCTCCGCCGAGATTTCCTGGTGGGGGGGGAAGGGAGCCCTATTGTCTTTTTTTCCGTACAGTGGCACCATTCCGGGGTATACCCCCGCATACCCGGGGGAGTTTTCCACACCGACCAGGAGGAGAACCGTGGAAACGTGGAGTCCTGCCCTTATCCCGCCCGAGCTAGCCCAGCTGGACCACCGGCCCGAGTCCTGCCACCGAAGCACGACAGAGGACCACCTGGCCGTCCTGGTGGCCCTGTTTGGCCGGGGAACCCCGAACGATCCCGTGCGGCTCCTGGTGGAGCTCACCATGCCCGAGCTGGAGGAGGGAGCTGTCCTTCCTTGCCACAACTGTGAGGAGCCCCTCCCGGCCTGGAACGTAGTCCACCTACGCCTCCCCACCCTGGAGGAGCTCCAGGACATCCTGAACCACTTCACCCCCGAGGGAACCCTGGTGGCCTTCCCTCACCTGGTCAGCTTCGGACCCGAGGCCCAGGAGACCGATACCACCGACGCCCAGAAAACGGCCGTATGGATCAACCAGGTGGGAGCTGTTGAAGGCTCCCCGGCCGCCCGACGTTTCAACATCATTCACAACGGAGGAGGAGGACCCCATGGCATCATCCAATGAGGAGCTCCTGGAGGAGCAGCTCCCGGAGCAGCTGGCGAAGCAGGAACCAGAGCAGGAGGACATTGAGCAAATCTTTGCCGACTTTTGGGAGGAGACCGGGCCCCAGGAGGAGCTGGTGGTGGACGTATACCGGCGGGACGAAAAGGGGCAGCTGGTCTACTGTTCTCGCTTCGAGGCCGAAGGCTTCAATCTGGAGGAGCTCAGGAAGCGACACGGGGGAGGGAAATACCAGTGTCGGGCCCGGATGCCAGGCTCCAACAAGAGCCGATCCCGCACGGTAGTACTGGAGGGAAAACCGAAGCTCCCGAAAGAGGACGGAAAGAGCGACGAGGAGCGAACCCTCCTGGAGGTGGTCACCGACACCCAGCAGGGAATCCTGGAAACCCTAGCCGAGCTCAGGAACCCAAAGCTGAATGCCCAGGCCAACCAGAGCGGGGCCGACCCGGTGCAGCTGGCCCTTTCCATCATGGGAGCGATGCAGCATGTCATGGCCCCCTACCAGGAAGCCCTGTTGCAAAAAGACCGGGAGGCACCGAGCTTTGATAAGTTCATTGAGGCGTTCCGGGAGGGAATGAATTTCGCCCAGGACCTCTCCCCCCAGGGGTCCGGTGGATACGACCAGGTTATCAAATCCCTGGGCCTCCCACTACTCGCCCAACTCCAGGAACAGGGACGCATGGAACGACACACACCCCGGGCCCAGCTCCCGGCCCCGGAAGAGAACCCCCCCAGCTCCCCCCAGAGCCCGGCCCGGCCGTCCTGGGACGTAATGCTGGGCCCCTACGTTTCTACCCTCCAGGAGTGGGCCCGGCGAAACAAGAACGCCGAACTCCGGGCCGCCCTGGTTTCCGATGAGCTCCCGGCCGAGCTGGAGGAGCTCCTGGTTGTGCAGCTGGAGCGGGGCACGGACTTCCTGGTGGAGTTTTTCACGCTCCACCCCGAATGCCGCCAGTTCGAGCCCTGGTATCGCCTTTTCTGGGGCAACCTGGCGGCCATCTACCTGAGCGAAGAGGAGGCCGACCAGGAGGTGGATGACACGCCGGGGGACACCGAGGAGCCCCCGCCGAATGGTTGACCTCTGGGGGTTTCTTATGGAGTCGGAGTCTTGCGGTTTTCTCATCATCTTTGCATTCCTACTGGGGGCGGGGGCACAGATCCTCCCCCAGCGGGGAACGCTGTCTAAAATGCTGGAGCTCCTGGTGGAGCTCCACAAGGCTAGTCCGAACACTCCAGACCGAGAGGACTAAAAGCCCTGAGAGCTCGCACCAGAGAGCTTACTGTCCCCGGTGGAGACCGGGGAATCCGTCGAACGGTAAGACACATGAAGCGGAAGGCCCACCAGGCGTTGAGGAGGCCCCTGGTGGTCGAGACAGCCGCCCAAGTATCCAGCCGGGGAGCAGACCCCGCCGAAAAGGCCCAGCTGATCCGGGAGTTTGTGGACTATGCCGTCACATTCACCCCGGACCCGCTGGGCCTTGAGCTGGTCAAGAGCCCGGAGTACATGCTCCGGGAGTTTTTCGCCCAGGGGGAGGCGTTCGGAGACTGTGACGATGTAGCGGTCCTGGCGGCCGCCCTGGGGATGGCCGTGGGAATCCCGGCCCGGTTCACCCTCCTGGGGTTTTCTCCCACCCAACCATTCCGGCACGTTCTGACGGAGCTCTACACCCCGTGCCAGGGATGGGTGGAGATGGACACCACCAGGCCCGACCAATTCCCCCCCGGCCTGGAAGTGGTCCGGGTGGAGCACCATGGAGTCTGACATGTACACGAGCCAAGGAGACACCCCGGCCGCCGCAGCTCCCACGCTGGGATTCTGGCAGGTGGCCCTCACCACGGCCGGTAAGGCGGCCTGGGACGCCTACCAGGGGCAGGGACAATGCTGGACCGGGTACAACAAGAAAATGGAGGAGGTGTGCCCTGGCACCCCCGACTATGACGCCGTAGCCCGGGCCGTCCAGAAGGCTTCGGACGCCGAGATCAAGGCCATTATCGGGGTCCTGAAGGCCACCAACTCCGGCCGGGGCCCGAGCTCCAGGAGCGACCTGTTGAAACCCGAATGCCTCCCCAACTGGGTCAAGGCCATGATGGGCGGGGGAGACTGTCGAGCCAGCAAGATCCCGGAGCAGCCGCAAATGCTCCTGGACCTTGTCGAGCGGTACGGGGCCCCGGAAAACGCTTTCCAGGAGCTCCCGGGGAGCGCCCTGGAGACCCTCAAACAACCCGCCAACATCGCCCCGCTTGTGGCTGGTGGCCTGGCCCTTTTCTTCCTTCCGAAGCTGTTCTAAGGGGGAACCATGGCCTACGCAAACACCAGCCCAGACCCAGTTCCTCACCAGGACCAGGTGGGCCTGGGAGCCATCAATGCCGACGAGGTTCCCGGCCTCCCCACGTTTGGCCCCGGAATCTCCTGGCCCGACTTTATCACCCAGGCCCGGGAGGCGTTCATGGCCTACGCCACCCGGAACACCGGGGGCACCGTCAAGAACGCCGACGAGTGGAACGCCATCATGGAACAGGCCGGAAACTGGGCAACCGGCCAGCTGGCAAAGGCCAGGATTTCCGGTCTCGACATGTACATTCGGGCCGTAGAGGGGGGGCCCAATATCCACTTCCCCCTGACGCCCAACAACACGGCGGTTCCCGCCAAGTACCGCAGAGGCACCCCGCCCCGTGAGTATTTCCTGAGCCAGGACGTAGAAGCGGCCTGGGAGGCCGGGGAGCCGATCACCTACCCCATGTGGGAACAGGGAGCCGTGGAGTGGGCCGCCCTCCAGCGCCAGGAGGCAGCGGAGGAGGCCGCACGGCTGGAGGCCGAGGCCGTACGGAAAGCCCAGGAGGCTGTGGAGCAGTACGCCGCAGCTGGCAAACAGGAGGTGGTGGAGGCCACCCCCACGGCCGAAGTGACCAGCGCCAAGTGGATAGACGAGGACGGGACCGAGACCGAGCTGGAGGTGGATGAGGTGATCGAGCTCCCGACCCAGGACCAGGAGGGGGTGGAGCTGATCGACCCCGACTATCTGGAGTATGAGGCCGACCAGGAGGGGCCGACCACCCCCACGCCGGAGCTCACCCAGGACGGAGACCAGACCACCACCCCCTCCCCTTCCTCCTCCCCCTCCCGGGCCGGGTTTGACCTGGGAAAAGAGGGTTTGATCATCGGGGCCCTGTTGTTCCTCCCCTTCCTATTCAGGAAGGACGGAGGGGGCCCCAGGAGGTGGTGAATGTCGTACCTGGGAGCTGTTGACTACGGAGGCACCACCGTTTCGGAGGGGTTCATTCCTTCCGAATGTCTCCAGCTGGTGCCCAACGTGGGGTTTCAGTGGTTGTGCGGGGAGCCGGTCCACCCCGACGTTGTGCCCCTCCTGGAGACCTCCCAGGTGGGCCAGCCAGTGGTGGATGCCGTTATCCCTGAGCGGGACGTTGTGGCCCCCGGCGGGGCCGTGCTCAAGGAAGGCTCAGGGGTTCCCACTGGCCCGGAAATTGTCACCGACCCGGCCAGCCACCAGGAGATCCGGGAAGCTGGCTTCGGAATCATGGGAACGCTCACCGCCCTCCTGGTGGGCCTGGCCTTTTCAGGGTGAACCATGGCGTACCCAACGCAGCAGACCGACCCAGAGCAGGACCCCCAGGGATACCTGGAGAGGGTGTGGAGCTCCTTCCTGGCGCTTTCCCCGTCCATCATCGACCTCCAACACCGGGCCGCCCTGGACGCCCAGAGCGCCCGAGCTCAGGGGAACGCCGAGGCCGAGGCCACCGCCCGACTCATCATAGAGGAGCTGGCGAAGCTCCAGCAGATCCACCACCAGGTGGTCTCCTGGGCAGAACGGGCCGGGGCCATGGTGGGCCTGGGGGCAATCCAGCTCCCCATAGGGGTGGCCGGAGTCACAGTGGCCGCCCTCCTGGTGGCCTGGGCCTTCCGAAAGTATGCCGCCCAGGAGAGGGCCCTGGACCTCCTGGAGCAGGGACTCCTGACTCCTGAAGAGTTCGCCCAGCTCGACATTCTAGACCCTCCAGGGATCGGCACAGAGCTGGCCGGAATCACGGGAGGGGTGGGAAAATGGGTGGTGGGGATACTCCTGGCCTGGGCCCTCCTGGAGGCCGTCAAGCGGGGCACGTTCCAACGGAACCCTCCGCTGGTATTTTTCGACAACCCCCCCGGCATCATGTCGGAAGATGTGAAGCTAATCGGGTACGAACACGCCGAAGATGGAGAGCTCTATCTCCATGAGTTCGCCGGAGGCGTTGAAATGGAGGCCCTCCCAGACGGTTCAATTTCGATCCGTCACCCGTCCCGTAGGGTCTGGAGGGAGTTCTCACTGTGAAGTTCCTAATCAACCCCGGAGGCCAGAACATGGCGAAGGCAAAGCGAGACCCCCGGACGGGCCGGTTCGTGAAAAAGAACCCCCGCAAGTCCACCGCCCGGAAGCGGACCACCGCCCGGAAGCGGACCACCACCACCGCCAGGAAGGCAGCGCCCCGGAGGCGCACCTACCGGCGCAACCCGGCAAAACCCGACATCATCAACATGTTCATGGGTGGCACCACCACGGCCGCCCAGGTTCTTGTCGGGAAGGCCGCCGCACGTTCGGTGCCCGATCTGATGAGCCTCCCGAAGGAAGGGAACACCGGCCTGGCCATCCAGGCCGCCGTGGCCGTAGCCATGGGCTATGTGGCGGACATGTTCCTCTCCCCGGCCGCCAGCGCCGCCATCCTGGCCGGTGGGCTCACCGCCCCCCTGGAGACCCTGGTGGTGGCCAACAAGGTGCCCTGGCTGGCTGACGCCCTGAGCCCCACCACGGCCCAGGCCGAGGTGGGAGCCTATGTGGCCGCCAGCGGAGGAGCTCCCCAGCTCCGGGCCCTGGGGGCCTACCCGAAGCTGGTCAAGCCCCGGAGCATGGGGGCCTACGCTGAGGACGAGTACGCCGCAGCTGGAGGGATGTACACGAACTAGCCGAGCTCCAGGAGCTCCTGGAGGGCCAGGCAAGAGGCCCACGGGGAGCGGTTCCAGGAGCTCCTGGAGAGCGGTAGCAGGATCGAAGAGGAGAGGGCCCAGGGGTAACCAGGTGAGCTTTGAAACCACCTTTTTTCGGAGAATGAAGCATGATCAAGTTTCCCGTTGTCGCCAAATCCATCCGAGAGCTGGAGAAGCAGGCAACCCCCGGGGCCGTCGCCGGAGGCCAGAGCCAGGCCACCTACGACATCATCTATGACACGGCCACGTACACCAGCGCCGCCACCACCACCCTCCAGTTTTTCAACGCCGGGCGGGCCACCCAGCGGTTGACCAACTTCGGAGGCCGGGGAGCCTTCCCCTCCCCGCAGTTTTTCGAGTGCAAAGCCATTTCGGTGGACCTTCTCATCCCGCCCGGAGCCACGGCCATCCAGGACATGTGGTCTCTCCTCTACGGGACCGGGGCCGCCGGAGTGGGAGCTCCCACCATCACCGTCACGTACGCCGACAAGAACTACGGCCCGTGGCCCCTGAGCCAGGCCCACGGGACCGGCGGGGTGACCGGATTCCATACCGTCACCAACCTGGCGTTCGCCAACAACAGCCTCCCGGATGGTGGGATCTGGCTGGGTGACTCCCTGACGTTCAAGCCCAACCAGCAGTTCTCGGTGGATCTGACCTGGGACGCCGCCAACACCCTGGCAGCGAACCGGAACGTCAAGGTGAACCTGATCGGAGTGCTGCACCGGGCCGTAGTCTAACCCGGGGCCATCCCGTCCTGAGCTGAGACCTGGCCCGGGGGCACCGGCCCCCGGGCCCGAGCTCCACCCAAACCGGAGAGCCTATCAATGAATGCCGGACAGCAGCAGAGGGTACTCCAGGCCACCATTCCGGCCCTGTACCTCCAGTATCTCCCCCCGCAGCTGAAGGGGAGGGCCCGTCAGTATTTCGGCTATGTGGCCAACGTGCTCCCCCTGGCAGCTGCCGGAACCGGGACCGCCACCGTGGCCGTCCAGAATGACTCCGATTTCCTCCTGGTGGCCGTCACCGGATCGGCACGTGACCCGGCCGCACCTACCACCAGGTTCCTGGCCCCGGCCATTACCCTCCAGATCAACGACAGCGGAAGCGGCCGCAACCTCTGGAGCCAGCCGGTGGACTGGGTTACCACCGTGGGCACGGCCGAGCTGCCGTGTTACCTCCCCTACCCCTACCTGGTGGAGAAGTCCGGGGAGCTCACCGTCACCCTCAACAGCCTTTCCCTGGCTGGTGGCCAGGCGTACAACGCCAGGCTCACCCTCCATGGGTTCAAGATTTTCACCTTCTCTGAAGAGGTGTAATCATGGCGAAAGGTAGCCCCCTGGGCCCAGCGCCCACGGACATCATCGGAAAAGCCCGAGGAGCTCAGGGTGGAGGCGGCCGAGCTGCCGTGTTCCAGATGGGTGGAGGAGCTCCTGGAGGAGCTCCCGGCCCGGGGGGTTCACCTTCCGGTTCAGGGACCACCCTGGACGTTCCTCCCTTCCACCAGGTAAAGCCTCCCCAGGCGAAGGCGTTCAAGTTCAACGTTTCGGCTACCGGCCTGAATGCCGCTAACACCCCCGCCATCATCCCCGGGGGCACCTTCCAGATCCCGGCCCAGAACGTGGGAGTGGTCCGGTCTCTTTCCGTGGGCATCAACAACATGCTCACCACTTCCAATATCACGTTCTCTCTGAGGTTTGACGAAACCCCCGTGCCCGGGTGGGACAACCTGGTCCTGTTCCCCCGGGCCGCCACTTCGGTGGTGGCAGGGTGGAGCCCTGACGAGACCTACGAGGTGACCGGGGAGGGGGTGTCCGTAGACATCCTGGTCAACGTCCTGGACGCCGGGACTTATCAGATCGGCACCAGCCTTTCGGGGTGGTATTACTCGAAAAGGCTGAACCAGGTTCTCACCGACCTGTACCTGTTCTGAGGGGGAGCACATGCCTTTCGAGAGTGTAGTTCCGGCCCCGGCCATCATCTATGACCATCAGATCACCTGGCCGTTTCCGTACGCCACCGACACCCTCACCGCCGTGCTGGGGGCCCCGATCCATCG
>Ga0180434_10005950_pt1 | contig 14172 bp, 13 predicted proteins | sample SS_ome_7_FD_132453 | JGI IMG/M metagenome (GOLD analysis project Ga0180434, IMG submission 132453) | Hypersaline lake sediment archaeal communities from the Salton Sea, California, USA - SS_1_D_2 metaG | ecosystem: Environmental > Aquatic > Non-marine Saline and Alkaline > Hypersaline >... | reverse complement strand
GGTTCAGGTTCAGGGGGAGGTTCAGGTTCTGGTGGACCAGGTGGAGGTGATGGTTTCCAAGGATCTTCATCAAATAATTGAAGATTAGGGCAATCACAAGTAGGCATATAAGTTAGACGATTACCAGGACCAGTAGCATGTGAACTTCTAAAAATAAAAAGATAGTTTTTATTTAAAGCAGGGGTAGCTATATGAGTAGCAGCAGCAGATCCAGGAGGAATCATAAATCCAGTGGCAGAAGGTTGTGCACCACCTTTAGCATCACCACCAAAATAGTTTTTTTTAACCCATTTTCCTTCTAAAGTTTGTGTATATCCTTGTGGAATCATTCCATTATCTCTACCAGTAGCACTAAATATGGCTTTTCTAGCAGTAGCAGATCTACCTCTACGTGAAGAATATCCATTACGAACGGCAGGCATTATATATAAATAAATATAAATTAATTAAATAATTTATATTTTTAGTTAAAAAAAATTAAAAGGATTTAAGTTCTTACTCTTGCTAAAACAGTATACTGTGTTTGAGGAATAGATCCACCAAATGATTTATCATTGTAAGTTTTAGACTGAGCATTTAATCTTTTAAATCTTACAAAATCAGATGAATCATAAACATATCGGGGGTTGCCTACAAATGTAGCATTTCCAGCTTTATTAACACCGTCTCCAGTAACAGGAAAACCAGGATATGGTCTAGCTCCTACTCTTCCATAAAGTTGATTAGAGATACTTCCCCATTTAGGATTAGCAGCTTGTCCTCCACCAACTAAAGAAGTAATTAAGTCACCTGCACTATAGGCAGCTCTGAATTGTCCACAAATAGAATTTTTATATTGAAGAGGAGAGACACCTTTACCAATACCTTGTGAACCCCAATCTCTTCGTGAATTACCAAAAGCTTGTCTTAAAACAATTCTAGCTTCTCCTCTAGCTTGTCCACCAATCATACCTGAACCACTAGTAGCATTTGCTCCTCCTCCTAATAGTTGACCAACTCTAATATTGGGAACTTTACCAAGATTTCCTAAAGGAACACTACCAGGTAAACCTCCACCTAGGCTACTTGGAGTTTTATCACCAATAAATCCAGACATATAGTATAATATTATATAAAAAAAATTAACTCATAAATATAAATATTTATTTAGATAAAATACGTGGAGCAATATTCATAGAAATAAGTTCTTGCATCATAAGTTTGCATGCATATGGAATTTCAACATATTTAAAATCAGTTCTATTTTGACAAGTTTTACATAAATGAATATGTTTATTATTATTAAAGGAAGCAATTAATCCACATTTATTACATATATAAACAGAGAAAGAATCAGATGAATCATATAATCTTTCTTTAACAAATCTAGCAGCACCATGAGATGCCATACAATCTCTTTCCATTTCTCCAAATCTTAATCCTCCATCTCTAGATCTGCCTTCAGCAGGTTGTCTAGTTAAATTAACCATAGGTCCAATACTTCTAGAATGTTGTTTATCACTAACCATATGTTTTAATCTTTGATAGAAAGCAGGACCAATAAATATAGAACTTTCAAATTCTTCACCAGTAAGTCCATTATATAAAATTTCATTTCCATTGGATTCATAATTACATTTTTGTAATTCAGATCTAATAGTAGAAATATCTAAATCACCAAAACATGTTCCATCACCAAATAATCCTAATTGAATTAAAACTTTTCCAAGTAGAGTTTCTTTTAATTGAGCAATAGTCATTCTACTGGGAATAGCATGAGGATTAATAATAATATCAGGTTTAAGACCTTCTTTAGTGAATGGCATATTAATTTCAGGAATAATGTTACCGATTGTTCCTTTTTGTCCGTGTCTTGAAGAGAATTTATCTCCAATAATAGGTTGTCTTAAAGTTCTAACTCTAACTTTGCAGAAATTGTAACCATCACCATTTCTTTCAATAAGATTTTGATCAACATAAGTTTCTTCATTAGTTCTAAAAATTCTGCTTTCATCAGTAAATTTAATAACCTTAGTGGGATCATTTCTATTTTCTTTAATTGGTAATGTTTTGGCAATAATAATATCGCGATCTTCAAGTAAGGTATTTTCAGGAATTACACCTTTAGAATTAACTTTGGAATAATTAGCAAATTTAATACCTTTTGTTTTTGCTTTATCGGGTTTACATCTAATTTCTTCATCACCATGAATTTTTTTATCTTCATCTTTTTCAGTATGAAAGATAGTAGCTTGAAATAATCCTCTATCAATAGCACCTTGATTAAATAAGATACTATCTTCTTGATTATATCCTGTATGTGTAATAATAGCAACTATAACCATTGATCCAGAAGGAATTTCATTTAATCTTAATAAATTCATAATTCTAGTATCAACTAAAGGTCTCATAGGATAAGATAATACATAAGCAGTTTTATCCATTCTTTTATCATAATTGGTAACATAAACTCCCATAGCTTGTTTACCCATAGCACATTGATAAGTATTTCTAGGAGATTGGTTATGATCGGGGAAAGGAATACAAGAAGCTAAAATACCAAAAATAGTACTAGGATGAATTTCAGAATGAGTATATTTATAAATAAAATTTTCATTTTGTTCAGTGAGTTTGGATAGATTGAAAGAAATTAAAGCTGTATTTTGTTCAGCAGGATCAATATATTCTATAATACTAGGAAAATCATTATTTTCTAATACAAGTTGTTCCCAAGATATATCATTATTTTTAATTTTTTCAATAAGATGAGGTGTAATTAAAGATTTATTATTTTTAATTTTAAATAAAGGTCTACAAAGACGACCAGCATCATTACAAATTCTAATTTCTAAATCTCTATAATTAAAAATGATTGAGGTATAAATATTAATAATTCCTTTATATTTTTTTTCTTTAAGAGAAAGAAATAAATTATTAGGATCTTTAGAAATTCCTATCCAATTTCCATTAATAAAAACTTTAACATTATTATATAAATCATTAGTGTGGATATCTTCAAAATTTATTAAATAATTTTCAACATATTGATAAAGACAAGAACTAGCAGAAGAAACAGTAATATGAGTTAGATAAGATAAATTTTTAACAATACCAACTGAACCACCTTCAGGAGTTTCAGCAGGGCATAAAAAACCCCAAGAAGAGTTATGTAATTTTCTGGGAGGAATTAATTTTCCACTTTTATCAATAGGTGTATTAATTCTTCTTAAATGACTTAAACTGGAAATATAAGTTAATCTATTTAATACTTGAGCTACTCCTACTTTATTACTATTAGTTTGTTTAATACCGAAATCTCCAGTAGCTAATGCACGTTTAAGACCATTTTCAATAGTAGTAGATTTAATAATTTTATAAATATTAGTAAAATTAATAATATTTTGATAATCTTCTTGTGATCGCCATGATCCGTTATTAATTTCTCTAATAATTTGTTTTTGCATATCTTTGACTAATTTATTAAAATAATTTCTGAATAAATTATTTAATAAGATACCAGTTAAATCAATTCTTTTATTTAAATAAGAATCTCTATCATCTGGATTTCTTTGACCTTTAAAAGTTTGTAATAATTTAAGGGTCATATATCCAAGAAAATATATTTTTTGAGTTTTAGTTTTACAATGAGGAAACAGATCATTATTAATAACATCATCAGTAAATTCATGTTTTTTTTTGATTCCAGTTTCTTTGTCCATATTTAAGGGAGTAAATATAACTTGACTCATGATATAATTAAATGCATTTTCTTGAGTTAAATATTGATTAGAATCAATAATACTAGCTTGTAATAAAGGTAACATTTCATTATTTTTATCAATATCTAATAGAATTTTTTGACAAATATCTTTATCAGTAATAATACCAAGAGCTCTAAATATAATAAATAATGGAATAGGTTGTTTAACTCTAGGTATTTGTAAATATAAAGAATTACCAAAACCATTATTTTTAGAACTAATCATTAAAGAAATTTGTTTTGGAGAGATACATTTCCAATCTGGAACAGATTTAATTTCTGCTAACCAAATCCATTTTGTATTATTTTTAGAGATATTAAAACAATAAACTTGATTTTCAGCAGCTCTTTCTTGACCTAAACAAGTTTTTTCAGATCCATTAATAATAAAATAGCCACCAGGATCTAGACGACATTCGCCGGTTAAAGCATGAGAATTATGTTTATATTGATTTAAAACACAAATATTAGATTTTAACATAATAGGAACTTTTCCAATATGAATTTTATTGAGAGTTTTATAAATGGTATGAATATTTTCTAGATTTTCACCACTTCTAATTTGATATTTAATATTTATATCTACAGTCATATTAGATGAATAAGTAAAATTTCTTAATCTAGCTTCTTGTGGAAACATTAATTTAGTAGCTCCATTATTTTCATGAATTTGAGGTCTATGTATATTTAAATTATCAAAAGTAATAAAGATTTCCAATTTATATAATTTTAAAGCTTTATTATAATCATTTTCTGAACAAATAACAACTGGATTAAACATTTCTATAGTTTTAGGAATTTGACAATTAATAAAATTATTAAAAGATTCAATTTGATGTCTAATTAATTGTTGCAAATGTTTTCCCTCAAAATAAGTTTTGATTATATCCCATGATAAATTTTGATAATTTTCCTCAATATTTTCGCAATTTTCATTCATATTTTCTCTCATTTTTTTATCAATTAATTATTTCAATTTACCTTTAAATTTATTAAAAAGAAATTAATATAATAAATAAAAATGAAAAAAGAATTAAGAGTAAATAAAAAGAATTTATTAGAACATCTTGATAATGATAATAAAGTTTCTTTAAATTCAATAAAAAGAAAATCATCAAAAAAAGAAATAAATTTAATATTAAATGAAAGTGGAGTAAATTATAAACGAATATTTAATAGTAGTTTAGAAGCTAATAAAATATGTAAATATAATTTTGATGATATAGAAAATAATATAATTAAAAATATAAATATTAATAAAAAAATCAAAAATTTGCAAGATTTAATTGATATTATTAATGAATATCCTTTAAGAAATAATATTAAATATAATATAAATTTAAAAACATTGAATAAAATTAAACCTGATTTAATTAAATTAAATAATATGATAGGGTTAAATGATATTAAAAATAATATAATTAAACAAATTTTATATTACTTACAAGGATTATATAATTTTAGTGAAGATCATAGAGATTTTATGCATACAGTTCTCTCAGGCCCACCAGGATCAGGTAAAACAGAAGTTGCAAAAATAATTGGAAATATTTTTTCTAAAATGGGAATTTTAAAAGAAAATAAATTTCGTAAAGTTACAAGATCAGATTTTATAGCAGGATATTTAGGTCAAACAGCCTTAAAAACTAAACATTTAATTGAAGAATCTTTAAATGGAGTATTATTTATAGATGAAGCTTATGCCTTAGGAAATCCAGAAAAAAGGGATAGTTTTGCAAAAGAAGCCTTAGATACTTTATGTGAATCATTAAGTAATCATAAAGATAAATTAATGGTAATAATAGCAGGTTATGAAGAAGAATTAAATAAATGTTTTTTTAGTTATAATGAAGGATTAGAATCAAGATTTATATGGAGATATAAAACTTTGGAATATTCAGGTGAAGAATTAAAATTAATATTTGAAAAAAAGATAAGAGAAATAGGATGGTTAATAGAGATAGATCAAGATAAATTAATAAAATGGTTTGATGAAAATAAGAAAAGATTTGAAAATGGTGGTAGAAGTATAGAAACTTTGGTTACTAAAACTAAAATCTCTCATAGTCTAAGAATTTTTGGACAAGATTCTAATTTTCAAAAACAAATTAATTTAGAAGATTTAGAAAATGGTTTAGATTCAATGAATAAATATGAAAATAATAAAGATGTTATTAGTTTATTATATACTTAAATAAATAAGTAAATATTCGTAATGTTTTGTCTATCTTAATTGTAAATATGTATGATAATAAAACAAGAAAAGTAATTGAAATTAATCCTGATTTATTTACATTAAAAAAGAGTGTAAAAAATAAAAAACCAAAAAAATTAAAAGCAAAACCAGTAGTACAATCAAATCAAGTTAAAAAAGAATTATTAAAAAAGATAAAAGATTATCAAAAAAAGAATCAAGATAAAATAAATACAGAAGAAAAAAATAAAATTTTAGAGAAATCTGATAATAAAGATATTAAAAATAATAATGATGAAGTTATTTTTGATGATGAATTTAATAAATCATTAAATTTTTTAACAGAATTATCTAAAGATAAATATCAGGAAAAGATAAAAAAACAAACACTTAAAAAAGAAAGAAAAGAAGAAAATAAAAATATAAATAATAAAATTAAATTAGATTTACCTGAAGAATTTAATATTGAAAAAAGTGAAAAAATATTCAATATGTCAGAAAATAATGATACTAATAATATTATTAATAATTCTTCAGAAAAATCTGATATACCTTATGGTTGTTTAAAAGGAGGAACAAAACCAACATTTAGAGAATGGAAGAGAGAAACTCAAAAAAAAAGTTTAGAAATAAGTGAACCTAATAAAAATGAATCTGAAATTTTAAACATTGAACCAATTAGCAATAAAAATAATGAAAATACTGATTTTAGTGAAAGACAGAATAAATTAAAATTATTAAAAAATGATTTTAATAATGAAAAAGAAACTTTACAAAAAATAGTACCATTAATTGATAGAAAAACAAAAACTACCAAATATAAATTAGGTAAACATGGTAATAAAGTAAGTATTTTAATAAAAAATAATTCAACAAGAAAGAATATAAAAGAAGATTTAACAGCATTAAAAAAAAAGTCAATATTAGAAGTAAAAAATTATCTTAGAAAACATAATTTATTAAAAGTTGGATCTAATGCACCTAATGATGTTCTTCGCCAGATTTATGAACAATCAATAATGGCTGGTGATATAAATAATAGAAATAATCAAAATTTATTACATAATTATTTTTCGTAATTTAAAAAAATTTGTTTTGTTTAGAACAAACTTTAAGTAAAATATATAATCCTATAATACTTATAATAATAATCCAAAGTTCAGTAAAATTTTTTTCATTTAATAAATCATCTAGAGGATGTTGTTTATTAATATTAGTAAATCCTTCATAACCTGATGTCATACCTGGAGGAGGAACTAAACCTGAATCTTTTGAAGCACAATAACATTGTCCCTCTGTAAAAGATTTTAAACTTCCATCACCAAGTCCTCCACCAACAGCACAAGGAACATTTCCATTAAAATAAGTTCTTTTATCAAAATTTTTCCATTGATTAGAAACTTGAGCAACTGCACATGGATCCATATCAGTTAAGTCTTCTATAGTAACATAACCAGTATTTGTTTTAACAATTCCACTTGCATCAATAGTAGGTAAAGTAACTTTCATGCAAGGAGGTGCACCACCTCCTAATAATCCTTTAGCAAAAGTATAAGGATTTAAAACTTCTAAATTTTGAGCTATACCTGGAATAAGACCTCTAAATGAAGTAAAATCTTGACCATCAGCAGCGGAAGTTAATAAAGGAATATTACCTAATGGAATATTATTAACAAAAATAGATCGTTGTACCATAGAACCAGATACATCTGCATTTATATCAGTACATTTAGCATTTGTTGGTTGCATATAAGACATACCTAATGGTCTTTCTGGATAGATATTAGCTCTGGATGGACCAGCAATTAAAACTGCGATATAATCACCAATTGCAGCAATATCATTACCAAATTCCCACATATTTCCTGAGACAGCAAGTTGCATTTGAGAAGGACTTCTGATATGTTTAATATAATCATAATTAGGACCAAAAAAACCATAATTATTTGAAGGATCGGTCATTTAAATATAATATATATAATTATTTAAATATATATATTAAAAAAATTACTAAAATTAGTTAGCTTCAGCAAAGCCATCAGGTAAACATTGTACTTGTGAACAAGTTGTAGGAGCCATGGGTATATAATTTCCGGTATAAAATTGAGGTGTATTACCTTCAGGCATCCACCAACTATTTGCAACTTTATGATTATGGTTAGGTAAAGAAGGATGATTTACTAAATGTGTAGGAGGAGGAGCTCCTAATGCTTTTAAATGATTATTAATTGAATTGGTAATAGGTTTATAATGAGCAGTAGCTGTAGCAGCTGTTGACATAGTATCTTTAGCTACTTTCATACCAGCAGATTTAAATTTATCATTAACTTTTTGTTGTAAATCTTTAAGTTTTTTTTTAATATCAATTTCTTCTTTATATAAATTATTAACTTGATTATCAACCTTTTTAGTTAAATCATTATCAACTTGTGCAAAATTAATAGTTTTTAATATTCCCAAATCTTCTAATTTTTCTCTATTTTGTTGTTCAACATTTTGCATATTGGCACTAGGATCTATAAATGCTGGATTTTGAGTTAATAATTCCAAACGATTATAATATTTTAATTCTTTGTAAATAGTAAATAAAGAAATTAAGAAAGAAAATATTAATATAAAAATGATAATAATTTTATTAAATTTAAATTTTAGCTTCATATATAGTATAAAAATATTTTTTATTTATTTCCTGTAATTTGGAAATTAAGTGAATCTATTTTTTTTTGATTAGCATCTTGTTGTTGTTTAATCAAATTAATTTGAGATTCTATATCTTGTAATCCTCCAACTTTTGTAATATTAATATCAAATTGACTAGGTATATCTTTTAAAGAAAAAGTATTATTAGAAACAGCTACATTCTCACTAAAATCAAAGGACTCAATAATTTTAGGAGATATCTTATAAAAATATTCAAATATCAAGTAAATAAATATAAATGTTAAAATTAATATTATAATATTTTTTAATAAAATCATAAGTATATATTATATTAATATAATTTTCTTATTTATATATATGTCAAATTATAAAGATTATACATTTATGTGGCAATCTCAACCCTATAAATCATGGAAAGGAGATATTTCTTCAAATCTATTTAATGTTGTATCAGGAATATTAAAGAAACCAATTACTCAAGCAGTTCTCACAGTAGGAGGTTCTGGAACTAAAGAGAGAGGTAGAATGGGTCCTCATCAATTAGCTACTAAAGAACCAGCAGTAACTGTTGGTAGAAATAGTAGAGTAGGTCATTCTCAAAATCATAAGATTAAAAGTGAATTAAATCATAGTATAGCGGGAGGAGTAGGTGTGAGAGAAAGAAATTTTGGTCCTCAACCAATGAAACATTGGAGATTACAATTAAATACAGTATCCTATGATATAAATGGAAATATTGTATATGCAGGAGTTTATAATAAAAAAACAGTTGCTAATTTAATTGACCGTCCTGGAAGTGCTCAAAATATAAATAAACCAAATAATTTACCAAATAATAAAGATTGTTTAGCCTGTGATCCAAGTGGTAATGGTCAATTTAGTAAACAATATTATCAACGAGATTCTCTCTGGAATATAAATGTAAATTTTGATTATCCTAATGATAAATTTTTAGATTGTTCCACAAATGAAGGTGTTTGTAAACCAGTTTGTGTAGCATGTAATCCAGAAAATAATGTAATCAAAAGAGCATGTACAATATTAAATAAAAAATATTATTCAGATACAAGGGGTTATTTAAGAAGTCGTTGTAGAACTTATGATCAAAAACAGAATGTAACACGTTTAGCAGATAAAAATTCAGCTTATATTGGAAATACTGATATTCCAGCATGGCCAACAGATCAACCATGTGGAGTTCAAACATATCTAATGGGAACATGTCCAGATAAATGTCAATCAGGAGCAGAATTATGTGGAAAAGATATACCACCTAATCCAAGATTAGCTACAGCAATTTATAAACCAAGTAATAGAGCATTTGAACATAGAGGACCTGTTGAATGTAGTACAAGAATATCAAAATTAAAAAATGATACAATAACGAATAATGCTAATTCATTTGTAAAATATTATGGAAAAGCGGCAGCGAATGCAGCGAAATATTCCTCAAATACAAATGGTGGTTATTTTGTAAAAAATAAACAGTTTATATGTCAGCCAAGTTTATTTTATAGAATAGGAAATTCAAATTTGTGTAATCCGCAACCGACAAAATTAGGTTTATTTAAAGTTCCTGGTAGAAAAGATGGGTGTGAAGGAATATATGGAGAGACAAGAAAACAATGTAAAAATTTATTTGGTTAATTATAATTTAAAAATTAGAATAAATTATAATTATGAAATTAGTGATAGACAGTAGAGAGCCTGAAAAATTTTATACTGAAATAAAAAATAATTTAAATCAAGAAATAAATATAGAAATAGTGAGAGATAATTTAGATGTAGGTGATTTTCATATTTATAAAAATAATAAAGATTTACCTGATTTTATTATTGAAAGAAAAAGTATAAATGATTTATTAAGTAGTATTAAAGATGGTAGATATAATGAACAATCATTTAGATTGAATAATTTTCCAATTCATAATCATAATATTTATTATTTAATAGAAGGATCAATTGAATATATAAAAAATGAACAAAATAAAAGAATAGTATATTCATCTATTTTTACTATTAGTCATTTTAAAGGTTTTTCTATTTTGAATACTTTTAATATTAATCATTCTATTAATTTAATTATAAAATTTATTGAAAAACTATTTAAAGAAGATAAAAAAATTTCTTATTATAATAATAGTGAAAATCAAATAGAAGCAGATTATTCGCAAGTTATTAAATCCTCTAAAAAAGCTAATATAACAAAAGAAAATATATTAGAAATAATGTTAATGCAAATACCTAATATTAGTAAATCAATTGCTTATTTAGTAAGTAAAGAATTTAAAACGTTAAAAAATCTAATTGAAAATATTGAAAAAAATCCTAATTGTTTAGATAATTTAAAATATGAAGGAGATAATAAAAGAAAAATTTCAAAAACTGCTATCTCTAATATTAAAAAATTTTTATTATTATAAAAATATTAATAAATTATATATAATGACAAAAAATAATAATTTCATAACAATTTGTTTATATTTAGTAATTGTAATTTGTTTTATATTTATAATTAATAATGTTTATAAAAAAAACTTTAAAGAAGGAATGACTCCACAGCAAGATGCTATAATAGGTGAAACACAAAAAGTTGAAGAGGCATTTTTTGGAACAAATATACCAGGAGAAACAGATTTAAATGCTATAAATATTAGTAAAGCTCCATATGAATATTTCTCATCTTTAGAATTAGAAGCCTATTTACCAACTATGCAAGAAGATGTTTTTAATTCTTTAACTAAAGGAATAACAAGTTTAAATCCTAAAGAAAAATCTTTACCAACTATAGAATCTCTTTTAGATATGTCTCAAAATGGTATTAAAAATGCTCAAAATTATATAAATACAGAAAAACAATATTTAAATTTATTAGGTATTGCAGGATTAAATAGTCAATGGACATCTGTTAATCCTAATTTTATACCATATTATAATGAAAAAATGAAGTTTTTAAATAGTATGAACCAATTTTTAGGTCAATATTCAAATAATAATAATAATAATAACTGGTGGAATTTTGGTAGATCTAATAATAATAAAACTGATCCTTCTGGTAATGGTTTATAAAATGCCTGGAATTCAGCTACCACTGGAGCTCAACAAGGATGGCAAAGTTTAGAAGACGATTTTGGTTGGAATAAAAAAAAATAAAAAATTAATATTTAATTAGGTTTCTGCCCGATTATATTTTGTTACTTCTTGTCCTTCAAATAAACCTCCAGCTACATCTCTAGTTGTTTGATCTGCTCCAACCCAATTTGGATTAGTTGCATCATCTCTTAATCTTTCTTCATTTATATCAGAAGAAGTAGGACCTCCAATAAGTGCAGGATTTTTTCCCAAATGATCTTTACCAGATGAAGTATATGGCAGAATTAAGTTTCCTTTATATTTTCCTTCTTTAATTTTAGATTGAGTGAATGCATGACCTCCCCAATTAGGATCCATAGGATTCGGACTCTTTTTAGCTGTAGAATGGAATATTTTATCTATTGGTGTAATTTCACCTATATATTGATTATCTGGATCAAAATCTGCAGGTAAAGTAGGGCCTTGATTATATGGAGCTAAATCAGGACTTCTATTTGCATTATCTAAAGGCATAACCCAATTATCACCAGGCCTTACTAAATCTGTACCTAATGTAACTTCAGGTTGAGAAAATGGATTAGAAGTAACTTTATAAACACGATTATTTTGAGTGTCATATGTAGTATCTAAAAATAATATGGGACAATTTATATTTTGAGATTTTTGCCATTCTAAAAATTCTGTATAATCTTCTAAAGTATCAAACATTATTGGATTGATACCTGGAACTCTAGCTAAATTTGCATTATATAAATAAATTTTATCATCTTTTTTTAAGAGTACATTAGGACAATTTTCTTTTGGTAATTGTGCTCCACAAGGTTTAGGTTTAAATGGATTATTTTCTTTATTATTTAAAGGATGTTTATTTGTATAAGATTCAATTGTGTTAGTTCTAGAATTAGTACAATAAAAAACTAAACCTATAATAAAAATAATTGCTAATATTATTAAAATTAAATTTTTCATATATAAATATATAAGATAAATATATATTTTAAAATCTCATTTCATATAAAATCTTACAAAAAAAAATATTTATAATATATATATGCAATTGTTTGATATTACACCATCAAATAAAGATCAATATGATAAAGACTTTTTAAATAATAACGATGGTATATGTATAGTTAAAGTTCATTCTCCAGGATGTGGTCATTGTACCGCTATGGCTTCTGCATGGAAAGAATTAGAAAATAATTCAAGTCAATTAGGAGGAGGAATAAGTAAGTTAGGTTCAATTGATATTTCAACATTATCAGAATTTAATCCAAAATTTCAAAGTGGTGGTGTTCCTCAAATTTTAGCTTTAGATAATCAAGGAAATGTAATTAAAGAACACCAAGGAGAAAGAACCTTAAATGGTTTACAGGAATTTATTAAAGGATTGACAAATCAAAATGGTGGTAAAAGAAAGAGAAAAACAAAAAAATATAAAAGAAAAAAATATAAATCTTTAAAAAAGAAAGGTAAGAAATCAAAAAAAAAGAAGAGAACAAGAAAAAGATAAGATGATTAAATTTATATTTATAAATTGGATAAAATTGAAGAATATAAATATAAATTAATAATAAAATATAATGCAACAGTCATTCAAATTATTGGAATTTAATGTATATGATGAGAATAAGATAGAAGATGAAGAAAATATTTATATAGATAATAAAGAATTTATTGTTCAAATGTTTGGTTTAAATGAAAAAGGAGAAACATCTTCTATATTTGTAACTGGTTTTAAACCATTCTTTTATATAAAAGTAGATGAACGATGGGATGATAGAATAAAACAAAAATTTATAACATATATAAAAAATGAATTAGGTAATTATTATAAAGATTCTTTATTAGCAGCAAATTTTGTATCTAGAAAAAAATTAGATTGTTTTGATGGAGAAAAATATCATAAATTTATTTGTTTAAAATTTAAAAGCACAGGAGCTTTTAATAAAGCTAAAAAATTATGGTATACAGATACATACAAAAATGGTAAATTTGTATCTAGAAAATTAACAGAAGATGGATATAATCCTGATTTTATGGAAGATGATAATCAATCAAATTTTAGATCAACATTTATTTATGAAAGTAATATACCTACTTTACTAAGATTATTTCATATTAAAGAAATAAGTCCATCAGGTTGGATTCAACTTCCATTAAAAAAATGTATAAAATGTGATAAAAATAAAAAAACAAGTTGTGATTATGAATTTATAATTGATTATAAGTATATTATACCATTACCAGATAAAGAAAAAATTGTTCCTTATAAAATGGTAAGTTTTGATATTGAAGCTAGTAGTAGTCATGGTGATTTTCCATTAGCTAAAAAAAATTATTCTAAATTAGCTATAGATATATTAGATGTTTGGGAAAATAATGAAGATTTACAAAATCAAGAAGGTATTACTAAAATGATTTTATCAGCATTTGATTATTATGATATTAAAGATATAAATAAAGTTTATCCAAAAAAAAATAT
>Ga0180434_10005949_pt1 | contig 14175 bp, 10 predicted proteins | sample SS_ome_7_FD_132453 | JGI IMG/M metagenome (GOLD analysis project Ga0180434, IMG submission 132453) | Hypersaline lake sediment archaeal communities from the Salton Sea, California, USA - SS_1_D_2 metaG | ecosystem: Environmental > Aquatic > Non-marine Saline and Alkaline > Hypersaline >... | reverse complement strand
GAGAAGAACCCCTTCGTGATGCAGATCTACGCCGACGTCTGCAACCGGCCCATGAAGATCAGCCGCTCGGCCCAGACGTGCGCCCTGGGCGCGGCGATCTTCGGCGCGGTGGTCGGCGGGGCGTATCGCAGTGCCCAAGCGGCCCAGCGCAAGATGACCGGCGTGAAGCCGCAGGTCTACCGGCCCGACAAGAAAGCCGCCAAGACCTACGCCGAGCTGTACCGGCTCTACCGCCAGCTCCACGACGCCTTCGGCACGGCCGGCTACCGCGGCAAGCTCGCCAACGTGATGAAGGACCTGATCGCCGTCCGCAACCGCGTGCGCAAGGGCCGCCACTGATGCTCGAACAACTCAGGTCCGACGTCTGCCGGGCGAATATCGAGCTGGTGGAGCGCGGGCTGGTCACGCTCACCTGGGGCAACGCGAGCGGCATCGACCGGCCCTCGGGCCTGGTGGTCATCAAGCCCAGCGGCGTGGGCTACGAGCGTCTGCGGCCCGAGGAGCTGGTCGTCGTGGACCTCGACGGCCGCGTGGTCGAGGGGGACCTGCGCCCCTCGTCCGACACGCCGGCCCACCTGGTCCTTTACCGCCATTTCGAGCGGGTCGGGGGGATCACGCATACGCACAGCACCCACGCCGTGATGTTTGCCCAGGCCCGGCGGGAAATCCCCTGCCTGGGGACCACGCACGCCGACCATTTCGACGGGCCCGTGCCGCTGGCCCGACCGCTTACGGCCCAAGAGGTCGAGGAGGACTACGAGGGGAACACGGGCCGCGTGATCGTCGAGCGCTTCGCCGGGCTCGACCCGGTGGCCGTCCCCGGCGTGCTCGCGGCCGGGCACGGGCCGTTCGCCTGGGGACGCGACGCGGCCGACTCGGTCCACAACGCCGTGGCGCTCGAAGCCGTGGCCCAGATGGCCCTGGGCACGCTGCTGCTCAATCCCGACGCCCCGCCGCTCGAGCCGCACCTCCTAACAAAACACTACCGCCGCAAACACGGCCCCGCAGCGTATTACGGACAGAATCCCCAAACATAAAGCCGCGACCGGTGGTCGCGCAAGGTCCTCCCCATGATCGAAATGAATCAGCTCGAAGCCTGGTTCGTCACCGGCAGCCAGCACCTCTACGGCGACGAAGTGCTCCGCCAGGTGGCCGAGCACTCGCGCCAGATCGCCGCGGGGCTCTCGCAGTCGGAGCACGTGCCGGTCCGCGTGGTCTTCAAGCCGGTGCTGACGACCCCCGACGCGATTAGCGAACTCTGCGCCGAGGCCAACGCCGCCCGGCAGTGCGTCGGCCTGATCTGCTGGATGCACACTTTCTCGCCCGCCAAGATGTGGATCGCGGGCCTGAAAACCCTGGCCAAGCCGCTCCTGCACCTGCACACGCAGTTCAACCGCGACGTCCCCTGGTCCACGATCGACATGGACTTCATGAACCTCAACCAGTCGGCGCACGGCGGCCGGGAGTTCGGGTTTATCTGCACCCGGCTCCGCAAGGCCCGCAAGGTCGTGGTCGGCCACTGGCAGGAGGACGACGTGCAAGGGCGGCTCGGCGCGTGGCTCCGCGCGGCCTGTGCGCGGTGCGACGCCCAAGGGGCCCGGATCGCGCGCTTCGGCGACAACATGCGCGAGGTGGCCGTGACCGAGGGGGACAAGGTCGAGGCCCAGCTCCGGTTCGGCTACGACGTGAGCGGATACGGCCTGGGGGATTTGCTCCAGTTCATCAGCGCCGTGGGCGACGCCGAGGTCGATCGGCTGGCTGCGGAGTACGACGAACAGTACGCGGTCGCCCCGCGGCTCCGCCCCGGTGGCGATCGGCGCGAATCCCTGCGCCAGGCGGCCCGGACCGAGCTGGGGCTCCGGGCGTTCCTCGAGGGGGGCGGCTTCGCGGCCTTCACCGACACCTTCGAGGACCTACACGGGCTCGAGCAGCTCCCCGGCGTCGCCGTCCAGCGGCTCATGGCCGACGGATACGGCTTCGGCGCCGAGGGCGACTGGAAGACCGCCGCGCTGGTCCGGGCCATGAAGGTGATGTCCGCCGGCCTGCCGGGCGGCACCTCGTTCATGGAGGACTACACCTACCACCTCGATCCCGCGGGCACGAAGGTCCTCGGCGCCCACATGCTCGAGGTCTGCCCCTCGATCGCCGGCGCCAAGCCCTCGCTGGAAATCCACCCCCTGTCGATCGGCGGCAAGGCCGACCCCGTGCGCCTCGTCTTCACCGCGGCAACCGGCCCGGCCGTCAACGCGGCCGTGCTCGACCTGGGCAACCGCTTCCGCATGTTGCTAAACGAGCTGGACGTCGTCCCCCCCGACCAACCGCTCCCCAAGCTCCCGGTAGCCCACGCCGTCTGGCTCCCCCGCCCCAACCTCAAAACCGCCGCCGCCGCCTGGATCCTCGCCGGCGGCCCGCACCACACCGCCCTGAGCCAGTCCCTCACCTCCGAGCACCTCGAAGACTTCGCCGAGATGACCGGCGTCGAGCTGCTGAAGATTGACGCATCGACGCGGCTGGGGGAGTTCAAGAAGGAGCTGCGGTGGAATGAGGGGTATTACCGGTCGCGCCCGGGGTGGTAGGGGGCTTGGCAACGGGGTCAGACTCTAACTGCTAACCAAGTTCCGTTGGCACCGCAACTCGTCCAGGACCTCCCCACAGGGGTACGACGGAGCCGGTCGGCGTCGGCTCGGAAGGTCTGCTGCCGCCCGTTCTGTGGCCGCTTCCCCACGTGGTCACCACGAAAGCGGCGATGAATCGCCGCACTCCAAAGCGAGCTACTCGCTGCGGACAATCTCCACCGTCGCGATCAGCGCGTCGTCGGTGTAGCGAAGGGCCGCGGTGATCTCGTCGAACTCCTCCATGAACTGGGCGAAGTACGAGTCGCCGTTGGCCGGGGGGGTTTGGCGGGAGTGTTCGCGGTTGCCGTGCACGCTGCAGACGACCTGGCTTAGGTCGGGGTCGAAGGTGTACTGGCCGCGGTCGGGGCAGAAGTAGCGCACGCCGTACTTGGCCTCGGAGAGCCGGTCCACCTCGGCGGCGGGCACGTCGTAGAGCTTGCAGAAGTTGTAGATCGAGATGATGTTGCGGTGGCAGGCCGCGCGCGACTTCTCGGACCAGAAGAGCTGCACGTCGTCCCACATGCGGTCCAGGGCCCGGCGGTTGAGGCGCAACAGCACGTGGGCCGGCTCGGCGGGCCCGGGCTCTTCGGCCGCGGAGGCGTCGATCACCTCGCGCAGGATCTCCGGCTTGGTGGCCGCCACGAGCTGGTTGCCCACCAGGGCCACGTGCATCCGGAGCTTCACCGCGTAGAGCTGCCCGCTGAACACGTAGATGGGGTGTTCCTTGTAGTCGGCCAGCCGGTAGGCGTCCATGCTGCTCCTCAGCCCGGGCATCAGCTCCTCGCCCTGGAGAAACACCTGCTGCGAGAGCTGCGTGAGCAGGCGGGCGGCGCTCTCGGGGTTCTCGACCTCGAAGGTGACGTAGACCGGCATCTTCACGGCCATCAAGAGCGCGGCGACCATGCCCTGCATCTCGAGCGGCACGTCGCCCACGAAGGGGAGCTTCATGGCGTGCAGCTTGGTCGGGTCGACCTGGAGGATCGTCTCGCCGTCGCAGAAGTGGACGCCCAGGCGGTCGCCCAGCCACTTCATGTCCGTAAGCGTGGGGTCGGCCTGGAGTGTTTCGCTGACGCCGGGCACGGCGCGGAGCAGGTCGGCCAGGTTCTCGCGTCCGGGCACCATCACCAGCGAGGCCACGGCCGAGGGGGCGATCCGCGCGGTCGAGAGCGGCTGGGGGTTCTCGGCCAGCCGGTTCCGCAGGTCGCGGTAGAAGCTGCCGTTGGCGAACGGCAACACGCAGGTTTCGAGCTTCACGCGCTTGCCCACGGTGATGCGCATGGCGATCGGGTCGAACGCCTTCTGCCAGAACGCGGCGTAGCGCTGTTTGTAGCGCTCGTACTCGGCGGCTTCGGTCTCCGATACGTTCAGCACCGACAGCTCGACGTTCGGCGTGAGGTATCGCAGCCGGTTGTGGGCCGAGCAGGTGCAGGTGTCGCTCGCCGGGTCGACGGCGTAGGCCCCGCCGTGGGGACAGACGATCTTCCTCGGGTCGATGAACCGCTTCTCGATCAGCTCGGTGAGCGACTCGGGCGACCGCCCGTACTCCATGCGGTACATCAGCGAGGCGTTGTTGAGCATCACCAGGTTGTTGAAGCACTCCAGCCGCCGTTTTTCCGAGATTTTCAGTGCCGGGCCCACCATCTGCTTGATGAACGCCTCGGACGCGAACACGTAGCCCGACTCCTCGGCCGGCGACGGGGGCAGGATCGTGGTGACGTAGCGGTAGTCGAGCGCGTCGTACAGGGCGGGGGCCAGCCCGGCCGCGGTGTCGATCACGCGGCGGATCGCCCGGTGCGAGTTCGAGTAGATCGCGTAGTCGTCGTGGCGGACCACGAACGCGCTGACCAGCCGGTCCTTGGTGTAGTAGACCGCCACCTGGTGGGCGCGGTAGTTGAACTCGCGGTCGACCAGGTCGGGATGGTCCTTGCGAGTTTCTTCGAGCCACGCCTGGGCGGCCGCCTCGAACAGCTCGGGCCGTTTGAGGCGGAAAAAGATCGTCACGTCGGCCCCTTCGTGGACGAACGGGTCGGCGCCGGTGACGGCCACCTCGCCGATCACGCCGTCGGCAAACAGCTCGGTAATCGGGCCGCGGCGCAGGCAGAGCTGGTCCTCGATCTTGGCCTGGAGGCGCTGGTCCTGGGCCCGGACCGTGTAGAGACGCAGCAGGTTGCCCCCCCACTTGGCGTTCAGATCGAGCACCTCGCCCAGGGACCGCATCGAGTTGAAGTGGACGAAGTACTGGTCCTCGGGCACCAGCCGGGCCATCTTGTGGACCGTCGGCTCGACGTGCTCCTCGGTCCGCTTCTTTTCGAGGAGGTCTTTGTAGGGTAAAGACCTTAAATGCGGAGGGGAGAGCGTGCTGATGTGGCGGTTCAGATCGCCCTGGCCGCGCGGCGAGCTTAAGCGCTGCTGCTGGAGCGACTCCTGGATCGCCGTCGAGCCGGTCATCACCTGGTAAAGGTCGGTCTCCAGCCCGGTCTGGTCGGGCGCGGCGCGCGGCAGCGGCGGCGGCTCGACGCCGTATCGGGCCTTCGACTGGAGCAGGCAGTACTGATAGAACGTCTCCTCCGGGTAGTGCTTCAGCAGCTCGGCGAAGTAGAGGTTCTGCTCTGCGGCCCAGTCGGCGAAGATCCGGCGCGATCCGACTTCGTCGGCCCCCTCGGGCAGCTCGGGTATCTCGACCTCGACGTCGCCGGAGCGGACCTCGACCTTGCGTGTGCCGTCGAGGTTCTCCGAGACGATCTCGTAGGAAAGCCGGAGCTTGGCCGTGCCCTCGCCGCGCAGCCGCCCGAAGAACTCGGCGTGCTTCTGCCGGAACTTCGACTGCTTGGGGTAGACGAGATAGGCCTTGTCGTCGGCCGGGCGGAGCCGCAGGTAGTTGCTCTTCTCGAACTCCTCGGCCAGGAAGGGCTGCTCCAGGCGCAGGGCAAAGACCGCCAGCCCGTCGGCCCGGCTCCGATAGACCTCGACCCGATGCCCGAACGGCAACCCTTCGGCCCCGACTGCCTCCCCGGACAGGGCGAGCAACAACCCCCACACTAGCGGCACACAAGCGAGCGGTTTCATGGCGATCCCCTTTCTGTGGGATAGACGAATGGCGTAAGTCACGACTGGCGCCCCCCAGTTGGAAGGGGACGGGGAAGGGCGCACGGCTCAACACGTGCATAGGCGTGAACCTGTGACGATTATAACGGCCCTGCCGGCGGCAATTTCGGTTTCCCGCCTCGGCACCTACCGTATCGCATCACGATAGCGTGCCGCCGCCGCCCTCAGTGCGGCGTTAGGCTCGGCGCCGTCGTCGTCGAGAAGCCGGATGAAGAGATCGCGATCGCGGTTCGACAGTCGGGTAACACGATGCTCGGCAATCACCCGGCGGGCGTGTTCGATGAGCGTGGAGACGGCGAAATCCTCGACCGACTGGCCGAGTCGAGCGGCGGCCTCCTCGATGGTGGCCTTCAGCTCCGCCGGAAGATGCAGCGTCAATCGTCTCTGTTTGGGGGCTGCCATGTTGGCTTCTCCAATGCCGCCCGGCGGTCAGCGGCCGCTCACATCCCCAGCCGCTCCAGCCCCGGGAACAGCTTGGTCAGGGCCAGCCAGCCGCCGGCCACCAGCAGGCCGAGGGCCGAGAGCCAGAGCAGGGCGTCCCAGGGCTTGCCCGGGGTGATCCGCTTGTCGCAGCGGCGGTAGCGGAAATAGAGGGCCGTGCCCCCGAGCATGGGGAGCATCACGGCCTGCATCACGCCGCTGGCCAGGACCAGCTTGGTCGGGTGGGGGATGAACACGTAGAAGAGCAGGCTGATGGCCGGGAAGAGCACGCAGCAGGTCTTGACCGACCAGAGCCGAGCCCGCTCGGTGCGCGGCGTGAGGCGCAACACGCTCAGGGCGTCGGCCACCACGCGGGCGTGCCCGGCGATGGCCACGAAGAACGTCGAGTAGAGCACGATGAAGGCCCCGAAGAAGAAGATCCACCACGCCCAGGCGCCGAAGACCTCCTGGTAGGGACGGCTTAAGGCGTGGATCATCTCGTTCTTCTCGGGATCGAGCCCGTCGCGGTGCAGCACCGCCGCGCCCAACAGGTAGAACGCCACGGTGGCGAAGGTGAAGATGACCATCGAGATGCAGGCGTCCCAGCGCATGACGCGCATCCACCCCCGGGCACGCTCGGCCCAGGCCGCGCTCGCCTCGCGCGGGCCGGCGAACTTGGCGTAGCCCTTCTCCAGGCACCAGTAGGGATAGGAGATCAGCTCGGTGGCGCCCACGCCGATGATGCCGAACGTGGCCAGCGCCGTGGCCAGGGGCGAAACCATCTTGTTCTGCACCAGGGCCAGCGGGGCCCGGACCATGTCCTCGCTGCGGGGGATGTGGAACTTCAGCCCGCGCAGCACGTCATCGAACCGGATCGCATAGTCGGGATTATACTGCAAGGCGAACACGGCGAAGATCGTAACCCCCGTGAACGCGGCCACGAAGAACGTCGAGAGGTTTTGCACCAGGGCATACCGCCCGATCACCAACAGCAGGATGGTTACGGCCGTGACGCCCGCGGCCCAGTAGTTGTCGTCCAGCGTGCGGTGGTCGGGGCGCGGATGGCCGATCTCGGCCTCGAGTTGGCTCTTGATGCGTTCCCGGACGGTCTCGCGCGCCGACTCGTCGCGGCTGCGAAGCTGGGCGAGGTCCTCGTCGGGCAGGCGGTCGCAAATCGCCCGGGCCCGCTCGTCCCAGGCGTGTTGCCGGTCGAGCAGCTCGTTGAAGTCACCGGTGATGGGCACGCTCATGGCCAGCGACTGCCCCACCCCGCCCACGATGCCGCCGAGCTGGGCCAGGCTGACGATGAACATCGCCACCCAGTACCACATGATCCAGTGGGCGCCGAACACCCGGCCGGGCATGTCGTTGAGCGCGGCCATCGTGGCCTTGCCCGAGGAGATCGTATAGCGGCCGATCTCCACCTGGGCGAAAAGCTTGATCACGCAGCCGATCAGGATCAGCCACAAGAGCCAGAAGCCGGCTTGGGCCCCGGTCTTGGTCGTGGCGATCAGCTCGCCGGAGCCGACGATCGAGCCGGCGATGATCAGGCCCGGCCCCAGCCGGCGGAGGATGCCCCCGATGGTCTGCGGCGGCTGTTCCCTCCCGTTGGGCAGTGGCTCGGCCATGCGGCCCTCCCGTCCAGCGTAGCGCTGCGAAGACGGGCGTGATTGTGGCCGATGGGCCGGGGGATTGCAAGCTGTGCGCGAGAGGGCGCGGAAGGCGCCGCTACCGCTGCGGCATCCAGGGCGCCGGGTAGCTGACGGTCTGGTGTTGCCACGGCGCCTGTGACCAGAACACGGGGGTCGTTTGGCGCGGCGGCCCCGCGGTCTGGAAGACCCGGACCGGCTGCTCGACCCCCGGCCCGGCAGGTTGGGCCGCCTGGTCCCCGGTGGCCGCAAGCTGCTGCGGAACCGGGTGGACCCCCGGCCCCTCGGCCTGGCAGCACTCCTGTCCGTACATCGGCACCGGCATCAACTGGTCGGCGAAGATCGAGCCGGCCCGGGCGTCCGGATCGCACGGCGTGCAGTCGCGGCCCGTGAACAAGGGGCCGCAGTAGTCGTACGGACTGGCACAATAGCGGCAGCCGGTCGCGGCCAGCGAAGCGATCAGGACCAGCAGGGCGGACAAACGGAGCATCGGGGCATCCCTCCTCGCGCGGGGGCTCGAGCGGATGGGTTCCTCTGGGACAAGGCAAGCTTTAGCGGTATATTCGGCCGAAAAGCTTCGCTAACCCGCATCTTTTTCCACGATCTGGGCCGGGAATCGCCCCCATGGCCGCGCCGGACGGGGATCGTGGTATTACCCAGTTAACCCAGGCTCGCCATTTTGACTCCATGGCCCTCCCACGTTGGAGTCCGGCCTTCAGGCTGCTGCCGCTGCGTTGGAGTCCGGCCTTCAGGCTGCTGCTGCCGCTGCTGCTCCTGCTGGCACTAACCGCGGCGGTCCGTCTGCCGGGCATCGGGCGGCCGCTCGTGGGCAACTTCGCCACCAAGCAGGCCGTTTACGGCATGATCGCCCGAAACTGGGCCGAGCGCCGGGCCGACCTCTGGTATCCCACCATCGACGTGCTGCGAGGCGGCCACCGCTCGCTGCACCTGGTCGAGTTGCCCGTCTCGGCGTATCTCACCGGGGCGGCGTGGCGGTGGATGGGCGGCTCGCTCGATGTATGGGGGCGGGCGACCGCCCTGCTCTTCAGCCTCGGCTCGGTGACCCTCCTCTTTCTGCTCGTGCGGCGGCGCCATGGGCCCACGGCCGCCGTGGGGGCCGGGCTGGCCCTGGCGCTGGCGCCGGTGAGCATCATCTACGGCCAGAGCTTCATGCTCGAGGCCTCGCTGGTCTTCTTCACGGTGGCCGCCTTTTACGGGCTGGACCGCTGGCTCGACGGGGATGTGGCCGGGCCGCGGCGTGGACACCCCGTTTGGCTCGTGGCGGCCGGGCTGGCCCTGGCCCTGTTGTTGTTGACCAAGATCTACATGGCGGTGGTGGTCCTGCCGCTGGGACTGATGGCGCTCGGACCGTTACGGGGGGCGGGCCGGGCACGGCGGTGGGGCCTCGTGGCCGCTTTGATGCTGCCAATGCTCCCTGCAGCGGCCTGGTACGCGATGGCCTGGCAGGCCTCGGCGCCCGGGGGCCCGCTGGCCGGCCGGGTATTCTACTCGGTCCGCGATAGCGCCGAGGCCCATCGCCCGCCGCACCCGCTCTTGTTCTCGCCGGACTTCTACCGCGGGCTGCTCGACGACCTGGGGGGCGTGGTGTTAACGCCCCTGGGGCTCACGCTGGCGCTGGCCGGCCTGCTCGACCGGCGTTGGCGGCGCTGGGCACCCTGGTTGGCCGTCTCGCTCCTGCTGCTCTTCGCCCTGCCGCGCAAGTTCCACGAGATGAACTACTACTGGATGGCGGTGCTGCCGCCGCTGTGTATCCTGGTGGGTTTGGGTTGGCAGACGGTCTGGGAGCGGCTGCGCCCCGGGCGCATCGCCCTGAGCGTGGTCCTGCTCGCGGCCGTGGTGTTTTCGCTTCGGTACTCGGTGAAGCCGGCCTTCGTCACACCGGCCGAGGACCGGGCGGTGCCGGCCGCGGCTCGGGCCGTGCAGCTCTACGCAGCCGAGGGCGAGCCCGTGGTCGCGATGCACGGGACCTCGCTCGATCTGCTCCACTACTGCGGCCGGCCCGGCTGGGCCATTTCACCCCAAGCGACCGATCTCGCACGGCGCCTCGCCTACTGCCGGCGACAGGGCGCGCGCTACGCGGTGGCGGTCGGCGCCCGGCCCGCCGAGCTTGACGAACCGGTTGCCGAGGGTGACGGATACCGCATCTATCGGCTGCCGTAGCCTTGGAGTGCGGCGATTCATCGCCACTTTCATCTTGTCTCGGCCACACGTCGACCCCGCCGAAGACGGCCGGGCCCTTTGCGCCGGGCTGCCGTCCACAACGGTGCGAACCAATCGACAAATCGAAAGCGGCGATAAATCGCCGCACTCCACAAACCTAGGGATGGGCGTGTACGTGCCCGTCGCCGTGGGAATGCGTCGACCGCTTGGCGGTCTTCTCGCCCAGGTACGACGCCTCGAACTGGTCGATCAACTGCCGCAGCGCCGCGACGTGCTCCAGGTCGGTGGTCTGCTTGGCCTTCATGGCGTGTACGACGATTTGGTGCAGCATCATCAGTTCGCGGAGATACTTGGAGTACTTCTGCTGGTCGCTGTTGTCGGTGGGCTTGATCCGCTGGGCCAGGAAATAGTAAGTCGCGATCTCGCTGAGCTGATCGGCGTGGTCCTCCTTGTTCATCACCCAGCGCACGATTTGGTTGTAGTTCGGCTCTTCGGCCTGGGAAAGCTCCTCGATCTGGTTGATCGACTTCTCGATCGTCGTGACGTGCTCGCGCATCTCCGTGAAGCGGGCCGGGTCGTCGTAAATGCCACAGGGGATCTGGCAGTGCGCCCAGGCCTTCGTGCCGGCGAGGGCCACGATCGCGAACAAAACGAACAACAACCAACTCTTGCGGTACATGGGTTTGCTCCTTTCGCAAACGGGGAACGGCAACGGTCGCGGAATTATCCGACCCGGCTCGCTCAAGTCAAGCTGAGCGGTCGCGACGGGGAAGAAACCCGCTCTGCGCGGCGCCGCGACCCGGGGACCGCGGCGGGGGACACTTCGTCTGGAAGGGGGCCAAGACACCCCTGGAAGCCGCTTGCGGCGAAAAATCCGGCGATTTTTCTGGCGTGTGCCGCCCGCGGCCGAGGCTGGTAGCGGAAGTCGCCGAGAATTTCGATGGTTCGGGGGCCGGCCGAAACTCTTGGCGAGTTTCGCTACGCCAAAATCAGGCGTTGACAAGACCTAGAACTCCCGAACCACCGTGACCCGCCCCTCGTGGTTCAGGGCCCCGACGTAGCGGTCGAGCGAGTGCCAGGGCCGCAACACGCTCTGCTGATAGACGTTCGCGGCCGCCACGTAGGCCGCCTGGTGGTCGGTGCCGAAGCTCATCCGCCGCACCCGGACGCGGCGATCGGTAAGCTCGATCGTGTCGGTCACGCGGAGCGTGGGGCCGCCGGGCACGGGGGTTGGGGGGAGCAGCTCGAACCGCCGCGTCAAACGGACCGGGGCCGGCCGGAGCCCCGTGATCAGCCGCCGCTGCAACAGCCCCCGCACCGCGTCGCGGCACCACCGGCCGAGGGTCACCATGCCCGCGTGGAACAGGGCCTGCTTCAGCGGCGTGGCCGTCTCGAAGCGGGCGAAGCAGAGCGGCCCGCTCACCGTAAGCGTGGCCCCGCCGGGCGGGGCGGCCGGGTTGTAGCTTACGTCGCGTCCCGGGTCGTGCAGTTGCGAGACCGCCACGCGGCCGTCGGCCAGCTCGACCACCAGTCCCGCGTCGCCCAGCACGTCGCACTGGCAGCGGAAGTGTTTCCACACCCCGCCCCGTGCGCCCGAAACGATCGTGTGCTCCGCCCCCGTGCGCCGGACCAGCAGCCGGGCCTGGGGGAAATACCGTGCGGCGGGCGAGGCGTTCGGCTCGCAACGAGCGGGTCGGGTCGGCGCCCAATCCACGTAGGCATCGAACAGATTACCCAGGCGGTGGGCCACCAGCCGGTCGTCGTCGAAGCACGCGCCGAGCCCCATGGCCAGGGCCTCGAGAAACCCGTCGGCCAGGTCCGCGGCGCCGGGATCGTCGCCGGCCAGCAGCTCGAACCCGTGGGGGTAAAAGTGGTAGGTGCCGCGGCTGCCGTACTCGCCGCCGTAGCTCGAGTCGGGGTGAAGGAACCACCGGGCGAACTCGACCGCGCGGCGGATCGGCTCGTCGAGGGCCCTCTCGCCCGTGAGCCGGCGGATCTTGGCCAGGCAGTCGATCGTGACGGTCTGGTAGCCCGGGTCGGCCCCGCCGTATTCCTCGAACCACCCCTCGTCGCTCTGCCAGGAGAGGACGCGGGTGAGGCGCGCTTCGGCCGCCCGGCGGTGCCGCTCTTGGCCGGTGATCTCGGCCACGTAGAAGAGCGCCAGCGCGGCCAGGGCCTGGTGGTTGGCCAGGCGCCCGGTTTCGTCGTGGGCGGCGATCCAGTCGGCCCGGCGGGCGAGCCAGGCCGCCACCTCCCGGTCGTCGAGGCGCAACAGCGCGTAGGCCCGGGCGGCCGCCTGGAGCGAAAAGACCGCGGCGCCCAGCGCCCGTTCAAAGGGGTAGTAGTCGTCGCAAGAGCCGTCGGCGTGGCTCGCGGCGGCGGCGAATCGCACGGCGGCCTCGGCCAGCTCGCGCACGCGGGGGCTGCCGACCCAGCGGTTGCCGGGCAGCTCCCACGCATAGGCCATGGCCAGCGCCAGGGCCCCCTCCTGGTACATGCCCGAGGGGAACGCGGCCGTGCGGTAGTGCCAGTACTGGCGGTCGAGGCAGCCGTACGTGGGACGGTAGGGATTGCGGTCGATTGCCGAGAGCAGGTGCGGGATGCCGGCAAGGGCAGCCCCAAGGTAGTGGTTCCTGAGCACGGGGTCGCGCGGGCGCCGGGGTTCCCGCGCGGGGGTCTCGCGCCGTCCGGGCGCCGATGCGCCCGTCTTCACGCAGGTGCCCGGCACCACGAACATCTCGGGCGATAGCGCCCAGGGGGAGGTCACGTCGTCGAACATGGCACGGTTCCCGTCAAAACTCCGTAGCCGAAGTCGTGAGACTTCGGTTACGGCGCCTTATCCCAACGGGCCGCAAGCGGCCCCGCTACACGCCGACCCCTGTCTCCTGACCCCTGTCTCCTACCGCCGGTGGTGCGCCACGATCACCTCGGCCAGAAGCCCCAACATGCAGGTCATGAAACCGGCGGTGAGCACCACGATGTCCGACTCCTGCATCGAGCCCGTGAGCGCGAAGCTCAGCACGCTCTTGCCCACGCCCGCCGCGATCATCAGCCCGGCCAGGGGCAAAAACACTTTAAGCGGCCGGAAGTAGAGCACCATGCGCAGCACGGTGGCCAGGTACGAGGCCGTGTCCTTGATCGGGTGGAACTTGCTCCGGCCGATGCGCGGGCGGTACTCGGTGGGCACGTACTTCACCGCGTAGCCGTTGGTCAGAAACGCCAGCGTCATGGTCGTCACACAACTGAACCCGTCGGGCACCACCCACAGCCAGCGGAGCATCTCCTCGCGCTTGAACGCCTTCAGCCCCGTGTTCAGGTCGGGGATCTGCTTGCCGGTGAGATAGCAGGCCAGCTTGCGGATCAGCCACTTGGCCGGGCGCCGCAGCCAGCGGAGTGTGCCCTGCTCGCTGGTCCGGGCCCCGTTGACCTGGTCGTAGGCCGGGAAGTACGCAAACAGCTCGGGGATCGAGCGGGGGCTGTAGGAGCCGTCGGCGTCGAGCATCACGACCACGTCGCCCCGGGCTTGGCGGATGCCCTCTTTGCGAGCCGCCCCGGCCCCGCGCCGCTCGGGCAGCCGCACCACGCGGACCGGGCACTGCCAGCACCCGGCCGCGAACTCCTCGGCCAGCTTGGCGGTAGCGTCGGTCGAGCCGTCGTCGACCACCAGGATCTCGTAGCGGACCGGCTCGGCCGAGAGGACCTCGACCAGCTCGTCGAGCACCCGGCCGATCGCCCGCCCTTCGTTGTACGCCGGCAGGACCACCGAGAGCTGCCAGGCGGTCTCGGGCTGCGTGGCCGTGGTGGCCAGGACCTGGGTCTGCCAACCGTCCATGGTTCGGCGGTCCCTTCGTTGGGGTGCGGCGGTGCAACTCCGTTCACCGTGACCGCGCGCGGTGCGGTCTTCGCGGGACTCGGTAAACTACCCAAATCCCCGGCGGGGGTCGATAGCAGTTTGCACCTCCGTCGGGGGGTACGGTGGTGATTGGTGGCCCCGCTTTTCCCGCGCGGATTGTTGATCCCGCGGCACCGGCTGGCTAGAATACGGGTGTCCTCGGTGGGGAGTCTCGCGTATCGGGCAGCGGCAGTCGGGCCGAATGCCCGTTTTTCTTGCGCGGTCGAACACACGCCTGAAAGAGAGGAGGTGCGGTCATGTCTTGCATCACGGCTCCCTTGCGGGTGGGGGTTTCGCTCGGTCTGCTCGTTTC
>Ga0180434_10005948_pt1 | contig 14176 bp, 16 predicted proteins | sample SS_ome_7_FD_132453 | JGI IMG/M metagenome (GOLD analysis project Ga0180434, IMG submission 132453) | Hypersaline lake sediment archaeal communities from the Salton Sea, California, USA - SS_1_D_2 metaG | ecosystem: Environmental > Aquatic > Non-marine Saline and Alkaline > Hypersaline >... | reverse complement strand
CTTCGAACTGTTCGATGAGGCCAACTGCGAGCTCTTCGTCAAGCAGATCGATAGCCGCATGGAAGGAACGGTGGGAAGCTATGAGATCCAGATGACGCGGCGGGACGGCGCCCAGATCACCTGCCTCATACGGGGTGCGCCGCGCTTCAACGCGGAAGGGCAGTGCACCGGGACGCTCGCAAACATCACCGATATCTCGGTTCGCAAGGGCCTGGAGGATCGCTTGCGGGCCTCCGAGCAGGACTACCGGGACCTGTTCGACAACATGCAGGACATCGTCTGTCGAATCGGTGATGAGGGAATGATCACGGCCTTGAATCGCGCCGGGGCCAGAATTCTCGGGTTCGAGAAGCCGGAGGATCTGCTCGGAAAGAAGCTGAGACCCCTTTACGCCAGCCGCTCGGAATGGACGCGCTTCGAGAAGGAGCTCGGCGAGAACGGGTTCCTGGAAGACCACATTGTCCATCTCCGAAGGAGGGACGGCCAGGTCCTCGCCATGTCCGTGAACGCGCACATTCTGATCGACGACAGGGGATGGCCCACCGGCATCGACGGGGTGTTCCGGGATGTGAGCGAGCGGGCCAGGATGGAGGATCAGCTCCACAGCTACGCGTCTGACCTGGAGAAGAAGAACGAGGAGCTGGAGAGCCTCATCTACTCGATCACCCACGACTTCAAGTCCCCCCTGCTGGTGGTCGGGGGCATGGTGACCCGGCTGCACAGGGTGGCTTCTTCGTGTCTGGGCGACAAGGGCCTGGAGTACCTGGAATGGATCCGCATCAACGTGAACAAGATGGACAGGATGGTCGCCGACCTGCTGGAGTTCTATCGAGCCGACAAGACCCTCATCCCCTTTGAAACGGTCTCCACGGGGGCCCTGGTGGACACGGTCATTCGGGACGCGGAGCCCCTGGCAAGGGAAAAAGGGATCGTCTTGCGGAAGCAAGGGCCCTTTGCCCTTGTTCAAGGGTACCGAAGCCGGCTCTATCAGGTCCTGTACAACCTGGTAGAGAACGCGATCAAATACACGGACCGCACGACGGACGCCACCGTCGAGATCGGATGTGCCCTGGGAGACCGGGAGCATCTGTTCCGGGTCAGCGACTGCGGTCCGGGCATCCCGCCGGAACACCAGGCAAAGGTGTTCCAGATCTTCTACTCCCTGGAGCCCGAAGAGGTGTCCGGTACGGGCATCGGCCTTTCCATCGCCAGAAAGATCATCCAGAATCATGGGGGACGCATCTGGGTGGAGAGCGAGCTGGGGGAGGGTGCGACCTTCTACTTCACTCTGCCCGCAACGAACAACCCAAGCTCCGCCAGGGAAACATAGCGACACTCTGCACAGGGCCTCGAGCCAGAGCCCCCCCAGACCGCCAAGCGCAACAGCCCGTCCGGATGCGGCCCCTTTCTGTGACCCCTTGCTAGACAAGGTTGGGTCGAGCGAGCCAATGTAGGAAGAAGGCGGTTCGGCGGGCGACGATCGACGGCCAGGAAAGGCGGCCCCTTTGAAAGCGGCCGGGGGCGATGATCTCGCGAGGAAACCGGCGGGTGTTTCCCTCCAGGAGAAGATCGGTGGCGATCTCGCCCAGGGCGGGCGAGGTCTCCATCCCGTGACCGGCCTGGCCCGCGCACCAGAAGAACCCTTTCACTTCCGGGTCTTCCCCGACGACGGGGGCGTTGTCGGCCGCAAGGGTCCTGAGTCCCGCCCACTGGTTCGTGATGGTCTTGGGTGCGATCCTGGGCGTGAATCTTGTCAGGAAATCCGCGGCCCTGGCCACCTGCAGCTCGTCTGTTTGGGCGTCGCACGGCTCCATGGGCTCCTGGTCCATCGGGCTCGCCAGGATGCCTCCGGACTCGGGCTTGAAATAGAAATGCCTCGACGCGTCCATGGTGAGGGGCCAGTCCCCGATCGGGAGGTCGTCCCGGGGCTGCGTGACGATGATGTGGCGGCGGCAGGGGGTCAGGGGGAGAGGCTTGGCGCCGGCCAGGACCGCCATCGGATTGGCCCACGCGCCCGCCGCGTTCACGACCCGTTCGCAGGCGATGTCCCCGGCGCGGGTCGTCACGCCTCGGACCTTCCCGTCCTCCACCTGGATTCCCGTGACCTCTGCGTTCAACTCCAGCCGGGCTCCCCCTCTCTTTGCACCGTTCAGGAAGCCCCAGAGGAGGGCGTGCACGTCCAGGGTTCCGTCTTCCGTAATGAACAGCCCGCCGTCGATGAAATCCCTTTCAAGGGCGGGCAGCTTCTCCACGGTCTCTTCGCGGCTCCATTCCTGAGAGTCGATGCCCAGCCTTCGCGAGAGCCTTGCCACCCCCCGCAGGAACTTGAAAGGGGCCCCCTGGCCGACCACGAGAATCCCGTTCGGATGAATGATGGGCACGTCCGCGAAGCCCTCGGGCGGGGAGTAGAAGAAGGGGGCACTCATGATGCTCAACTTCATGAAGATTTCGTCCACATCCAGCTGGCTCAATACGGCGGCGCTCCTTCCGGAGGTGTGGTACCCGGGGGAGTCCTCCTTCTCAGCGATGATGACGTCGGTGCAGCCGCGCTGAACGAGGGAGTAGGCCAGAGAGGCCCCTGCGATGCCCGCTCCGATAACGACCACTTGCGTGCTTCTCATGCGTTCCCCCTGCGCTACAGCGGCTCCTGTGGGCATCCGCGCGCGTGTGTTCAGGCCTCGACCGGCTCAGGGTGCCATCGAAAGGGAGATGGTCTCCTCGAAATGGTCCGGGTCCACCTCTTCCAGGATGCGGGCGATCTCTGCCCGGACACATTGTTTCATCTTCGCGTACGTGGCGGTCTTCTTCTGTCCGAGCATGCTCGCGAACTCGACAGATGCGGGCAACAGCGCATCGAGGGAGTGGACGCTTTCGACAAACCCGATCTCCACGGCCTCGGGCCCGGTCAGACGCGCGCCCGTGTAGTAGAGTTTCCGAAAGCCGTCCGGCCGCATGGTGGCCTGGCAGATGGCGATCATTCCGGGAAGCAGCGGTATGTTGATGTCCACCTCCGGCAGGCATATCCATCCCCGGTCTTCACGCATGAGGCGGAAATCGATGTGCGCGGCCATGAACAGGCCGGCCGCAAAGGTGTGCCCGTTCAGGGCGGCTACCGTGGGCTTCGGATAGAGGGTCCATCTCCTGAACATGTCATTGACGAGCTTGAGATAGCCGAGCACCTTGTCCATGTCGCCTGCATTGGCCATGAGCCAATCCAGGTCGAGTCCGTTCGAGAAGAACTTGGGGTCTGCACCGGTCAGGACGAGTGCCCGAACCTCGGCATCCTTCTCCGCTTCGTCGAGCCCGTCCATCATGGCCCTGACGAAATCCGGGTTGAACCTGTTCTCGCTCTGGTAGCCCATGGTCATGATGCCGACACCGTCCTGCTTTTCCAGCTGAATCATTACCCTTTGTCCTTTCGTTTTCCCGCCTTGCGGAGATTTGGGGATTTCCGGCAGGGTGGTTTCCGGCATCATAACAAAAGGGAAAACCGAGGATCAAACGCAAGCGGATCACGAAGACGCGTCGGTGGGGTCTCCGGGAAGGGCCTTCTCACTCACCCTTGGACAGGATGTCGATCGTCTCGCGGCCCCACTCCGTGGTGTGCATCATCTTGCCGTACCGGCTCGAAACGTGGGGCGGGCCGCAGGCAATCAGCGGGACGGGCGTGTTCGTGTGGTTCCCCGTCGCCCAGACCGTCAGCTGTTTCTTCGAGGCGATTCTGGCCAGCAGGTTGCGTCTGAACAACTTTCCCTTGCCGTAGAACCCCGTATCGTCTGTTTTACCACCGAGAACCGAAGCCGCCTCCGCCTCCGTGACGGGGAAGCCGGTGTTCGCTTCGATGATTTCGGCCAGCGCCCTGGGGGTCTGTTGCGCCTCCGGCAGTCCGTCGAAACGTTCCAGGATCTCCGGGTAGCTGAGCTTCTGGTTGTAGATTGCGTCAAGGATGCGGTGGTTGCCGAAATTCCTTCGGGGGTGGTAGGTCTCTCCCCGAAACGCCGTCCCCGGGAGGTTCCGCGGGGCGGGCCGGCCGAATCGGGAATAGCTGAAGCTGAAACCTCCTGTTTCGTGGTCGGCCGTGACCAGAAGGAGGGTGTCCTGCCTGTCCTTCGCCCATTCGTAGACGTAGGCCACGGTCTCATCGAATTTGATCATCTCGTGGAGGAGGGTGCCGGCATCATTGTCGTGGCATGCCCAATCGATCAGCCCCGCTTCCACCATCAGGAAGAACCCGTCCGGATTCCGGGAGAGAACGTGCAAGGCCTTCTGGGTCATCTCCTTCAAGGTCGGAATCGAACGGTCGGGATCTTCCTTGGTCCTGGTTTCCCGGATCCCGTTCATCAGTTTGTAGTACGCGAAGAGGCCCAGGATCCTGTCCCCGGAAGCCTGTTCGAGCTGGCTCCGGTTGAAGCAGACTGCGAGACCCCCGGCTCCGGCCTCGTCGAGCAGATTTCGGCTGTCTCGCCGCTTCGAACGAATCTCGATCGTTCCGCCCGTTCGCTGCACGAGTTCCCCGTATGCTTCCGAGGCCGGGTCGTTCGCCTCTTGCGGAATCCACCATTCCAGACCACCGCCGAGCAACACATCGACCCCTGAATCGAGGAGGTCGAGGGCGATCTCGTCCTGCTTCGACCGGTGAGTCTGATGGGCGGCAAACCCGGCCGGCGTGGCGTTCGTGACGCCTGTGTCGGTAACCAATCCTGTGGATTTGCCCATCTCTTCTGCGATCTCGAGGATGGTCTCCACAACATCGCCGTTCCGGTCGAGGCCGATCATCTGCGCACGGGCCCACTCGCCGCTGGCCATCTGCGTGGAGGAGGCCCCGGAATCCGTCACGAGTGCATCGGCGGGTTCGCTGCGGGCATACCCCAGTGTGCCGGATTCCATGATCCTCTCGAGGGCCGTCTTGCCTCCCATCGGTTCGTAAACCGAATGAGGCGCGTGGTGTGCGTAGGTGACCAGCAGGCCCATCTGCTGGGGTCCCATGCCGTCGCCGATCAAGACGACAACGTTCTTGATGCGTGCGGGCCGGGTCGAAGGGGGGACGGCACTCTTGGGCGGGATTCTCTCGTAGGCCAGCAAGAGAGTGCCCGCGAACAAGACAATGAACAGGCGATGAATCCGTTTCATGATCTTCTCCCAGTGTTTCCGCGCTCGGCAAGCATTCATGGCCGATATCCAGCGTAAACACAAACGGGCGGAAATAACAATCGGAACAGGCGCGGCACGTTTGTTGACTTTGTGCCTGTGTACGCATAGGTTCGGGCGGAGAGGTCTATTCGGGTCATGTCCGGAGGAACGCGCTATGAAAAAAGACGCTGGCGTGCGTCTGCTCTTTCTTCTCGCTATGTTCGGAGTCCTTTGGGCCTTCGTGGTCGCCGGTTGCAGTGACGACGACGGCGAGGTGCCCCCGCCTCTTGAGAAGGTCAATGGCGATGATCAGGTCGGCGAGACGGGCCGTGAGCTTCCCGATCCGGTCGCCGTGCGGGTGCGCGACGCGGAAGGGACCGGGGTAGAGGGCGCGACGGTCGCGTTCGCGGTTACCGGAGGCGGAGGGACCCTGTCCGAATCGTCCGTGCTCACCGATTCCGATGGAGAGGCCTCGGTCCGCTGGACCCTGGGCTCACCTCCGGTCTGGAACCGGGTGAGGGCCTCGGTAGAGGGCGATGATGTCGAATTTGTCGCCTGGGCAAACCCGGGAGAGAAACCGGAACTGAATGTGCTCTTGCAGGGCGGAGGATTCGAATTCGCCAACGAGGACCTCGCCTTTGGAGAGGGCCGAGGTCTCTTTCTCGGCAGTCCCGGGGCGATCCTGAACATGCCGGCCCCCGGAGCGAGTCCGGTCGAGATCGACCTGGCCGGAGAATCGATCGAAAGCCCGACCGGGATTGCATTTGGGCCCACGGGAGATCTATACGTCTGCGAGAACGCGGAACCGGGGAAATCGGTGAAACAGGTGCATCCCTCCGGCGAGAGTGGGATCCTTTCAGAGGGGTTTGCTGGTTCGCCCTTTGCCCTGCCCAACCACATGGCGGTGCACAGCTCGGGCGATATCTATCTGTCCTCCACATGCGACCAGATGATCTATAGGATTTCACCGGCCACCGGCGAAACGACGGAGTTCCTGTCGATACCCGGGCCGAACGGGCTAGCCCTCGACGCGCAGGAAGCGTACCTCTACATCCTGACCGAGAACCCGGCCGTCTTCTGCATCCCCAACCCGAGCGTGTGGGGGGGGCTCTATCGTGTACCCCTCGGCCCCGGCGGAGAGGCGGGCGAACTCGAGGCCCTGGTCGAGGGATTTGCCCTCGCAGGGGATGGTCTGGCTTTTGATGAGGAGGGAAACCTCTACGTCGTGTTCAGTGGCTACATAGATCTCGACTTTGGACGACTCGCTGAGAGCTCGGTCTTTGTTTACACACCGGACGGAAGGTTCCACGAGTTCTTCGGCGTGAATGTCCTGCAAGGAGAGATCATCACGAACATCGCCTTTGGGGCTGAACCCTTTGATCCCGAATCTCTTTACTGTTACGGGTTCATGGGGCGCCTCTACCGCGTGGAGGTGGGAATCGCGGGCCTGCCTCTTCCCTAGTCCCATCCATTCCTTTCACTCCGAAGGAGAATCTCATGGAAACCTGGACCAAATTCCTCTGGCTGGTGCCCGTGTTGATGGTGGGTTGTTCGGGAACGAGGCCTGCGACTCTGGGCGTGAAGGAAGGGAGGCTGGCGCCCTGCCCGGATTCGCCCAATTGCGTGTCTACGCAGAGCGCCGACGCGAAGCACGGCATCGAACCGATCGCCTACGGAACCTCCGTGGAGGAGGCCCGGAGCCGCCTGGAAAGGATCGTCCGCGCCATGGCCCGCACGAAGGTCGTCCGGCTGGAAGAGGACTACATGCACCTGGAGTGCAGTTCCCGGCTCTTCCGGTTCGTGGACGACGTGGAATTCTGGTTCGACGACGCAAACAAGCTCATCCACTGCCGGTCCGCATCGCGGAAGGGATACTCGGATCTTGGCGTCAACCGGAAGCGGGTGGAGAAGATCCGCGAGCAATTCAGCGCAGCCGGGCAGGGCGGCTGAAGAGGGATCGACACCCCGCAGAGGAGGCTCCGGGATGAGGAGAAAGGACAAGGAGATCCTGGCTCGCGAGGAGATCGTCGAGATCATCCGGAAGGCGCCCGTCTGCAGGCTCGGCCTCTGTAGAGACAACGTTCCGTATGTGGTTCCTCTCAACTTCGGCTACCGCGACGGCTGTCTGTTTCTCCATTGCGCCAAAGAGGGCAGGAAGATGGACATGATCCGGGCGAACCCTCGCGTCTGCTTCGAGATCGACACGGACGTGGAAGTGGTCCGGGCGGAGCAGCCCTGCGATTGGGGGATGAGATTCTCCAGCGTGATCGGGTTCGGGACCGCCTCCGTCCTGGAGGACCCGGAAGAAAGGAAACAGGGACTGGATGCGATCATGGACCACTATGGGTGCCAGCCCGCGCAACCCTACCCGGAATCCTACCTGAAGCACACCGCGGTGATCCGGGTCGAGGTGGAAGAGATGACGGGGAAGAGATCCGGCTCACTCTGACGGTGGGGCGTGCTTGGCAAAGACCTATGCAAAGACAACCCTACACACATCACTATTGCTCGGGATACCCGACCGACTGCGCGAGGACGACCCTCTGTTCCGGTCGAAGCCGCATTGCCTTCGCCAGAGCAGGCCTGTCGACGAGCCCTCGTACAACCGTGGCCAATCCTTCGGAAGCGCAGTAAAGGTAAATATTCTGGCTGATGAAGCCCGTGTCGGCAGCAGAATAGAGGACCTTGTCATCGACCTTCGCTTTCCCCATCCGAGAGAAATCCGCAACGTAGACGAGGTTCACGGGCACCTCCGGCACGAACGACTGGCGACCCGTCAGCGCCCGGATGTCCTCTGCGAGAACCGGCCTCAACGCGTGTGCCTTCGCATCATAGAGGGAAAGGCCCTCGGCACTGGCGACGTAGATGTCGATTTCCTGCCAATTCATCGCGGACGGTGCGGTGCGCTTTCCTACATCCGGCCGATTCACTCCGAAGGCCGCCCAGAGCATGTTTGAAAGCACCTGCTTGGGCAGCCTCTCCGCGCTGAAGGCACGCGAAGAGCTTCTATCCTTCAACACCTGCATCAGAGGTCTGCCGGCATCCATCTGGGGCTCCGGAAGCGCAACCGGCTTGAGCTCCTGGCCGGCAGTCAGTGTGGGAAGAACGAGGAAGACGGCGAGCGCCAGGCAAACGGCTTGGAGCGATCTTCTGTTCATGACAAGTCCCCCTTGAGATTCAATTCCAAGTCCATACGTTCTTGTGTCAGCATATCCTGCAGGAAGGCCCTTTACCAGAAGGAGGCTGATACTTCCAATTCGGCTCATCGAAGAAGGCGGAGGTAACACCCTTCAACTTGGGAAGCGCACACCGCGGATTGCATCAAGATAGCCTCCATGTTGCCGGCATGGCACGAAACACGCCGCCATGAAGCCCGGGAACAAGGTAGAGCGGCAAGCTTCGCCAACCGGAATCCGGCGTGTATTGAGAAATCAAGCTGTGAACTGTTATCAAACCCACCGCAATTCCAACGCCCATCAGCGCCGGGGAAAGGAATGTCAGTGCCGGAGTAAGCCGGAAGAGTCTGTTGATAATTGGAATCATCAAGGGAGTTCTCTTTTTTGGCCGGCGCGCGAGTGGCCCGCAGCGGAGGCCTGGACGTCAGGAAACGAAGTTTCTCAATGCTGCAAGATGAGTAAGGACAAGAAGGGAACAATGCTGAATACGATTACGAAGATTCTGAGAACACCCAAGTAGCCATAAAGAACGACAGCCACTTTTCCTTCGTCGATTCCAAATAGCTTGCCATGCATTTTGCACACGGTCTTCCTGAGAATCATGCTCAGAAGCGCACTTGACACGAATATGACAATATGGATGATTGTCATCCACTTGAAGAGTTCCGTAAGTTGATCCAGGGTCATGATTCCCTCCCCATCCTGTTCGTCTATTCAAACATCGAGTTCGTTCATGGCTGCCGTTCGATCGGGCTTCTACTCTGAGGTCTTGTTCGGCAGTTCCAGCTTCTTTACGTATTTCATTTCTGGAAACAGCTCTTTGTCTTTACGGAGAATGAACTTCCGAAGTCTCTCCTGTCCTTCGGTTATTCGGACCGACAGGGACTGCCCATGCTTTTCCACCTTGCCTTTCAACGAACCCTTCTCTATGGCCCTTTCGACCACGTCGCCATCCATGAGCGCGATCCCAAGACTGTCGGGACTCACCACATATTTCACGAACATGTAGCCCTTAATTTCTTCGTGTAGCGGCCGCACCCACTTCAGATTCAAATACTTGTTTCCTGCCAATGATGATGTGTGCCCGGAAAACTCGGAGACCTGCAGTTCGCCATCTCTTTCAATTTCCAGCATCAGCACTCGGAGGGATTCTAGTTTCTGATCCAGTCCTATGTGGATGTAACCGGACTCGACGTCATTCTTCCAGAACCAGGTCCCCAGTATGGATGAATCAATCTTCTCCGTCCCGGGCGCAGTGAGGGGGTTGTCTGAATGAGGGACACAACCCAACGCAAGGATGAGTGAGAGGGGTATCAGGCAGCGCATGGATCTCCTCCTGGGTCTTTATGGGGTGATGATGATTTTCCCTCGAGCGCGTCCCCCTTGCAGAAAGCGCATGGCTTCAGGCACTTCGTTCAGAGGGAAGGTTCTGTCGATGACCGGTGTGAGCGTCCCCGCTTCGAGGAGCTCTTTCAAGAGAGTCATAGATTCCTTCTTGTCGGGCATCGATGGTCGCATGCCCCGCAGCTGACTCACGAACGGTGACATGGCCATCAATTTGAACATGCGGGGCAGGAGTCCCACCCAACGGCGCATCCCTTCGCCGTAGTTGTCGTGCCCGATGAGCACGTAGGCTCCCCCGGGCTTGAGCGCGCGTCTGCAGCCCGAAAGCGAATGGTTCCCGGGAATGTCGAAGATGAGATCGTAGCGCTCGACGCGGCGGGTGAAATCGTCCTGGGTGTAGTCCATTACCTGGTCCGCGCCGATGGAACGGACCATGTCCAGTTTGCTGGTGCCGTCCACCCCGGTCACGTCCGCGCCGAAGGCTTTGGCAAGCTGCACGGCGACGGAACCCACGCCACCCCCGGCACCGTTGACCAGGACCTTCTGCCCCGCCCGAATCTCCCCCCCGCCGCGAAGGGCCGGGAGCGCGATGATCGCGGAGGTGGGTACGGCCGCGGCCTGTTCGAACGTGACGTTGGCCGGCTTCAGCGCGAGGGCGCATTCGGGAGCCGCCGCATACTCGGCATAGGCGCCGCCGTTGGTCCACTGATGGCCTTTGATGGTCTCTCCGAATACCTCGTCACCCGGTTGAAACCTCGATACGTTTCTTCCGACCGACTCGACGAGCCCGGCCACGTCCGTTCCCGGAACAGGGTTCTTTGGTTTGCGCAGCCCGGCCCCCATCATGCGAAGGACGTACGGCAGGCCTGTCAGGACGTGCCAGACATCCGGATGGACAGAGGCCGCGCGAACCCGCACGAGCACCTCGTCGTCCCCGACTACCGGCTGGCCGATTTCTCGAAGCTGTAGAACGTCGTCAGGTGAGCCGTAGCTGGTTTGGACGATTGCCTTCATCTTCGAGGACCTCGTGCAGGTTCTCGGATTCACAGAATGATCCAGAGCAAGAGGCCGATGAGACCGATGACCAGGATCCACAGAAGAATCCATCCGAGTGGGATGACCGTAGTCTCTTCGTCCGCGGGGCCACAGGAAACCGGCGTGGCCGATAAGTCGAGGAATCGAAAACCCTTCTCGCCCCGGTCTGCCTCCGTGTATTCCCTGTGACCACATTTCCTGTATCTGTAAATCTTGAAGCCATCCATCTCTTCGAAGCCATCCGGCTCATACTCGAAGTCGAGGATCTTGTCCAGGAGGATGGCCATTCCCGCGCCCATGGTGTCTCCCTGCCCGGCAAAAGTGAATGAATCCGATATGGCAAGTTCAAATGAATCGCCCGCAGGAGGATGGGTCTCCAGGTGCCTTACACCTTCCTCCGCCGAATGGATGATGGTGTGTCCCATACCCTTAACCTTCCATGGTAACAACGAGCTTGCCTGCGTGACGGCCTTCTGTGAAATAGCGGAACGCGTCAGGCACCTCATTCAACTTGTACACGCCATCGACAACGGGAACGAGCTTGCCGGCTTCGATAAGCTCGTTCAGCTCTGCCAGACCCTCATTGGGGCCCTCCGCTACCAGACGAAACTTCTGTCCCCCGGTTATTGAACCCCATAGTCCCAGCAAGAGAGCCTGCAATATTCGAGGTACGGACCCGCCGACCATGGCATAGGTGCCGCCGGGGGTCAGTGCACGTTTATAATCGAACATCGACCGAAACCCATGGCAGTCGAGAATCAGGTCATATCGCTGCCCGTTGCGAGTGAAATCTTCCTTCGTATAATCGATGACGTGATCTGCGCCAACCGACCGAACGACTTCCAGCTTGTGTGTGATGTCTACGCCCGTTACTTCCGTCCCGTTGAGCTTGGCAAGCTGCACCGCAAAGGTACCCACGCCGCCACCGGCTCCATTGATCAAGACCTTCTGCCCGGGCTGAATCTGTCCGGTCTTGTGAAGTCCCTGGAGGGCCAATACCCCTGCTTGAGGTACGGCGGCGGCTTCCTGGAAAGTCGAATTGGCGGGTTTCGGCTCCAAGGAGTCTTCGCAAGCAACTGCATACTCGGCAAAACCGCCCCAGCTGTCCCACAGGTCCCCGAAAATCGCATCGCCCGGCTGGAACCGGGTTACCTTCTCGCCGACCTTTTCGACCGTCCCTGCTATGTCAGCTCCAAGTATTTGCTTCGCCGGCTTTGGCCTGAAGAGCCCGAACAGCAGGCGGTTTATCAACGTTCTTCCGCTCAGAAACTCCCAGTCCCACGAATTGATGGATGATGCGTGAACCTTTATCAGTACCTCGCGGTCCTTCGGTGTGGGTTTAGTGACTTCTTTGAGTTGCAGAAGGTCTGGTGATCCGTATTCCGTGAATACGATCGCTTTCATCCGCGCCTCATACTTCAGGTGTAGCGGCGTATTGGGTTCCGATTATTTCGTTGAGTCCTTCGATAACTTGGGTAATCTCTTCCGGAGCCGCTCTTGACAGCCGCTTGCCGGTCCTTTCGACAGCAAACGTCCTGATCTGCTGATTTTGACCCAAGAACGCTCTGACATGCCTTTCGATGTGAGTTGCAGAGTGAGTGGAAATCCCGCGCGCTGAGGTGGCCATGGCGCGCCTCCTGGTATGGAGATATGTCATGCCGGGAGTCGATGTCAAGGAAAATGTCGGCATGGGGAACGCAACGCCAGGCCAAGCCGCCGCACTCTATTCCGGGCCCGGGTATCGATAATGTCCGGTGATCGGGAAATCGAAGAGCCTGTCCTCCCGTTTTGGCCCTGCGCCAATGTTGTGCACGATCAACGGACGCTTGCCGTCTGTCGATCTTTGGTCAACGACGATGCCGATGTGCGGCAGATTGCCGGGCAACATCCAGGTTACGAGGTCTCCCCCACGATATTCGCTCGGGTCGATCGAGTTCGACAGTGTTGCGCCATTGCGAGAAAAGAACACTTGCAGATTGGGAACCCGACGGTGATCGATATTGCGATCCGGACGACTCTGTGCCCAATGGTTGGGGTAAGCCGAGAAGTTTCGGCTCATGTCTTCATGAACCTCCTTCTGAAGATCGATGCCAAGCGCCCGGTATGCCCGAATCACGAGGTCCGTACAGACTCCAATGTCATCCGGCACATCGCCTGCCGGATAGCCGATCTGTCGGTAGCTACCGTCGTAGGTTACACGGTGATCGGTTCGCTCGAGTGCGGCGTCGACCAACTTCCGAGTGAAGCCGTCGCCGGTATCTTGGGCACAAACGAGACCGGCCCATAGCAACAAGACTGCCGGAAAGGTTGAATATCCGATTGTGTGTCTCATGTCTGCCTGGCGTTTGGCTCCCCGGGCGCTTCAGCGTGTAGCCCGTTCGGCCGTGTTGTGGTGAGTCGTCCGGTTCTTGGAGATTGTGTCCTCTACTTCTTCACGCCAAAGAGGGATCTCCTCCTTTCCTCGAGGAGAGAGTTCATACACACCAAGAGACACCCTGTCAAACCATCCGTACACGTTTCTGTACAAGATACCCCTGGCCTTCGGCTCCTGGAGGGCCCGGGCAACGTTTGATGCCTTTGTCGGCCCTTGCTTCTGAAGGAACCCTGCAATTGCCAGGGCTCGCTGGCGGTAGACGGTCATGATGCCCTTTCTCTTGTCTCTCCCGCCGAGGTTCGGGTCACCAACCCGCTTCATGAACTCGCCAAGCAGACGCTCCTGTCGGTGCTTCGATTTGCGAGGTCTATACTCGCCGGGATCGAGAAGAACCTCTACGTTGTTGGTCTCCAGATCCAAATCTATGACCACCAGCCCCAACCCGAGCATCCTTAGCAGCTTGACAATGCGCCTCCGTCGCCTTTTCAGAATTCTACATTGTTTAGGGATGCCGATGTACACCTTCGGGGTCAGCGACAGCCGTTCAACCGCCTGGAGGACGACCTCGAGATTGAGAGAGAGCTTGAGTTCCACGACGACAGGAGCTTCTTCGCCGCGCACTGCCAGGGCGTCACAGTCCTGGACCTCCCCCTTCACCTCATAATTCTGAGATTCAAGAAACCGCTTCAGGGGCAGGTAGAGGTCAGATTCCTTCATGTGTATTCCGTCTATGCCGAAGGTTCACCATCTTCCAGGGGTAAGTCGATCGCGAACTCGCTGTGTATATCCGGTGTGCCCTCTGACCCGGCTGTCCGCACCGATCCACGAGCCATAAAAGAAGAAAATAACGAGATGGGCTACTTTAGATCAAGATCCAATGACTTATCAAGCAGAAGAGAGAGTTTTAAGAATGAGTCTCTGGTTTCACTAAACCATTCTAATAATTGCATGGAGTTGCGAGTCACAGGCTCATTAACCGCAATAGTATCATCGCTTGGAATCATTCCGAGTAATCTAGACAAATCAGCGATCTGTTCAACAATCTTTGTCTTGTCCACACTGTTCTCTTTTGGCTCGGTCATCTGCTTAGCCTCCTGTTTAAGTCAATCGCATAACG
>Ga0180434_10005946_pt1 | contig 14177 bp, 15 predicted proteins | sample SS_ome_7_FD_132453 | JGI IMG/M metagenome (GOLD analysis project Ga0180434, IMG submission 132453) | Hypersaline lake sediment archaeal communities from the Salton Sea, California, USA - SS_1_D_2 metaG | ecosystem: Environmental > Aquatic > Non-marine Saline and Alkaline > Hypersaline >... | reverse complement strand
ATTAGAAGAAACCTGATCTCCATTAGAATCAAGGAATGTGCCTGAACCAAGCCCTTGATCATTAATAGAAAAGTTTGATAAGTCAGTTTCCTTTGTTGTAAAGTTTTCATCTTCATAAGGTGTTATCCTAACTGATGGTAAATAATATGAAGGGTCAGAAATTCCAAATACTTCACCGCCAGCGGCGCCTTCATGTACGTATGCATAATCTGCTGCATCAAATACAAGATGAGATTCTGTGGTTGTTATAGAACCACCGCCATCATTATATTCGTAATTAGCAGTATCACCATCAGTAAATACTCCATTTTGGAATCTGCTATATGCAGTTGTTCCAACTGTACCGATAATGTTAGTTATATAACTTGAACCATCATATTCTTGAACAGTAAGATCAATATCGGTAGGGTTTATGTATTCTAAAGTATTTCCAGGAGAAGCAAATGTAAATTCACCAGCTGTTGTATTAACAGGTGAAAGAGTAACCACAACGGCAGTTGGTGTAACAGTTAAGTTTGTAATTGGTACATATAAAGCATCACCACTAGGATTATTTTCTTTAATATAAGTACCTACAGTTGAACTTGTATTTGCTGTCATTGCAGCGAATGCATCATATGCAGTATCTCCAGTAGAACCTAATATTGTAATTTCAATGTTACCTGCTGTATCTGTTGAAACAGAAGCAGTTTCACCGGTTGAAAGTTCAACGGTTTGTGGTTGTGCAAATTCTCTAGCATCTTCAAGATCTGATTGAATAGCTCCTTGATATGAAAGGAAATTAACACTATTAGGTTGATATTCTTCAATATTATGACCTATTAAATCAATACCACCTGCAACACCATCAATTAAAAAGTCTCCTGAAAATAAGTCTTCATTTACTGCACAAAATACTCCAGTTGATGCAGAATCTGCATTCATAAGTTTTTGTATGAAAAGATTATTACCTAATTGATCAGTAAAGTCTGGCAGTAATGAACCTGTATATTGTGCAATAAGATTTACCTCAGGCTCATTAAAGAACTCTAATAGTTTTGTATCAGTTTCATCTGTTGATACTCTCTTTCTTTCAATACCTTTTGTTACATCAAAGTAATCTTGGAATGTTGGGTCAGCTGCAAATCTCTCATAAGGCGTAGCTGAAGAAAAGTCACCACCAAAATTACCTTCAATAATAAATACATCTACCATAAAGTCAGAAATTAAACTGTCTTTATTTAAATATAAAGGAATATTAGCAGCACCATAATATGATTCAGCTGTAACATTAAATCTTGTTACGTTTGCCGGTGCAGCCTTTCTTACTATAATTGAAACAGGATTTTGTCCTAAGTTTACAAAATCTAATAAGTCATTAGTTGAAGTTGAGCTTAATGTACTTTCATCAGCATTAACATTTCTTAAAAATGATTCGGCTTCTGGGAACCAAAATTTATCTTTGTTATAAAAACCTCTATATTCTGCTTCAGCAGCAAGGTTTTGTTGAACATTTCCCGGTGTAGCTGAAGTTGCAAATTTTCTATATTCAACTTCATCTTCACTGTCAAGTGATAATAAATTTAAAGCTAGAATAGGCCCTCTTTCAAGAGCAGCTAAACAACTTCTATGAAAATAAGAATCTTTCTTTTCAAGATTTCTATCAATATCTCCAAATACTTGTCTGAAAAACCCTGAGTCGGGTACAAAAACCGGTGTATTGAATGGTCCTTTTTTAGAAAAACCTACAACAAGTCTTGTTTGGTTTGCGGGAACGCCAACAACTTGACTTTTGTCAAATAAGAATCTATACGTACCGCTAGCTTTTAAAGAAGCAATTTTAGGATCAAGTGCCATCTTAGATTATAATTTTTTTGTTATTTAAATTATATATCCAAACACTTACATAAAATTATACTAAATCATATATATCAAAGTTCATGTTTCCACCTTTACTATTGTTTTCAAGAATTTCTTCTATCTTATTTTGAATATCTTCATCAATAATATCATAAAGTTCTTCAACAAATTCAGAAAAATCTGCAGTTGAAAAAAACTCAGAAACATTAATTGAAGACATAACTAAGTCATCATTACCTCTTTGTCCAGCAAATGTACCATTGGGTAATTTACCAAAGGTTTTTGATTCAAGAATTGTATCTTTATCCTCTATAACTATTTTGTTTTGTGAAATGTATTTTTTAAAATTTTGGCAAAAAATAGGCTTATTATCCTTTTTTAATTTTAATCCAAACTTAGGTTTATTTGCATCGGATCTATGTTTAAATTTCACAACAGTTTCCTCATCAAAATTATTTCTATTTGGAAAGATTGTTTCAAGTCTTCTTAAAACCTCGGCGCCAAACATATTCCATTCAATAACCATTTTAACATTCTCTGAATAAAATACATCAAACCCAAGAACATAAATAACTTTAGAGAATTCTTCTATAGTATGTTCATTACTTTTAAACCTACCTACTTGCTTTAACCTAAAAAAATCTATAAAACTACCGGGTGAAGTGATTTTCTTAAAATCAGATTCATTCATCGGTTCTATTTTGAAAATGTTAATAACAGAAGAATCTCCACCCGTTCCTTCTGCTATATCAATTGAAAATACCCAATAATTTTCTTCATCCCCTACTTCGTCTAAATCAAAATCAGGATGCCATAATAAACCCTTATAATCTAAACCTTCTTCATCTAATTCTGGCACTTCTCTATGAACAAAATCTTTTTGGTTTTTTACCAATTTTTTTAAACTTCCAGGATCTAATAATAATGATGAGGATGAAATGAATTGATTACCATACTGTCTATTAAAAGCTTCTTCGCTACCAAGGTTAGCCACTTCCTGTTCATACCAAGCATCATCTCTACCGGGCACATCCCACCAATCAACTCTAAAGGGTGCATATTCATTTTGACCCTTTTCAGCAGCATCATAAATATCATGAAATAGATTAAATCCATTAGGTGTACTTGTTATGATAACTTTAGATTTTTTTGATGCAGAAACTGTAGGATAGACATTCTCATAAAATGTATTAATAAAGTTTGAGGCGATATGAGCGAACTCATCCATAAATAATAAATGTATAGTAAAACCAATAGCAGCCTTCTTTGTTGTAGTGGTACCTATGATTCTACATCCATTATCGAATTTAGAACTAAACACATCCCATTTAATAACACCAGGCTTTAAAAAGAATGGAAGGTGTTCAAGAATAACTTTACCTTTATCTATAATCTCTCTAGTTGTAGCACCTTTGTTTGAAAGAATAAGAGCATTCTTATCAAAATTAAATAAAGAGTACCATGCTATAAAAATAGAAGAACAAATCGTGTTATGTGAAAGTATTCCATTAGACCAATATCTATGATTAGGGCTATCAACAGTAACATCAAACATAGAAACTTTATTATCATACTTTGTTATTGATAAAACTGGAACAGGCCCATCAACAGTCATAACACTATCACCTAGGGATAAATCCTTTATAAAAATTTCATTAAGGTTATCATCAAATACTATATGATTATCAGCACCTTCTAAATAAAAACCGTTTGATAATTTTAATTTCCAAATATCATAGGGTTGAGTTTTATGAATATGGGATACTTTTTCCCATCCTGTGTCAGTACTTATCATTATATCATTAAGATTATTCGTATCCATAATCTTTTTTGATATATCATCTTGATCTACATTTATATTGCTATATTCAATAGATTCTATAAATTGTATAAGTATAAGTATTACCCATTTTAAAAAATTAATCATCATTTAAAAATTTTTTACACTGCTCCAAAACTGCATCTGGATAATATTTCCAGTCATTTTCCCAAACAGTCAAAACTTCATAACCATATTTTTCTGCAGTTTTGGTTTTTTCTTTGTCATATAGCCAAATTTCTTTAGCAGTTAAACTTTTATTTTTATTAAAAAATTCAGCTTCATATAACTTTGGGTTACAATGCCAATAGTCACCATTAAATTCTATAATCTTTTTCTTATAAGTAAAGTCATAAGAATAAGCATTTCCAGTTTCTTTATCTTTAATCCATTTTTCCTTTTTTGGAATTTCCATATTTAAATAATCACAAAGTTCTTTAATGATAGAATTTGCAAACTGACTTGATAAGCTTCTTCCATCACCTTCTCTTTCAAAATTTTCGTGTAAAGACTTCTTCCATTTATTTTGTCTATCATTAAAAATTTTAGTTCCTTCAGTTTCACCATACTTCTTAATGCATTTTTCTAAAGTAAATGTTGTTTGTCTTTCTTTTAGTTTTTCTTTAGCTTCAGATTTAGAATATCCTTTATTTAGCCAATATTCAATTTTATTTGAACCTATACCTTTATGACAGTGCTCTTCTTGGAACTTTCTTGCTTCTTTTTTATTTGAATATTTACTGAAATTTTCAGAAAAAGGGCTTCTACTTTGTCTTTCTCGTAAAGTGGTATTTGATTTATGATTAGGATTATTTTCACCTTTCATTGCTTCACTTGCCATTTTTCTGTACTTAGGCAGCTTCATATGATTATCATCACCACTTCTAACAGTTGATTTTTTATCATTATCACACATTAAAGGAGCGCCTGGAAAATCACTTAAATAATCTTTAGTAGTTTTATCCGGGTGCATAGCTTTCATCCATTTACCATAAATTCTTTTTGTAGCATATCCATTCCATTTATCAATTATATAATCTATACCCTCTTTTCCTAATTTTAATCTTTCTTGGTTTCTTTTAAATGCAGCTTTATGTTTACATTTAATTGAACAATAATGTGCACGGTTAGAATTGGGCGTAAAAATATTGTTGCATATTAAACAAGATTTAATCATTTTATTTTATTTATTTAATGATTGTCTTGCTTTTTGTCAAGTGAATCTAACCAAGTATAAGCTTTCCACAAAAACCATTTAATTTTTTCAAATATTGTAAGACGTCTTCGTAACTTAAGTTGAGTGAAATAAAGATTACCTATTGTAGTTTTAATTCCACCACCATCTTTAAATAGATAAATTTGAGTTGAAAAGGAAAGACATTTTCCAACTTGACGTGCGGCTAAACAGATATTAAAACGTTCTTCTTGAAACTGCTTTAACATATTTTCCTGATAAGGTCTTAGTTTAATTTTCATAAGACCGTCATCTGTCATTACTGTACAATACGTATTTGCAAAATAAACAATGTCAGTTGCACACCTACGAATTTCTTTCAACTCTTCTGACGTGTAATTAAATACAATGTTACCCTTTCTTAAATTTGGATTACCTTCATGAAATGGGTGTGACTTAGGTTTATAACCCTCTTCTATCGCAACCATTAACTGTTCAACCTTTTTTGAGTTCCATGTTAAAGACTGTTCAGCCCCATCAACTTTAAACTCAAAACCACCTGAATCAGGTTTTTGTCTATTCATCATTCATATTATTTTCAACAAGAACGGCCATGATAAAATCTTTATGTAACATTTCATATTCTTCACCGTTCAAAACTATAGGAGTACCTCTTCCTACATTTTTAATTACAGTATCACCAACATTAACCACATCTTCATCTTCACATACTGCATATACCTTTGCCCTTCTTTCATATTTATCTGCAGGTATTATGATACCGCTATCGGTTACAGTTTCCTCATTTATTTCTTTAATAAGAAAAAAGTTATTCTTCATTTTTATCATAATCCTCTTCATCTATATTTACATCATCCATAATATCATCAACATAATTATCTATTACCTCATCTTCAGACTCAGCATCAGTAACATCATTTTCTTTAATAGATTCTTGTAAAGCTTTCATTAAGTTTTTCTGCCCTCTTGTTTTTACTCCATCCTTTCCACCGTCTTTAACTTTGGCCGTATCTTCATGATAAATGTCAACGTCCCTTGAAATTTTCTTTACATTTTCTTCAATTGCCACCATGTACATGGTTTGACTTTTTATAATATCAAGCATTGTTCTTTGTAAATCGCTCAACACCTCAAACATTCTCGGTGATGTATCACCTTCTTGATCAATACTTCTCATTAGGATTGTAATAGCCTTTTCACTATTCTGCATTTGGTTAATAAGAGAAGATAGTGCAAAATTATCAAGCTCTGATTTAGCTTGAATATATTCATGTTCAGCTATAATCTCTTCACTAAGATAAAACCTTAATAAGTTATCAATAACACCTTTGGCTTTATTCTTAGCCTTTTCAATTCCAGTGTTATATTCCTTCTTTACAGGTTTAAGATCGTGCTCTTCTTCTAATCCGGGAACTTCATCCGGTAAATCATGCCTTAATAGTTCATCAAGGCTGGATCTTAATTCATCCTTTTCGTCATCTTTCATTAAGAATAATGTAATTTATATTATATATTACATTATCTCGGATTAGTTTGTCTGTTTAAAAGTAACTGAGGCTGAGCATTATCTACGAGTAGTGTTAGGTGGGTATCTTTTACTACATATTGACTCAAGACCAAATCATGTTCTTCCTCTTCTATAGGTTTCTTCCAAATACGAATATTTGTCAGATCTAAATCAGATGCTAGTAATTTCCATGAATGATCATTAGGTACACTTATAGCATCAATAGTTTTAGTTTCAGAAAATACAGATTCAAGCGTAGCCGTTCTATTTATACCTACATTATTTCCAGTTTCTTTTATAGTTTCATAAATGAATAAACTTAATTGTTTAGCTGGATTATTTAGGTTTATGACAAAGGAATACCAATTATCTTTTAGGAGCTGTAGTGATTGTGATGATAAATCATACTTATAATATTCACCGTTCGTTTCAATAATGAACCAGTTAATAGTCTGAGTTAATGTAAAGTACTGCTGTGAATCTGATTCATACACTATAAATTGGTTTGATGCTTCTTTATTAAATCTCGCATTTCCAAAAATTACAGAATCACTAAAATCAACATCTATTGTTATAGCAACACTATTCACGGCGATCACCTTATGTAGACCATTATATGATTGGGTTCCAACTATCTTAACCCAATCACCCTCTGAAATAGTATTGCTTGTTAAGGTTGGTAAACCTGGTGTTGTTATTTGGGCCTTTCCTCCCGAATCATTTATAGATAATATTTGAATATTTGATCCTATAGGCGTATCATATGTAGGTCTGAACCATGAAGTAAATGCTCTCATATCACCAGCGGCCCACCCACCGTCATATCTATATTCAACTGCTTCTAAGCCTTTTCTCATTGAACCTAGTGCATAATGATATTTAGATATTATAGTCCAGTTATTATAAAGATCATATTCATTAATAAGAAGTTTTTTATCAAGTATTCTTCTTACATAATCATTAGCTAATGTACCTATAGTGTTATACTGATTAGGTTTTCTTACATCATCAAATTCTTTATTAGCCTCTTCACCCCACTCTTCTTCTATTGATGTGACTAATGAATCCTTTTCATCTTCTATATTTTTATCAGGATACATAACAGCAGTTCTTTGCTGATAAGGTACTAAACTTACTCTCCAATAAGAACCCGTGTATGTAAAGTCGTCAGCTTCGGCTATCGCATCAACTTCATACATTCTATTCATAAATTGATCAAAGTAAAGATAGTCTCTCATCTCTGGTTTTGATCCTAAACCAAAGACTTCTTCAAAAGCAGATTTAACAATATGAACTTCAAACTGAACCGGAAAATCCATCATAAGAGGATTAAACTGAATCTCTCTAGTTGGAAGTTCATTATCAGGAACAAGTATTTTTACCTCCCCCGATTTAATTACATCAAATAATGTATATTCTTTTAAAATTACATCCTTACTTCTTTGATCTGCTTCTGTCTTAAAATACTTAACACAAAATCCAAACATATCAGAAGCAACTTTAGAAAGCTGACTATACATTTGAGATGCTCTTGAAAGATCATAAGGGTTAAATGTACTATCACAACAATCAATGACAAGATTTTGAGAACCTGATAATGTCTGCCCATCACAGCATTCTATTTGTGGTACTTTACATATTACCCCACCATCAGTTACAAGCTCTAATGCTATTGATATAAACTTGAGTGTACAGTCACCTACATGTTCATATTTATATTGAACCCAAAATTTATCTTCTGGGTTCAAAAGAAGAGCTTGTAAATTTGCATTTGTTAGCGGCGTCCAATCAGAATATGTAACACCGTCTGTGCCCCACCTAAAATACTTATCATAAAAACATTCAGTTGATTCTCCTTCAACCTCGTCAACATAACCAGTAACTTCAGTTACATTTTCATAAGGTTCTTGTAAAGATATTAAAAGTGAATCTCCCTGTTCATTTGTTGTAGAACCATTTATTGCCATTATATGAATTTCTTTTTATTATTCTATAGGTGGAGGAATATCTGAACCGCCAGAAGTAGGTGTTTGGTGCTGTGTTTGGTGCTCATTCTGTGGTAAACGATGTTCTGCTACATAAGAATCTCCAATTATATAAGCTCCTATGAATGGCGTAAGGGCACCAAAGTAAGTTGATACACCATATATATCACTGCTATTAATTATAGTGTACGTACCTATTCCTGCCCAAAGGGCCATAATAATGTATGTAAGAATTTCCCTCTTACTTTTTTGACCAGATTTAGGTTTAAATAATGAAGCTTTTTCGCTTTTTCTTACACTCTCGCCTAAAATATAACTTCCGACAAAGCCTGTTAGCGATAAAAAGTATACAGATACTCCTTCAAGGCTATATCCATGAAATGAAGCTAAAATACCTAAATACAACCAAAGTATGATAATAACATATGTTATACATTCTCGTTTGGATGTAAAAAATCTTCTTTCTATATTATCCTTAACTTGTTTTTTAACTTCTTTACCAGACATAATATACACTATTTAAAGTATATATTAGTAAATCATGTAGTCCGTCTTAATAGTAAGTCTTGTATTATCTTCCTCAAGTTTTGTATCAAGAATATGTAATAGCTTAGACGCTTCTGCAATTCCTTCAAGCTCCATTATTGATAATATTTCAAGTAAAACAAATGTATCTATTTCTAAACAAGAATCCCTTGAAAGATAATCATTAAACATAACATTAAATTGGATCGCATGTTTATTAAAAATTTCAATTTGTTCCATAGTTAAGATTTTAGTTAAATCAACTAATCCCTCTAAAATCTTAAATCTAAAATTTACAACAGTCTTATCATTATGAGTCATTAGTCTTGTGTACTTTTCATCATAAGATATATTAACAGTTACCCATTCAACATTAATAAGACTATTTAAAATAATACCAAGAAAAAATGCAGAATTGGATTTAACCTCAGCATCAGGATTTTTTTCAAATTCTTTTTTAAGTCTAGGCGAAGATATGATAATATTTTTAAGAGAAGATTTCTTAATCAAAAGTTTATTTGGATTATCATCATTTGAATAATTTTTACAATCTCTTTTAATTCTAGAAATAATTATACTGTCTATATGATCATATTTATATAATGTAAATTCTATATGAGTAGGTATTTCTGTACTTAATGAATTAGTTAAAATCATTTCCTAGTTGTTTTTCTAATATATCTATCGCCTTCTTAACTTGTAAAGAATCATATTTAAGAGCTTCGTTAAATTCTCTTTCACCAATTTCATTAATTGACATATATGCCTCTGCTAATTTAGAATTAGGCTTCCAAATTTTTTCTTTTTTCTTAGTACTTCTGACTTTTGTGTATATAAATCCAGGTACTCTATTAAATTTAGAAGTTATGAGTCTCCATGAATCAATAGTCCCAACTGGGTTTGTTCCTAATTGATTAAATAAATTTGCTTGGATAGGCCATTTAATTGACATAAACCTATTTACCATGAAAACATTTTTGGATTTATCATAAGGGTTAAGCTTATTCCAGGATACTTCTGAGCCGAACAAAACTTTAATAAAATCAAATAATTTCATTAGAATGATTTATTATTTTATGAAAGTATATGAAGTTGTTTAAGGTTATCTATAATATGATTACCTTAAACACCCTTAGAACAGGCGTTCATTTTTCTTTCGGTCTTTAATGAATGACATGTCAGAATCATCATCAGAATCATCATCTTTAAATACAGATGCTGAAAACCCTTTGGGTTGTGTTATGTCATCTACATATTTTGTGCCCTCTAACAAACTCTTCATATTATTTAATGATTTCATCTGTGTCTTATGATAGAATAAATACTCAACAGATTCACGCATATTACTTATGATATTTTCTGGAATAGTTGTAGATGATAAAATCATAAGACTTATATTTGTTTTGATATTACGAACAATATCTTGCGTATTTTTATCCTTAACTTTAAGATGCTTAATAAGAGTATTTGCAATGTCAACTAAAACATCATCATTAGAAAAATCCTTATATGTAAATGAACCGTGCTTTTTAATAAACTCATCATAAATTGCATTAGCTTTATTATCACTTACACCATAAGTACGAGTTTTTCCAGATTTGCTAGTCATGGTTTTCCAATATGCTGGGGGTACATTATCGCCTGAATCTCCAGTTAAAACCTTCTTAAATCTAACAGCATCTGGGTCTATTTCAATAAACTCTAATTTCTTTTTCTTCTTAATATTCTTAAATGTATCTTTTATCCTGTTAGATTGTTTTGTATGTATTTTTAATGAATCGAAGAAATCATCAGATTCTGCAGGTTCATCCTTATGATCTAACCATTCACAAAAACCGTTCTTTGCATAAATCTTTTTATGTACTGGTGAATAAAAAATAATATGAGCATCCTTATTAGCTGTACGATCAACCAATTGAATTAAATCTTTATCACCACTAAGAATAATTGCAGATTTATTATTCCCCAAACATTTAGATGCCCATGCATAAACAAGATCATCTGCCTCTGCGCCTTCTGCAGCTGAAATTGAAATACCGTGCTTAGACAAAATCTTAACGAATTCTTTAGATGCTTTAGCAAAATTTTCCCAGTTCATATTATCATTATACTTACGAGTACCTTTATAATCCGATTCTGGGTGGATTTCCTTACGCCAAGATTTTGAATCAATAGTCCAAACAACATCATCAATAAGACCCTCAAATAATCTTATCTGATAAGATAAGTCTGTTGCTAATTTCCTAATATAAATTTCAATATCTTCGTCTGAACCTAAAATTTCATTAGATTTAAATGTTCCTGGTAAAACAAAAAGAGTTCTGAATAAAAAATAACTGCCGTCAATAAGTAATGTATATTTCCCTGTCATAATATTATACCTTTCTGTTTAAATATAACTATTCTAAACTTAATTTGAAAACTTTTATAGAATTAAATTAAGCGCCATTCATTATACCTTGTAACTCATATACACAAGCTAACATTGATACTACTGGGTCAATTACAGATAGTCTTTGTGCTTGGTATTTTGCAACCGTTACAATAATTTGAGGTATCAATGAGCAGTGTGATGGGTATTCGGTTTTAAGATATTCTATAAATTCACTTCCTAATGAAGCCATAACATCGTCAACTTTACTTGAATAATTTGAAACAAGATATTGATAATTCTTAACGGAATCAGTATTTTCCATCACAAGATCATACACATCCTTATAAATTGAACTAAATTTCTTAATATCTTCTACTGTTATCTTTTCTATATTTTGTGATTTGAATCCCTGTAAAGTATTAAGCATATTTCTTAAATCAGGGAATTTACGTTTAACCAATTCTACTGCTGCGTGTTTATCTAAAGGTATACCTTCATCCTTACAAATATTCAAAATTCGGATGATATATGATTTCATTATCTCAGATTCCTCTTCTTTACTAAAATCAAAATTAATCATCTCAAACCTAGACTGAATTGGTTCAGGTACTTTATTAATATAATTGCATGTTGCTATGAATCTTGCATTAACACTAAATTGGTCCATAGTAGCTCTAAGAGCTTTAAAGAATTGATCTGATACTCCGTCAATCTCATCCAATATTATTACCTTAATTTTATTAGCTTCATCCATAATTGAACGATTACCACAAAAATCGGTTATACGATTTCTTACAATATCTACACTTGTATCTGTTGATGCATTGATGTATAAATATGGGTGCTTAAACTGTTTTACTAAAGCTTTTGCTGCACTTGTTTTACCAGTACCAGGTGATCCATATAACAGAAGATGTTGATAAACACCCTTTTCTAATTTTGTCTTAACGCGAGAAGGCGTAATAAGATCATCTAAATTTTTTGGTCTGTACTTTTCTGTAAGTAGAACATTTTGTATGTTTCTCATTTGAGATATGTTTATTTTTATATGCAAAAGTATAGATTGGTTTTAAGAAGAATAAATAATCTGTATGATACGAAACAGAAAACCTAGAAAGATTGTATCTCCAGCGAAAACTGTGAGTTCAAATGAAACTCGTATTCAAAAATCATACACATCCAATAAAAGAAGATATGTGAAGACTCCTATTGTAACAACAAAGATCAATATAAAGAAAGAACCTAATGTTAATCTTAATCACAGGCAAATGAACTATTCTGTAGTTGAGCCAATATTTAAAGGAGAAACTGTTTATCTTATAGGAGGTGGTCCTTCTTTACGTGATTTTGATTGGAGTAGACTATTAGCCAAAAAGACAATAGCAATAAATAAAGCATTCTATCATCACCAATCTTCACGATAAGGATTCCAATATGTTTTGTGTCGACTTTTTGTTAAATTGATATTATCTTCAATTTTAAAGATAATTTCATATGTTTGTGGATCTGGTTTAATCCATTTTAAGAAATGGTTTTCTAAAAGAAGACGTTGCTTTGAAGGCGGCAGGTTCTCCAAAAGAATTCCATGCCGCCTTCTATACCACCCAAAGTTAATCTTTCTAACTTTGTACATTATTAAATTTAATTGATAAAAATTAAATGAAAGTTATTTTGTTCCATCAAATATGATTGCAGATTCTCCGGTTTCTTCATCATCTACTTCAACATATTTAATTCCTGCTTTCTTAGCAGCAGAAAGAATATCGGCCCAGCTCCCAACAGCACCACTAAATACTACAATTGCATTATCTGTCTTAATACCCAGTTTCTTTAATCCGTTATGATATTCCTTAGGTAAAGGTTCATCCGTATCATCAGCATCAGTAAACCAACTCCATTCATCAATAATTGAATTAAATTTATTTGTCTTAGCGCCTATCTTAGGAGATACGGCCTCGCTAAGATATTCTGATTTAAGATCATTAATAATTTTATCCAGTTCAACTTTAGTTAATTTAGATAGAGGTAGTGGAAATTCATTCATTGTTTGCGCCATTGATCTTGCTTCGCTATTTGAATGAGCACTTAACGCGATTGGTGCACTATCAAAGAAGATAGAAAAATCGTTATCATCATAAATATTTACGATAATACCATAATCATCAAGGTCAGTACCTGTGTCTAGTACAAAGGATGATACTGTTGTGTAATTAGTTCCATCAATGATATCCTCATCGGCTTCAATTGGTTTCCATTTACCTAGTTTTGATAAGTTAGAAGGGACTCTACCTTCATTAATGAACTGTTCAAACAGTTTTATATGTTTCATAATTATATTTTTTTTATATATTAAGCTATTACTTAGATTCTTTTGTCTTAGCTTTCTTACACAATAAGGATTCCAATATGTTTTCTTCTATACCACCCAAAATTAATAGCTCTAACTTTGTACATATAAGATACTCGGTGATTTAGTAAATTATGCTCTTTTTAGATTTGCTTCAGCTGATTTAATCATTCCTTGTGTTATTTCTTTTTCTTTTGCAGCTGCTTCTTTTTCAATTCTTTTAGTTTCCCTTTCCTTATCAGCTATCTTTTTTTGTAAATCTTCCTTTCTTTTTTTGTGTATATCTGCAATTGATGGTGATGATTTCTTTGCATATCTTTTTAATGTTTCTTTATCCATAATAAAACGTTTTATAATAACAAATATAAGCAATTATTTCATCACTTCCAAATAAATGTTGATTGTTAATATTAATTTTGTTTTTTTAATTAAGTTTCGTTAATAACTGCTTATATTTGCAACCGTTATATGCAATGCTAAGACGGCTTAATTGCAATTATTTGAAACTTGCCATCACAAGCTGCATCTTCAGCGTCTTCAATGTTTTTGTAACAAGGGATGAAGCCGTCTACACCTTGTAGCTTTT
>Ga0180434_10005945_pt1 | contig 14179 bp, 13 predicted proteins | sample SS_ome_7_FD_132453 | JGI IMG/M metagenome (GOLD analysis project Ga0180434, IMG submission 132453) | Hypersaline lake sediment archaeal communities from the Salton Sea, California, USA - SS_1_D_2 metaG | ecosystem: Environmental > Aquatic > Non-marine Saline and Alkaline > Hypersaline >... | reverse complement strand
TATCCGAGATTCAACTCCATGGACGAATTCTTATACAACTATAACCATGTGATGTTGCACAGCGCGTTAGGTTATCGGACTCCTGGCAGCGTTTACTTTGATATGTGCAACATGTGGTGAGGAACTACAATAATGCCCTTGAACGAAGTTGCATTTGAATGCATTGTTTCAAAAATAACCAAGTAATTATGTGATTTATATACAATCCTCAATAATAATTATATTATGAAACGGATAGGGGGGTTGACGGCATCATGCAATGGTATTAAGCCGTCGTTTCGTTCGGGATTGACGGCATCATGCAATGGTATTAAGCCGTCGTTTCTTGTTGGGGTTTCGGCGTTCTTTGTGTTAGTTCTTGCATTGGCCATTCCCATTGCTGCAGCGCTTCCGGCCCCGACAGTGACGTTCATACCAGACAGGTTCTCGGAGAACGGGTCATTCGCCGCTCTTGTGAACCCCGGGATCTTTGACAGGCCTGTCAGGGTCACATGGGTGAGCCCTGGCATCAGCGAAACCGATCTTGGATTGTTCCCGAGGTCTGGTGACAAATGGGTCTGCTATTTTTCCAATATTGACAAGGATGCAACATGCGGCCCGACCCCGTTTACCAGCATATATGCGTCATATGACATGATAATAAAATCAGTTGACAACGAAGGCGGCATGGGCAACCGGACTATTGACGTTGTCGTAGGCAGCATTGCACTTACACCTGAAATAACTGTGCAAGGCAGCAAGGTGATCATTGTAATATATACCAGTGAATCAGCAGACAACGTCTCTTATGCGATTTATGACAGCGATTTCGTCAGGGTGCAGGACTACACGTACCTGGAAAAAACACCATACGGCCATTTTGACGGTGAAACGAACATAGAGGATTCGGGCATTTACTACATAGCATTAAAGGCTGAGAGGGGCGCTACAAGCAGCTTTGGCGGTGAGTTGAAGAAGATTCAGATGGGTGGCACGGATGGTGGATACGTTTCAGGTGATATTGAGGCGGATAGCATATCACTGGAACTGCTCATGAACAAGAGCCAGATATACAGGAACATAAACAATCAGATGAGGAACATAGGAAACGATAACCTGACAGGGCTTTCGGTTTCGGTCGACCCCAGGCTTGCCAGCCAGATAAGCGTTCTGCTTGAAAAGAGCACACTAAGGAGCGGCGAATCAATGTATTTCACGGTTGAAATCAAGAACGTACAGAATGCGATGAACCTGACAACAAAAGCCAACATAACAACAGCAAACGGTGATGTTGTCGGCCAGATACCACTGAGGTTGGACGTAAGCGTGCTGAATGAATGCACAGACACCGGCCAATGCCCTGCATGCCCGACAACAGGGACAGGCATTATCATAGCGCCTACGAGCTGGAGTGATGAGTTCATCATAGGCCAGTCCGCTGAAATGAATTTTACCATAAGCAACACCGGTGATACTGAGCTAACGAGCATTAGTTCCACTAAAGGCGCGCTTGGCACTGTGGCAAGCGTTTCATTGCCAAACAGTATCCCCGCAGGCTCCAGCAGGCAGATGGGCATATCGCTTTCCCCATACTCTGGTGGGGTATATTCGGGCATAGTTACAGTTACGACAAGCACGGGCTCCCAGAGCATCCTGGTTTCAACCGTCTTCTATGATGACATATCATATGACATAGAAGATGCCACGAGCGCCCTGCAAAACATAGAGGACGGCCTCAGCTTTGACCAGTTGGACAAGCTAAGTGACGTGGTTGACGGTATAAAAACCTCTCTGATTGACGCGGAAACATACTTTGATAGTGGCAGCTACGAATCTGCTGCCCAGGAATATGAATCAGCTAATGCAAAGATTGCCGTGCTTGAGGATGTTGTTTATGCTTTGCTGCAGAGCAATGGCGCCTTGAACGGCGCAGGGGGCGACAACACGCTCATTATTATCCTTGTGGTCGTGCTTGTGGTTCTGGGGGTGGCACTCATATACCTGAAGAAGTTCCGCGGGGCCGGCGGCGGCGAAGATGAGGAATTCGAAGAAGAGATTGAAGATGAAGAGGGATACTAAGGCTGCTGTGGCTGTGATGGGCTTTTACGGGGTTGTTATGGCTTTTTGGCCTTATTCTTCTTTTTTAAAACAAAAAATGCGTGGTCCTTTTCATACGGATCCAGCCTGGTTTTTTCGATTATTTTGAAATATTTTTTGAGCTTGGCTTCTTCCTGTTTATAGATGTCAGCTGGTCTCTTGGTGACATCAATGCTGCGCGACTTCAGTGATAGCATGGCTGTCCCATCCGGTTTCAAGAACGGTTGACAGTTGCGGATGAGGATCTCGGACTGGTCGTCTGTTGCCACGTCCTGGAAGATAAGGTCAGCCCGCTCTATCCAGTCATAGTCCTGTGGCCTCCTCGCGTTTCCGAGTATGGGTACCATGTTGCCCCTTTTCTCGGCCACTGGGTTAAGCTCCCGGAATGTCCTTTCGGATATCTCGATTCCATATATTATGCCGTCCTTGCCTATGATATCCGAGAAATAGCTGGCGGTCTGGCCGCTGGCTATGCCGAGGTAGAGGATTTTCATGCCTCGCTTCAATGGAAAATGCTTCAGGCCTTTGGCTATTGCTGCAGCAGGCTTTGACCTGGAAGGGTCCCATACCCTGTATTCTGTTTTTCCGGCCTTAACCAGCTGCTCTGTATAGCTCCTGTAGCCTGGCACCAGGTTCTTGGTCAAAATCTGCCGGCCACGCTTCCAGACGTTGGGGAAAGGTTGGTTCATTTGATTCGTTCGGGCCATAAGTATTAGTTGTGCTTGGTATATTTATCCGTCATTTATCTTTACCAATCTCGTTGCTTCCATACTCATCAACCAGTTCGTAGAACGTAAACAGCTCCAGAGGATTGCTCGTAGCATACCTGAAGTCTTCAAGTAATTCAATGTGTGGTCCGAATGATTCTATTACCTCGCGCGGGTATTCGTGGTCATTTGGATCATCGCAGAACACCAGCACCCTTTTGCCTTTAAGGGCAAAGCTTTTTATGCTGGACAGCGGAAGCGATGAAACCTCTACATCCTTTGGTCCCATGCTGAGCGGCAGGGAAAGTGCGCTGACATATGGCTGGCTGCCGATAATCACGTCGGGGTCGTATTCAGCCAGGGTCTCCCAGTTTCTTCTTGTGGAATAGGCATTAACAGCCCTCTCCTTTGTATCTCTCCATTTACCAAATGCTGTTTTTCCCATTCTATACGCCTCTTGTCCTTAATGTCCTTTTTATCAGATCACTGGCCTTTTGGGTATCATCGGGTTCTGTGCGACTGAAAACCCTTTCCAGTTGTGCGGATAGTGCTGTCACAATGGCGCCATGTTTAACCGTTTTTGTCCTGTCTATGTCTATTTCTTCGGGAACGTCGTCCGATAACAGGTCAAGTGCACCTGCCTGCCCGAGCTTTTCGAATGCAGCAGGATACTGACTCTCCATGAATTTCTTTGCGCCAATGAATTCGCCGTATTGTGTTATGCCTGCCACATTGGCGATGCCCAGGTGATCCCTTATCGCAGCCACGTATATGCGCTCAAACCCGTGCCTCCTTGCCCTTTTGCCGATATAACACAGGGCGCCCACCATGCTGCTTGCGCTTCCCTTAAGCGTGGATTCAAAGGGCACGGCTATGGCTGTTTTTTTGCCTTTATAAGGATTTACGTCTCTAACGTGCACCCTTTCATTGTTTTCATCCGTCATCATGTATACGCGTTTATGGCCGTCAGCCGTTGCCACGCCAAAAACAAGATTTCTTAGGGCATAATCAATGCCGTCTGGATTGACATTGTCTGTATAATCATCCAGGAATGTACGGAAATATACGAAATCCCTTTTGCCGCCTCCGCCGACAGGGAAGAAAACCGACCCGCCATTACCGGCATAACTGCCTATGGCTCCTGTCATGCCGCCCATTATCCGGAGTACCTCTTCGTCGGTGAAATATACCCTTTCGATTATTCTCTTGCTCATACTACCATCTCTCCAATATCTCGGCATCGTCTATTATCTTGTCGCCGTCCATGTCCAAGCCGCGGACTATCATGCCAAAATCGTCTTTCCTCGGGTTTTTTGGCAGCTCTTTTGTGTATTTTATGAATGCCTTTATTGCAGACCTTATCCCCCTCTCCCTGGTTGTCCCCCCCAAAAGCAGTATCTTTTTGTCCTTCTTCAGGGGGTTTGTTATTTTCAAAACAATGGCATTGCGCGTATCATTGTAAATTTTCCCGCTTTCGTTTGACACTATGGCAAAGTCGTTGTTCTCATCAAAACGGGCGGGCAGGTTTTCGTTTATTTTGTCGATTATTGTGTTGGTTTTTGGGTTGCCTATCAATATCAGGTTGTTTTTCAGGTCTTTTTCATTAACCTCAGTGTCAAGCTTGTAGTTGGGGAATTTTGTATTGCTCAAAAACGTCCCTAGAAAGAGCGCGAAATCGAACATGTGCGAACCCTCTGTTGCATTCCCGTTGAATCTGCCGTGTGTGTATGAATCACCGATAACCACAAGCGAATTCATCCTCCCGTCTTTCACAAACGGGTGAAGAAGTTTTGCCATTCCCGGGTCCCTTGGTTTGGTTTTGGCTTCTTCAAACGGATATCCGTCATTGTACAGCTTGGTTGCAACGATTGGGGACACGACGTCGAATATCTTTGCGGTCATGCCGTATCTCTGCTCTGTCCTTGTCCTTTTTATTATGCCCGCGCCTTCCAGGTTGCGCAGGTGGTAGTAGATTTTCTGCTCGTGCTCCTCAAGCTTGCGCGCCAAGTCCATTGCACACCCCGGCCTTTTTGCAAGCTCTTTGACGATCTTAACAGACAGTTCAGAACCAAATATGGAGAGCTTCTCCGGAGAAACGAGTATTGAATCATAAGCATTCGGCTTTTCCCCGTCTTCAATGAACCTTGCCATGCTACCATCTCCATTTAGGGGATGTTGGGAATGTTCCCACATTTTACACCTGGGTGTAGAAATTGTTGTTTGTATTTAAATATTTTTCGTAATAATATGGGATTTTTTTGGTTATTGAAAGGATTTATGTATAATATAAAAATTTTTATAAAATAAACCAGCACAATGCAAGCCTTCCCACGAAGTTTCCCATATTTTAACAAAATATGTTTTTAGAAGTGTTTTATATATTTCAGATTCATTCTTTCCTTGCTGGGTTTCCCACACATCCCACATAGGGATGCTATACCTGAACCAAGACGGACTTGACGGCATAATGCGATATTGCGATATCCAAGCTGTCTTGTCTTCCGTATAAGTCGAGGAGCCTGGAGGGGGATGCTCTGCCGAAGGCTGGAGAAACCTGAGAGGGGGATGCTTCACTCTATCCAATCGTCATAAGTGGAGAAACCTGAGAGGGGGAGAACCATGAAAGAGATATTGATCTGCCAGATATGCAAAGAGCCCATCCATAACTTTGTCTGCATAGACAGGCTGGCAGATGACATAGGCAAGTGGCTGCCATCAGACCTCTCAAGCCATTTTGCGGGCTTCAACAAGCAGTTCCTGGGCATCTTCAGCCATACGCCGCATGCCGATTTGGGAAACCATCACATAGTATGCAATTCAGAATTCACAAGCAACATCTGCCTTCACTGCTATGTGAACGAGGTGTTCCAATGGCTGGCAGGTAAGAACAAGGCTGTTGCGAACCGGTTCAGGAGGCTTTTCTCCTTTGGCATGGACAAAAAGGATTTCAGGGAAGTGATGCTGGCACGTCCAAGGCCAATAATGGAGATGGAAAACATGGGAGAAGAGTTTGGCATATGCGACGAGTGTGGGGAATACACAGACGAGCTTAAGCTGTTGAACGGGAGATGGGTCTGCCAGGAGTGCGGTGGTGATTGAAATGGAAGATGATGGGGAAAGGATGGGTAAAAAATATGCAGCAGAATCGCTGGATGTGAAGGGGGGAGGAGCGGTCCATAACAACATAAGATTGCCGGACTGGGTGTTGGGAAGTACAACTAAAAACAATCGGGTAAGGTCGTCAGGCCATGAAAGTGAAAGGACAACCCAAAACAATCGGGTAAGATTGTCAATTCACCCTAATAAGAAGGAATGGGACTGGAAGGACTTCAAATGGGGTGGCGTTGATGAGGACTGGTCCAGTGACGGTGATTGAATGGAAAAAAGACAAAAAACGGCCCAGAAGGAATGGGACTGGAAGGACTTCAAACGTGATTATGATGACTATTACTAGCATATTGGATGCCAAAAAACCTGTAATAGGATTCCATTAGAACAGGCCATTAAATGCTTTCCTTGCCTAGCTTCCTCTTTATCCTGTCCATCTTTTGCCTGTATATGTTAAGCCTTCTATATGACTCAAGAATCTCAACAAAACCAATGAGCACGAGCGCGGTCCCGATGATGATTGATTCTATGCTACTGGTAAAAACATTTATTATTACTATGCCAACGCCTACGAAGGCCAACCCCGTCTGGATGAACGCCAGTATTGTGCGCTCTTTGGAGAGTATTGTGCGCTCTTTGGAGAGCAGGTTCTGCTGTTCGATGAAAAACTGGGCCTGTGTTGGACTGCGTTTTTTTGCCTTTTTGTTTGCACCTGCCTTGTTACCAGTCTTTTTGACCATAATACTATATTATTATTAACCAAATATAAACAAAGAAAAGTGTTGATGGTGTGTAAGCAATGAAATACTCAGAACTTGTTGAAGTGTATGAGCAGCTGGAGAAAACCCCGGCAAAGCTGAAGAAGGTCGATATCATAGCTGGCTTGCTGAAGAAGGCCAGTAGGGAGGGGTTGTACAAAGTCGCCCTCCTGTTGCAGGGCAGGGTATTCCCGTCCTTTGATGAAAGGGAAATAGGCCTGGCTAGCCAGTCAATGGAAAAGATCGTGGCCCAGGCATCCGGTTTTTCCGTCAAGGACGTCAGCCAGCGGTTCAAGAAGCTGGGTGATTACGGGCTTGTTGCCGAGGAGATGATGGACAAGAAGAAGCAGCGCACGCTTATGGAACGGCCGCTGACCTTGGAAAAGGTTTTTGAAAACCTACAGAAGCTGGCAGGTGTTGGGGGCAAGGGCTCGCAGGACCGAAAATTCAGGCTGGTTGCAGAGCTTGTATCATCCGCAAAGCCGAAGGAAGCCAAATACATTGTACGCACAGCCATCGGCGACCTCAGGATAGGGGTTGCAGAGGGCATTATCCGTGATTCAGTAGCCAAGGCCTTCCTGAATACCGAAACCATGGAACAAAAGAAGCAGGCTGCTTCCGTGGTTGAGTGGGCATGGTTTCTCAGGCCTGACTACGGCGAGATCGCACAGATCGCAAAGGACAGGGGTGCTGAAGGGCTCAAAAAGGTTAATGTTGAGTTGGGCACGCCCTACCATGTGTTGCTGGCCGAGAAGTCGCCTGGCCTGAAAGAGGCGCTGGAATCCTTTGACAGGCCGGCACTGGAATACAAGTATGACGGCGCGCGTTGCGTTTCAGGTAATACTCCTATTTACGTGAAGGGAAAGGGACTATTATCGATAATGGATGTTAATATTGGTGATTATGTGTTGACACATAATGGTAAATATCGGAAAGTGATTGCAAAGAACAGAAGAATTATCGATAAAAGGGAAAGGGTGTTTGAGTTTCAGACGTTTCTAGGCAACAAATTCAGAATTACAGAAAAACACCCAATTCTTGTTTTTGTTGACGGCAAAAAGAAATGGTTGCCTATTGAAAATATACCAGAGGGTGCAGAAATAGTATTTCCTGTACCGAAGATATTCCCAAGCAAATCAATAGATAAAAAGATTACATTGTCTGCGACTGGCGGTTATAAAAAAACGTTCAAATTGAATAAAAACTTTTTTAGATTTCTTGGTTTTTGGGTAGGTGACGGCTATACAAACACGTACAAGAGAACATATCGAATAGGTCTAATGTTCAACAAAAGAACGGAATTAAATCTATTGAAATTCTACAAGAATATTGTAGTGAAAGATTTCAATATAAAAAACGTTTCAGAAAGTGATATAAGAGGTGCCAGGTGTTTATATTGGACCGACATGCCGTTCCTGTTTTGGTTATCAAAGAAATTTAGAAACCAACATGTTAATGGATGGAAAGGTAAAAGTATTCCTGAGTGGTTCTGGAATATCCCAAAAGAATATTTTATGGAATTCTTAAAGGGTTGGGTTGAATCTGATGGTAGTGTGGACAGTATAGGTAGAACATCAATAATCACAAAAGAAAGTTGGCTTGCTTCCTTTGCCCAGCTAATTGGATTGAAATTTGGTAAGATCATGGGTGTTAGAAGGTTATGTGTTAATGGTGGAATATATTACAAAATAATTATACCAAAAAATAATAAACATTCAAGAATAAAGGGTAATAATGTTTTTGTTAAGATTCTCAGAAAAAAGGAATTGAAAAGAACCGGGGGTGACAGAGAGATTGACCCAAGGGCCAGAGTATTCAATATTCAGGTTGAGGGGGATGAAAGTTATTGCGCAGGCTTTGCCACTATACATAACTGTGCAATTCATAAGAAAGGCGACAAGCTATGGTTTTTCACGCGCAGGCTGGAAAACGTCACCAAGCAGTTCCCTGAGCTGCGGGACTTTGTTAAACGGGCCGTATCAGATTCTGCGAAAGAATGCATCATCGAGGGTGAGATGCTGGGTTTTGATAAAAAGACCGGCAAACCAATGCCCTTCCAGTTCCTTTCCCAGCGGATCAAGCGCAAGTATGACATAGACCGGATGGCCAAGGAAATCCCGATCCAGGTCAACCTGTTTGACATAACTTACTTGAACGGCAAGGACATGTTCGACAAACCTCTCCACGAACGCTGGGAAACCCTGAAGAAAATCATCCGGCCAATAAAAGGCAAGTTCCAATTGGCAGAACACCTGGAGACAAAGGACCTGGCCAAGGCCCAAGAGTTCTATAAGGAATCGCTAAACGCCAGCCAGGAGGGCCTGATTGTCAAGAACATGGACGCCAAATACCATCCAGGCCGGCGCGTCAGCGGGGGCTGGCTGAAGGTAAAACCCATCATGGAAACCCTGGACCTGGCAATAATCGGCGCGGTCTGGGGGACTGGCAAGCGGGCTGGATGGCTTGGTTCCTACATACTAGGCTGCAGGGACGGCGATGAGTTCAAGAACTGCGGCATGATGGGTTCCGGATTAAAGGAAAAGGAGGAATCGGTTGAAGCCAGCGGCGGCGTCACGCTTGACACGTTGACCAATATGCTAAAACCCAGCATAACCGGCGAAAAGGGAAACGAGGTGACAATCAAACCAACCGTAATTGTAGAGGTAGCCTACGAGGAGATCCAGAAAAGCCCGAACTACGCTTCGGGATATGCACTCCGGTTCCCGCGCATTTTGAAAATCAGGCCGGACAAGCAGGTCAGCGAGGCCGATACCAAGGCGCGCATAGAAAAGCTATACCACCAGCAGAAAGGCCGTATACGGGGATAGTGGGGATAGGTCGCCAAGTCAAGATATGGATACCATGTTATTTTTATTAATACCTAATCTCGTATTTTTCCAGTTCTCCTTCTGGCAGGTCAATGGCTTTTGCCAGTCTACCCGCCCTTGATGCATGCAGAAGCCCCTCTTTTACCCTCTCTCCAAGCTGCCTGATCCGCTCCCTAGTGACTTTGTGAACCTTACCTACTTGCTCAAGTGTTTGTTTATTTCCCTCATATGGTCCAATTCCGTATCTTCTTCTGATGATATCTGCTTCTCTTGGTGTGAAATCATTGTCAAGAACTTCTGCAACCAAACCCTTTATGTCATTCTTTTGGGCCGCCCTCTCCGGTGAATCAGTGTCCTCATCAGGAATAAAGTCTAGCATGGCATCTTCACTGCCTGATTCGACTGGCCTGTCATAATGTAGCATGCCGGGGATACTGGTATACTGCATGACATAACTAAGTTCCAGTCCGGCATGCTCTGCTATCTCTTCTGGTTTAGGCTCCCTTCCAAGATCCTGCCTAAGGATATGGCTTGCTTTTCTTATAGCACTCAACCTTTCAATAACATGAACTGGCAATCGTATTGTTCTTTGATTATCATACAGTGCTCTTGTTATTGATTGCCTTATCCACCACCATACATATGTCGAGAATTTGTAACCCCTTTTATAATCGTATTTGTCAACTCCTCTCATGAGGCCTACATTGCCATGCATAATCAGGTCTTCAAATGGCATTCCTTTTCCCCTATATTGGCTGGCTACCTTTACAACAAGCCTTAGATTGCCCGTTGCCATACGGTCCCTTGCGCCTAAAAAACTGCCCCTATACCCAGCAATTTCTCTAATGTGATCAGGTAAGCTGTCAGGAAGGTCCCCAGCTTCATTGGAAATGTTGAGCAAATACCTGATTAGCTTCTCGTCCTCGTCTGACGCGCTGAGCATGGTGTCAAGTTCCTCCATTCTATTCGCATAAACCAACAATTCTGTGAGTATGGTATCAGTTGTTTTTATATCAGGCTCGAACTGCAGAAGCATATCCCTTGAAAAACACTGCATTTGAGTCATTTCATTCCTTAGCCTTGCACTGGTCCTATCAGAAAGGCTTTCTGTCATCAGCCTTTCTATGATTTCCCTTTCACCAGCAATCAGTTTTTTCGCGTATTCAATCGCATCCGGGCCTTTTGATAACACAACTTCTTTTTTAACATCAAGACCCGGGAACCTTCCGCGATAAAGCGTACCATCCGGATTACTGCAACATCGATGGATGAGTCCGGCAACTGATCTTGTACCATACCCCGGCACCAGTACACCTTGTCTGAACATGTAACCGAAATCCTCGATTTGTTTGGAACAATCAATCTCCTGTTCACGTGTCAGCAAAGGGATATCGCGGGTATCACTGAAAAAATTATCCAGGGCAGTTAATATTGGTCTTTTTGTTTTTCCCTTACTAAGCGTTATTTCATCTTCATGGTGTTTTTTGTTTACATCATATTCATCCTCTTCAAAATCAGAATTGAACTCTGCCTCCATTACATCGGGTGGTGGTACTTCCACTTCTCCATCTATGTCAATGACCATAACTGGTTTTGGTAAAGCAGATGTGGCAAGGATCCTTGAACCGACTGCTTTTCTGTAGGGGTCACTGATGCTCCGCACTGTTTCTATGGCAGCTTCAACGGCCAGTCTGTAATCTTCGATGGTCCTATTTTGGCCTGAATCGAGATACGTGTTAAGGCCGTCTAAGAACGCACTGTCAACTGGCATTATAATAATTGTACAGGAAGAAATAAAAACATGTGAGCATGTTTGGACTTTAAGATTATTGTTTTCATTCATCTTGCGGTTGTTGTGTTTGGTTTTGTTTTTTCAGGGCTTGCTTGAGCAAAAGGATTTTCCCAGTGGTATAACCTTCTCCAAGCTCATCCACGGTCTTAACGGGTTTGCCAAGTATTGCAGAGAATTCGGTGTTGTCTGCGTATTCTTGCAAGTCGGTCACGGGTATTTCGAACCTTGTTTCTATCTGCGCTGATGTCAAAACCTCAGTAATGTCTCCGTATGTTGATTGAATTTGTTCGTCATCTAAACCAAGATCTTCTTTTATTATATCTTTTATTATATCATACTCAACTTCCGTAGCAATATTATTCGCTATCTCTCGGATCTTAGCAACGTTCTTCACCTTGGTTTTGGTAGCTGTTAATTTCTCGATGTATTCTTGGGCTTCTGCATGTTCCTTAATCTTAGCTGAAAACCTTTTAATTGCACCCATTCCCTTATATTTTATAGCCATGTCAGTTACTGTTTTATAAGCCAATGCTTTGCTCAACGTAGTAGTGCCATCATCATTAGTATCATCGGTGTCGTCATCAGTTCCAAGGAGTTCTTTTATCCTGCGCCTGGCCAAGTGTTCATTTTTCTTTTTGAAAACAATGCTGTTTTTTCTTGTTCCTGGTTTTAGGTACCTTTGGAGTTTTCTGTCTGGTTCATCCCCAATAGCCAGATCCCTTATTTTTTTACGGTTATCTGCATTGCCTGATCCTCTGAATTCTTGCATACGCTGTAGAAGATATGTAAAAGGCACCAACTCATCGCCGTCACCACCTGCACCAATGGTTGATGGGAAGAGCTCTTGTAATCTTGCTGTGACTTCTGGGATATATGCTTTATCCACTTTAAAGTCGCCCTTCCTTGGACCAGGGGTGAGGTATTTCTTGAGCACATCATCTGTTTGGCCTAGTTTCTTTGCTTTATCGCGAGCACCATCAGTGGTGACAATCGACCTTACCTTGCCGTATACACTGCTGTATGATACGTTTTCTCCGGTTGGCTTTGCGCTACCCGGCAACTGTCTGGATTTTGGTATTACAGTATCAGTCATCAGGAGGGCATCCGCATATTCCGGTTTTAGCTTGCCATCATCATCCAAAGCAGACCCATCATAAATCCCGACATTACCTGGTTCTTTGCCCATGGCTGCTAATGCAAGGAAGAACTGTCTTGAATCATGTGTAAGCAAGTCTATTTCTTCATTAGACATTGATGGGTCTCCGAGCGCATTTGCAATTGTTTTATAGACATTACGAGAAGCTACGTCAAGGATCATGCCTGTGGCTGTGTTTATTTTTTCTAAGGTGCCACCATAATCATTTTTAACTGCATCATCTGTTGTTTGTGCCCGTCTTCTTGTTGATGCTTTTGTTGGATTTGCTGCATTCTTTGCCATTACGTACACCGAGAATTTCTATATTAATTGTAAGTAAGTTTTATAACCCTTTGCTGCCAAAGTGGCATTGGTGGGAACTGTTGCAGGAATAGTGAAGCTAGAGGGAAGCTGGGAGAAAGTTGGGGAAAGACGGGGATGATGGCAAAGAATGATGGGATGGTGGGGGCTGAGAAGACAACAAAAACCCTATACATATTTAAATGTTAATGTCTTTACTTCTGTTAAGTGACAAAACGTTTATAAAGCTTACTGTCAGTATATGAACATCGTGTAATAATGGGGGATCATCGGGGGATACTCTGGCCGAAGGCTAGAGAGGTTGTCGGGGGATTCAGTGCTGGATAATCACTACCGTGAAGTTAAAAGTATTTAAGCACTGTTGATAAAAATATTACATTCGTGATAATATGGTCGGAACAACTGAGGTATTGGACACCCTGAAAAGCATTGGGTTGAACCTTTATGAGAGGAAGATATTCGTAGCTCTGCTTGCAAAGGGCATTGCAACAGCTGCACAGGTTTCTGAGATAGCTGGCGTGCCTCGTTCCAGGTCTTATGATGTTTTGGAGAGCCTGGCTGAGAAGGGCTTTGTTGTTGTCCAGCCGTCCAAGCCAATCAAGTATGTTGCACTGAAGCCAACCGAGGCACTGGACAAAACAAAGGAAAACATGACAAAGAGGCATAGGGAAATGATAGACCGAATTGAAAAGCTAAAGGGTTCGACTGTGCTTGAAGAGCTGGAAAAGATCTATGCTGATGGGTTCAGCCTTGTCATGCCGTCCGAGATGACAGGGACGCTGAAGGGCAGGTTCGTGATAAACCGCCAGATGAGGTCTGTTTTCAAGGAGGCAAAGAAAAACATAAACATAGTCACTACAGAAACCGGTCTCAAGGAACTGTGCCAAAACCAGATAAGGATTCTGAAGAAGGTTGCAAGGGGCGGCGTGAAGCTGCGCATACTTGCGCCTGGCGCGGACAGGGATGCAGTAAAGAGCCTTTCAGAGATCGCAGAGCTCAGGGCACTTAAGGAGCCGGTCGGCAGGTTCACCATTGTTGACAAGGACCATGTGTTCTTTTCATTGACCGATGACAAGGCAGACGAATCGCAGGACATTGCGCTCTGGGCAAGCTCCCAGCATGCCGCAGACAGCATTGCAGGCCCGCTTTTCAGCAAGCTCTGGAGTTCCAGTTCCAGCTTCGGTAAATAAAGGATTTTTTTCACGTGTGATAATATGAAAGATAGCGATAGCGTTTTCAATCCATTGGAAACAGAAGCTGATGTAAGAGTAAAGGATGCATTAGAAAAAATAATGTTGCCTCTGTGAATCCGGCGTCGCCAAAGGCGACGGGGTTTTCTTGGTTCGGCAACAGCTGTTGTATTCAGCTTCGCTGAATGCTCGTCACCGTAGGTGACGATTGGACCAGAACCATGCATACATCATCTGCTTGAAAGCAGGTGTCTTGAACGTCAG
>Ga0180434_10005944_pt1 | contig 14180 bp, 9 predicted proteins | sample SS_ome_7_FD_132453 | JGI IMG/M metagenome (GOLD analysis project Ga0180434, IMG submission 132453) | Hypersaline lake sediment archaeal communities from the Salton Sea, California, USA - SS_1_D_2 metaG | ecosystem: Environmental > Aquatic > Non-marine Saline and Alkaline > Hypersaline > Sediment... | reverse complement strand
CGCCGCAACATCGACCTGACCCTGCTGGTGCTGAACAACTTCAACTACGGCATGACCGGCGGGCAGTGTTCCTCGACCACGCCGCAAAATGCCCAGGTCGGTTCCGGTTTTCTCAATCGGCTGGAAAAACCCATGGACGTCTGCCGCGTGGCCGGAGCGGCCGGAGCGGCCTTTACGGCACGGGCCTCGGCTTACGAGAAAGACTTGTCGGACACCCTTGCGACGGCCATCCGTTACAACGGGTTTGCCCTGGTGGACATCTGGGGGGTATGCCCGGGGCGCTATACCAAGCACAACAAGCTGTCCCCCAAAACCATCGCGGCCGCCCTCGACGGGTTGCCCCCGGCCGATCATTTCAGTGCGGAGAACACCCGCGAGGAATACGGACGGGCCTATCGCCACGAAGCAGCGGATCTGCCGCCGGCGTCTCCCCCCCAGCGTATCGAAGCGCTTCATCCACCGGTCACGGAAGCGCGCCGGGAGGTAGTCTTTCTGGGCAGCGCCGGGCAGCGCATCGTGACCGCCGGCGAACTGCTCTGCCTGGCCGGGGCGTCCGCCGGGCTGCAGGCCTCCCAGAAGAATGACTACCCCATCACGGTGCTGCGCGGCCATTCGGTCAGCGAAGTTATTTTATCAAAAAAGGCGATTGGATATACTGGTATTCAGCAGCCTTCTGTTGTCATCGCCCTGGCCGCTGAAGGTGTAGCGCGCCGTAAAAAGATGCTGGCAAACCTTACGGAAGACGCCCTCGTCATCCGGGCGGAAGGCCTCGAAATTCCGTCCGGCCGGGCCACGGTGGTCACCGTCGATTTCAAAACGGCCGGCATCCGGGAACCGGATTGGGCGCTGGCCGCCCTGGCGACCCTGGCCAACCGAAAGACCGCCCTCAGTTCCGCCATGCTGCACACGGCACTGGAAACCCGGTTTTCAGGCAAGGTATATGATCTGGCCACAGCCGTCGTCGGGAAGGCGAGCGCCTGAACGGCACCGCTGTGAAGTTTGAACGATCCAACCGATCAACCATCATAAAGGGAGCGCACCGTGGATTTTGCACTGTCCAAAGATCTTGAAATGCTGCGAAAAGCCGTCAGAGAATTCGCCGCCAAACAGATTGCCCCCCATGCGGACGAATGGGACGCCAACCACCACTTTCCCTACAAGGAAGCCCTGCTGCCCATGGCCGAATTAGGCCTTTTCGGCACCGTGATCCCCGAAAAATACGACGGCGAAGACATGGGCTGGCTGTCGGCCATGATCGTAACCGAGGAAATTGCCCGGGCGTCGAGTTCCCTGCGGGTCCAGATCAATATGCAGACCCTGGGCTGCGCCTATACCATCTACCACTACGGCAGCGAAGACTTAGCGGCCCGCTACGTCCCCAAACTGGTCCGGGCGGAGTACGTGGGCGGCTTCGGCATCACCGAGTCCGATGCCGGCTCGGACGTCATGGCCATGAATTCCACGGCCGAAGACAAGGGCGATCACTGGCTGTTGAACGGATCCAAGACCTGGATTTCCAACGCACCGGTGGGCGACGTGGTCATCTACTATGCCTACACGGACAAATCCAAAGGCGCCAAGGGTCTCTCCGCCTTTGTGGTGGAACTCAAAAACTTCAACGGCGTCAAAACCACGACGCTGGAGAAAATGGGGTCGCACGCCTCCCCGACCGGCGAAATCTTTCTCAGTGACACCCGTGTTCCCAAAGAAAACATCATCGGTCAACCGGGGGATGGGGCCAAAATCGTTTTCGGCTCCCTCAACCAGACCCGCCTTTCGGCTGCCGCCGGTGCCGTCGGCGTGGCCCAGGCCTGTCTGGAGACGGTCCTCAAGTACTGCAACGAGCGCAAACAGTTCGGCAAACCCATCGGCGAATACCAGATGAACCAGGACATGATCGCCCAGATGGCCACCGAGATCGAAGCCTCCCGCCTGCTGGTCTACAAGGCGGCCTGGGCCAAGGACCAGGGCCGGCTGAACAACGGGCTGGATGTGGCCATGGCCAAATACCTGGCCGGCGAAACCGCCGTCAAGTGCGCCAATTACGCCATGCGGATTCTGGGGGCCTACGGCTATTCCACCGAATACCCGGTGGCGCGGTTCTACCGGGATGCCCCCACCTACACCATGGTGGAGGGGTCCTCGAATATCTGCAAGTGGATTATTGCGTTGGATCAGCTCGGCTACCGGAAAGCCAACCGCTAGCGGTTGAAGCATTCGACCAATTTAGGCGTTGCCCGGCGGTCCTCGTTGCTGCGGCGTACCTGGTGTACGCCTCACGCCTCAGACCTTGGGCGCCTTTAACTTGAACGAATGCTTCAACCGCTGGTATTCAATCAACGCTGTTCTGAAGCCCAGTCTTCAGCACGGCTCATCCGTAACAGGTGCAACCCATGAAATCTTATTTTCAGAAAATGCCTTTTTTTGGCAGGGGGCTTAAAGATCAGCAGAATGCGGCTGAAGTGGAAAATATTCGCAGCATTTTCGAAGTTGAAGGCAGGATTGGCGAGGCGGTTGAAACAGCGAAGCTCGCCGGATTTCCTACTGAGAAGATCAACGCCCGCGGTCAGATGACGGTTTGGCAGCGGCTCGAATACCTGGTGGATGAGGGCACCTGGCACCCGCTGCACACATTGTATAATCCGGAAGACAACGTCGAGGGCACCACCAATGTGTTCGATGGATTGGCGAGGATTTCCGGAAAGTGGTGCGTCGTCATCGGATTTGACAACAAAGTCATGGCCGGTGCCTGGCTACCCGGCCAGTCCGAGAATATCCTGCGGGTCACAAATCTGGCCAAGCGTCTTAATATTCCCCTTGTCTGGCTGGTCAACTGCAGCGGCGTCAAGCTCACCGAGCAGGAGAAATTCTACGCCAATCGCCGCGGCTCCGGTACGCCCTTTTTCCGCCATGCCGAGTTAAACCAGATGGGGATCCCGGTGCTCGCCGGCATCTATGGCACCAATCCGGCCGGCGGCGGCTATCAGGGCATCAGTCCGACCATTCTTTTTGCGCACAAGGATTGTAATATTGCGGTGGGCGGTGGCGGCATCCTGAGCGGTATGTCACCGAAAGGTTTCTTCGACGAGGAGGGGGCCGAGCAGTTAATTGCCAGCGCCAAGCAGTACAAAGTCAAACCGCCCGGGTCGGTGGAGATCCATTATGATGAAACCGGTTTTTTTCGGTACGCGTATAAGAACGAGACGGATGTTTTAGACGGGCTGAAGGAATATATGCGTGCTATTCCGGCGTATGACCCCAAATTTTTCCGTGTCTCTGATCCCCTCTTTCCCAAATTTCCCAGCGACGATCTCTACCGTCTCATACCCTTCGAACAGAAGCGTTCCTATGATTTCAGGGAAATTTTGGCCCGGTTGGTGGACGGCAGCCAGCACCTGGAATACAAACCGGACTATGGGCCCGAAGTCTATACAGGCCTGGTCCGCGTGGATGGTTTCCCGATCGGGTGCATCGGCAACAATCAGGGTTTTCTCAAACCCGACTACCCCGAATATGCCGATTACCCCGGCATCGGCGGCAAGCTCTACCGTCAGGGCCTGATCAAAATGAACGAGTTCGTGACCCTGTGTGCCCGTGACCGCATCCCCATTGTCTGGTTCCAGGATACCACGGGCATCGATGTGGGCGATACGGCCGAAAAAGCGGAACTGCTGGGATTGGGCCAGAGCCTTATTTATTCCATTCAGAACAGTGAACTGCCCATGATCCTTGTCGTGTTGCGCAAGGGAACCGCCGCCGCTCACTATGTCATGGGGGGGCCGACCGCCAACCGGAACAATGCCTTCACCCTCGGCCTGGCCACGACGGAAATATATGTCATGCACGGTGAAACAGCCGCTGCCGCAAGTTTTTCCCGACGCCTGGTGAAGGATAAAGAAGCCGGCAAGCCCCTCGAGCCGACCATCGATAAAATGAATGCGATGGTGAAATCCTACTATGATAACTCCCGTCCGCTCTACTGTGCCCAGAAAGGTCTGGTGGATGAAGTTGTCAAGATGAAGGAACTGAGAAGCTATCTGGAGGCTTTTGCCGGCGCGGTTTACCAGAACCCGTTGTCCATCTGCCCTCAGCACCAAATGCTGCTGCCCCGAAGCATCAGGGGTTGACGCTTATCATCCAGAAGCGGACGGCGATTGCCGGGCATGCCCATAGCATAAAAACGCGGCGGTTCCCTTTTGCGAGCGACTTAAAAATTGCCGCGCGTTTCAAAACGATTTTAAGATCTGCTGTTTGGGGATGACGAAAGGATTGCCCCAACGACTTTTTACGACGCCATTTGTTCTTCCACGCGGAAGTAAATGAACACCCATCATGGCACAATCTTTGTCCTTGGAATATCAGAATTCTTTGTTCTACTTTATGACAGGGATTATTTACCACGCAAAGGAATCAACTTCTATGGATGATCTTGTCGACAAGACCAAACGCACGGCGGCGCTTTACTTCGAGGGAGTCGAGGACGAAAAGCCCTTCGAGCTCTGGAAAGCCTTCGATCCGGAGCTGGCCAAGGACTTATCCCTGTTCATCACGGGCAAGATGTACGCCCGTGGAAAGCTCCCCCACCCCACCCGTCAACTGGTGACGGTGGCGGCCCTGACCGTGCTGGGACGCACGGATGAGCTCAAGCTGCACATCCAGGCCGCTTTGAATGTGGGCTGTCCTGTCGCCGACATTGCCGAAACCATTTTTCAAACCGCGATTTACGGGGGTGTCCCGGCCACCAACAATGCGCTCAAAACCCTGCGCGGCGTGCTCGAGGAAAAAGGTTGCTGGCCGCTGGAGAAGACACCATGATTGCAGCGCGGCAGGTTGCATGGCCCGGTTGGGCGGCGTCTTTATCGGCATGACCCTGCGCCCCAAACCGCCCCCCCCACATGTTCGGCAGCTGTGCTGTAGCAGCGCTATTCCTATATGACGATCAAGGACCTGCGGCGCTACCTGAAGGCCTTTGCCGGAGCGTCTCACCCGAATGCCAAACCCATCTGTCCCCGGCAGCTGATGATTCTGCCGCGCATTATCAAAGGGTAGACATGGCCGCCCCAAAAGTATATCCTGCGCAGCAGCGCAAGAAGAACCGGTCCACAACAGGATACTCACATGCTGAAAAAACCGCGCCAGATCGATCACGAGAATTTATGGAACCGGCTGGCGCGGGATCTCATCTACGATGCCAAGCAGGTTTTACTCTATTGCGGCGTAAAGGTTCCCGCATCCAAAGGGAGTGCTGGTCGGGACGATTATGCCGAGATCATTGAAAGGACCACCAAGGGAACCGAATACGGTGCCATTTATGATCCGGCCACGCGTCGGATTCATTTCGAGCCCGGGTACATACAAAATATCGTCGATCAGGCCTATCGTTTTGACTTCCCCATCTTCGACAAATCCTTCGGACCCGGTGGGATCGCCGGGTTCATCCATGACGAAGACGGTGACCATTTCGAGCTCAAAGCCCCCGACTTGAATCATATTCTCAAGCAGGCCATGATCGCCAAAAACCATGACATGCCATTTGCTTTTGTAAGTGCCAGGCAGCTGGGCCAATACGAAATCGAGCAGTTCGAGATCACCTCCAATATCTTCGAAGGCCCGATGTTTTTCAATGTGGCCAAAGAAACGGGGGTTGCGGAGGCTGAAAAATTTCAGACTGCCGGCCATTTCCTCATCACGAACCACACCATTTTCACCTCACCCCTGACACTGTCTTTCAAGAAGAACATCGATATTTTCGTGCAGTGTGTCGCCCAACGCATCCCGGTAATGCTGGTAACCCAGCCTTTCAGCGGTCAAAATGGTCCCATGACGCCTTACGGTATCGCATTGCTGGCCTTTGCAGAATTTCTGGCGGGCATGGCCATGGCCTTTGCCATCAATCCGGACACCAAAATCATCAACGGCGCTTACCCCACGATGTGCACACCGGGCCGAAATCCGCAGCTTAAGATTGGCTCCATGGTGCACAACTTCACCAACTACCTGATCGCCTACACCTCCCGGCTGTTGGACATCGCCAGCATCCAATCCGGCTGCACCATCGAGGGCCAGGTTCACAAGCAGGAACTGCTCGAAACGGATTATCAAACCGTGCGGGCCATGATTCTCTGGGAAGACATCTTCACGGGATGGCATATGGTCAGGCATTGTTATGGCTTTCTTGGCGACCTGGCGTTCTTTTCTTTCCTGAAAGCGGAAAATGACATTGCGGCCCTGCGCCACATTCAAAGCCTGGATGATAACGGGATTACGGCCCTTCTCGCTAACAATGTCCGGCTGAACCGTGACATTCAAAAGGCCGACATGATCTTTCAAAAACCGACCATGCTGTTCAAACGGGAAAAAAACGTTCTGCTCGAAGTGATGATTGAAACCATCGACAACTTCAAGGGGGATTTCGGACGCCACGAGCACACCCTGCAAAACATCCCCATCGAATGGTTTTAGGGCGGCCGAAGCCGGATATGGGGGAGCGCTCCGTAACGGTAGCAGCAGTCCGAAATGACAATCCCGCCGCCGCATTCTCGACGCCGGCAGCATGCGCGTCCTATAATCGTTTTTCAGGTATGGGTATCCCACGGTGTGACCAGGTTATCCGCGGCATCGAACGACAAGGGGATCGGCCCGGCAAGGATATCCGCCAGGGGGTGGCGCCGCAGACCGTCGAGAAGCGCAGCACTGGCCAGGAATTCATTGACGTGACGGGTGTCACGAACAACCACGGCCTCGATGGCCGCCGCCGGCTTCGGCCCCAGGGTAGTAAAACAGGCCTGCAACGCTTTGCGGTCGCTGGGCAGGCGGACCGGTATAAAGGCCTTGTGCAGCGACAGGCTGGTCAACGCATTCATCAGGGTCGCCTCGTAGTCCATGGCCTGAAACACTTTTTCGGTGATGATGTCGGCATTGCCCAAACCGATCGCGTTGCCGCCGGTCTTCGTTGACAGATTCAAGACAGCCACCCTGGTGGCCTGCATCTGGTCTGAAAAATCGCTTTCCATCAGATCGAAGGCGCGCCCGGTCACGTTGGGATCCATGCCGGCGCCGCTGATCTCCTTACCGATCACCTGGATGGCCAGCACATCCAGGCGCGTGAAGGGCAAACGGGGAAATTGTTCCTTGACGGCCGCCAGCAGGGCCGGTTCGCGTTCCAGGATGCGGGCGGCCGGAACCGCCTCGATGCGACAGGTTTCGTCCCGGGCGTTTTCGACCACCGCCACCCCGAAACGCAGATTGCCGTGGGTCAGGACGGCCTGCGCCATTTCGCGCAGCAGGGGGAAGAAGCCGTACTGCAGGGCCCAGCGATGATAGGCCAGGGCACCGTCGTGTTTGCCCATGCCCACGCAAAGCATCTTGGCGAGACCGCTCTCCAGCGGGCCTTTGAATTTGGTGTGGGGTTTGATGCGGTTGAGGCAGACGGCATGATCCGCCGTCCGTATATCATGGGCGTAGAAAACAGGGACGTCATCACACACGGTGGCGATGGGTTCCGCCGCCATGGAAGATCGCACCGGAGCGCCGCAGGCGGCTTCCGCAATCCCCAGCTGGGCCAGGATGGCGGCCTGTCCTTCGGCGGTGGCGCCGCCATGGCTGCCCATGGCCGGCACGATGAAGGGACGGGCCCCGACGTGCTGCAGCCGCTGGCAGATGGTGCGGACCATCGGCACCAGGTTGGCCATGCCGCGGCTGCCGACGGCCACCGCCACCGTGTCGCCGGAACGGATGGGACTGTGCGACAGGGCCCGGTCGACCGTCGCGGCCGTGGCGGCGGCAACATCTGCGATGCCGTCACTTTCCGGGCGCAATTGGACATGATAAACGTCAGGGAAGGTGAAATCCGCTTCAATGTAGGGTGGATAGCGCATAAGATGGTTGCATCATTCGGGATGAAAGGCCTGTTTCGACCTGTTGAAAACCAGCATCAACTGCTGTGCCTAGTGATGATGGTCATGGTTATCAAGTGTTGGCATGCGTCGCAATAGCGGATATACCACAGGCCATATCCATTAGACGCTGAATCCGTTTTGTCCGGTTGAAAATCCTCATCAATCCGGTATAGTGACCGCCACGCATTCGACACCTGCAAACCTGAAGGCTGCCATGACCCGTCCCGATCGATCGACACTGGATCTGACCGCCCTGCAGCAAACCCTGGAAGGCGACGTCCACAGCGATGTCCTGCACTGCGCCATGCTGGCAACGGATGGCAGCATCTTCAGCGTCCAGCCGGCCGGCGTGGTCTACCCCCGCAGCACCGAAGACGTGCGGCGCACGGCCCACTTCGCCGCCCGGCACAACCTGAGCCTGCACCCCCGGGGCGCCGGCAGCGGCCTGTGCGGCAGCGCCCTGGGCCGAGGCCTGGTGATCGACTTCACCAAATACATGAACCGCCTCGTCCGGCTGGATGCGGCCGGCCGCACCTTCACCTGCCAGCCGGGCTACCGTTTCGGCGAACTTACGTCCCGGCTCAAGAGTGAGGGCCTCTTCTTCCCGCCGGACCCCTCCAGCGGCGAATACGCCACCTTTGGCGGCATGCTGGCTACCAACGCCAGCGGGGCCCACTCGGTCAAGTACGGCAACACGGCCGACTACCTGGAAGACGCCGAGGTGGTGATGGCCGACGGCACCGTCATCCGGCTCTCGGACGTCATGGGGTGTTCGCGGGCCGCCCTGCCGGAGAACTTCCAGCGGCTGGCCGTTCTCTACGAGGAGAACGCTGCGCGGATCCGGACCGCCTACCCGGACACCCCCTACAATTCCGCCGGCTACAACCTGCGCGACCTGGTCCGCGACGGACGGCTGGACCTGCGACGCCTGCTGGCCGGCGCCGAGGGGACCCTGGGCATCGTCACCGAGATCACCTTCCGCCTGAAGGACCGCCCGACCTACGACAGCCTGGTGGTGGCCTACATGGACGACATCGTGGCCTCGGCCAGGGCGGTCCAACAGATTCTGCCCATGAACCCCTCGGGCATCGAGGTGATGGACCGCTCCCTGCTCAAGCTGGCCTGTGAGAACAACCCTGGCCTGGGCAAGGCCATTCCCGCGGATGTCGACAATGTGCTGCTGATCGAGTTCGACGGTTTCCTAAAGGAAGACTGCTCCCGGCAGGCCGAAAAAGTGCGGGATCTTCTGCGCTCCGAGGGTTTTACAGGGCAGGCCCATACTGCCGTCACGCCCGAAGAAAAAGAGCGCTTCTGGACGGTGCGCAAGGCGGCCGTCCCCATCCTCTACAAGATGAAAGGCCGCCGGAAGATCCTGGCCCTCGTGGAGGACGCCGCCGTGCCCATCCGCAATCTTGTCCCCTTTTTCGAGGGAATCTACCGCGTCCTCGAGCACCGCGGGGTAACCTTCGTCATCTACGGCCACATTGCCAAGGGGCTGCTGCACACCCGCCCGCTGCTGGACCTCAAGGACTCACGGGACGTTGGCCTGCTGCGGACCATCGCCGACGACTACTACGCCATGGTGCGCGATCTGGATGGTACCGTGTCCGGCGAACACGGGGACGGACGCCTGCGCAGCGCCTACATCAAACGGCGCTATCCCGACATCTACCCGCTATTTCTGGAAACCAAGGCCCTGCTCGACCCGGAACACCGCCTCAACCCCGACATCATTACCCGTCACGAACCCGACCAGATGGCCTGCGACCTGCGCTACGGCAGTGCCTACCGCAGCCGGGACCCGGAAAAGGAGCACCTCCACTGGGAGGAAGGGTATTTCGATGCCGTCGAAAAATGCCATGGCTGCTCCCAGTGCACTACGGTCACCACGGCCACGCGCATGTGCCCGGTCTATAAATTCACCCGGGAGGAGGCCGCCTCCCCCAAGGCCAAAGCCAATGTTCTGCGGGCGCTGATCAGCGGCGGCCTCGAGGACAAGGCCCTTTACACGCAAGCCTTCCAGGAGGTGATGCGCCACTGCGTCAACTGCGGCAGTTGCCGCCACGAGTGCCCCTCCAACGTCGACATCCCCCAGATGGCCATCGAGGCGCGCACCCGCTACGCCGAGCGCTTCGGCTCCCCCCTGACCGACCACCTGCTGGCCAACGTGGAACTGGCGGGCCGCTTCACCCATGCCCTCAGCCCGCTAATGATGCCCCTGATGGCCCTGGCCCCCATGCGGGCCTTCATGGAAAAGACCAGCGGCATCTCGGCCCGACGCCGCTTCGTGGCCTTCGACCCGCGCCCCCTGGCCGCCCGGGTGGCAACACGGCCGCGCAGGTCGTCGGCCGGTCTGCAGGTGATCTACTTCGCCGGGTGCTATGCCGGTTACATTCGCCCCGAGATCGGGACCGCCGCCATCCGGGTGCTGGAACACCTGGGCCTCGCGGTGAGCATGCCGGCCCAGCATTGCTGCGGTCTGCCGCTGCTCTCCAAGGGCATGGCCCGGGCGGCCCGGGCCAGGATCAACGCCAATTTGCGCCAGTGGAGCAAGCAGGCAGCTGAAGCCGACGCCATCGTGGTCACCTGCTCCTCCTGCGGCTACGCCCTGCAGCGGGAATGGTCTTTCATGATCGACCCCACCACCGTGGCGGCCATCCGGCAGAAAACCATCCACATCAGCCGGCTGGTCAACCGCTTCCGGGACCGCCTGCACACCGACGGCCCGCCGTTGGCGCTGGCCTACCACGCCCCCTGTCACCTCAAGATCCAGGAGGATCCCGGTGCTTCAGTGAACATGCTGTCCAGCCTGGACAAAGTCCGCGTCCGGCCCCTATCCACCCACTGCTGCGGCATGGCCGGCAGCTGGGGCATGACGGCCGCCCACTACGACCTCAGCCGGACCATCGGCGACGACCTGATCGGGCAGTTGAACCGCTCCGGCGCCGACTACGGCGTCACCGACTGCCCTACCTGCCGTCTGCAGATGGAAGAATTCACCGATCTACCCGTCCGCCACCCGGTGGAGATCGTGGCGACGCGGCTGAAGCATGCGAAACAATCCTGACGGGTGCGGCCGATGCCCAACCGTATCCGTCCGCGAGCCCCGTGACGGCAACGCGAAAAGCCCGCACGGCAAGGGAGCCCCGTAGGGCGCCGGAGGAAAATTCAGCCTGCCAGGCGGACGGCTCAGGGACGTTGTTGACAAAGTGTGACGGGTGCGCCATTCATAAACTTCCAGCAAACGGTCCGGGGGCCGCCTTTTCAAGGAGTCCTCATCCCCATGCAGCCCGGACACGTTTGCGATCCCATTAACCAAGGAGGGCTTTAGAAATGAAACGCACGCTGACAATTCTGGCAATTGGCATGGCGCTGGTTTTTGCTCTGAACGCACCCGCGGGCGCCAAGACGGAATTCATCTCCATCGGCACCGGGGGAACCGGGGGGGTATACTACCCCTATGGGGGCGGCGTGGCCGAGCTTTGGTCTAAATCGGTTCCCGACGTCAAGGCCGTGGCGGAGGTCACCGGGGCCAGTGTGGAGAACATCAAGCTGGCCCACAAGGGCGAGACCGTGGTCGGCCTGGTCATGGGCGACGTGGCCGTGGCCGGATTTACCGGCGGCGAGAAGTTCGACAGCAAACAGAACATTCTCTCCATGGCCACCATGTATCCCAACCTGCTCCAGATCGTGACCCTCAAAAAGAGCGCCATCACCAACGTCGAGGAGATCAAGGGCCGCAACATCAGTACCGGCAGCCCGGGCAGCGGCACCAACTTCATGGCCGAGACCACCATCAAGGCCCTGGGGATCCCGCTTGATTCCTATAGTGACAGCCGGCTGTCATTCACCGAAACGGCCAACGCCCTGCGCGACGGCACCATCGATGTGGGCTTCTGGTCCGTGGGGCCGCCCACGAGTTCGATCATGGACCTGGCCACCACCCACGACATTCACATCATTTCCTTGACGCCCGAGCAGACCGCCCAGGTCCTGGCCGCCAACGAAACCTACAGCGGCGTCGACCTGAAAGGCGGAACCTACAACGGCGTGGACGATGCCGTGTCCACCATCGGGGTCTGGAACGTGATGGTCTGCCAGGGAACGCTTACTGAAGACATGGTCTACCAGTTGTCCAAGGTCCTGTTCGAAAACAATGACTATCTGTTCAAGATCCATCCCGCAGCCGCCTATACGACACCCGAAAACGCGGTCAAGTATTCGCCCATCCCGCTGCATCCGGGAACGATCAAGTACCTGAAGGAAAAGGGGATCGAAGTGCCGGCCAAACTGGTGCCCTGATCGGCGCAAGCCCCGATGCGTTTCGTTGAAACACGGCCGGGTCGAAGGTGGGCGTGGCTCGCCGTCGGCCTGGCCACCGCCGCGGTGGCTGTCGCCGCCTGGCGTCCCGGCGGCCTGGAACTGCGGGTCGTTCCCCTGGCCGGGGGTGAGCCCCTGCTGGTTCTGCCCCTCGAGGAGGGCGAGCGCTTCACCCTCCACTACTATCACTCGGTGGAAAACGCCCCCATATGGGAGGAACACCGGCTCGATGCGGAGGGGAACATCTACATCGAAGAGGAGCGCTACCAAAAGCTTGGCGCCGGCATGGGCCGCACACCCGGCGTGGGCCATGTGGTCCAGCGCGGTCCCTACGAGGCCATTGTGGACATGCACCGGCCCACGGGAGACTTCGTGCTGCGGGTGGGCAGTCCCGGCGTGGACCACACGGTGATCTGGCGCGAAAGCCGGACCAACCTGTCGCTTCAGGCCGCCCACACGGCGGTTCGCTTCACCGGCCGACCGGTCAGCCACCTCTACCGGCTGGTGCGGCGGATGGCACCTCACCCCCAGACCCCTGTCAGCAGAGGAGTTCAAGATGGTTGACGACGACCGGCACGCCGGCCAAGTGCGGAGTGCGCCCAACGAGACCCTGGTGGCCTGGACCGCCAAGGTGGTGGCGGTCATCGCCATCAGCCTGAGCCTCTACCAGCTTTACACAGCCGGCATCGCGGCCTTGACCGCCCTGGTGCAGCGCTCGATCCACCTGGGCGCCATTCTGGTACTGACCTTCCTCCTCCGGCCGGCGTTTCGCGGCGCCCGCAAAGATCGCATTACCGTCTGGCTCCTGCTCGACGGGGTCCTGGTGCTGGCCGCCGTCGCCTGCACAGGCTACATCTGTGTCAATCTTACGGCCATCTTCGAACGCCAGGGCGACTGGCTGCCCGCCGACCTGGTGGTCAGCGTGGTGGGCACCCTCCTGGTGCTCGAGGCCTGCCGCCGCGTCATCGGCATGTTCATGTCCGTGATCTGCATCACGGGGATCCTCTACGCCATGTACGGTCCCTATATGCCCGACCTCATCATCCACAAGGGCTACAGCATCGAGCGCATTGCCACCACCCTGTGGCTCACCACCGAGGGGATCTTCGGACTGCCCCTCGGGGTGGCGGCCACCTTCGTCTTCGTCTTCGTGCTCTTCGGCGCCTTTTTGGAGACCACCGGGGGGGGCAACTTCTTCATCGACCTGGCCTATGCCATCACCGGCCGGTTCTCCGGGGGACCGGCCAAAACATCGGTGGTGGCCTCGGGTTTTCTGGGATCGATATCCGGCTCGGCGGTCGGCAACGTGGCGGCCACCGGTTCATTCACCATCCCGATGATGAAAAAGGTTGGCTACCGGCCCCACGTGGCCGGCGCCATCGAAGCGGCGGCCTCCACGGGTGGTCAGTTGATGCCGCCCATCATGGGCGCCGGCGCCTTTCTGATGGCCGAGTTCACCAACACCAGCTACCTGACCATCATCAAGGTGGCGCTGGTGCCGGCGATCATGTACTACATCACCGTACTGGTCTTCGTGCACATCGAAGCCCAAAAACGCGGCCTGCACGGGCAGCCCAAGGAAAGTCTTCCCCGGGCCCTGGTCGTCATCCGCAAGGGGCTGCATTTTCTCGTCCCGGTGGCGATCCTGATCTACGTGCTGCTGGCCAACTACTCGCCCATGATGGCCGGTTTCGTGGCGGTGCTGAGCACCGTGCTCGCCAGTTGGACAGCCAACGCCGTGGCCTGGGCGCGCCAGGCCCACGGCACACCTGCCAGCGCCGGCAAAGATAAACCCCAGCGCCTGGGCCAGTTTGTCACCAAGGAGTTTCACCTGCTGCTCAAGGCCCTCCAAAAAGGGGCCCAGAACGCCATCCTGGTCTCGGTGGCCTGCGCGGCGGCCGGCATCATCGTCGGCATGGTGACCTTGACCGGCATGGGGCTCAAGTTCTCCAGCCTGGTTCT
>Ga0180434_10005940_pt1 | contig 14184 bp, 11 predicted proteins | sample SS_ome_7_FD_132453 | JGI IMG/M metagenome (GOLD analysis project Ga0180434, IMG submission 132453) | Hypersaline lake sediment archaeal communities from the Salton Sea, California, USA - SS_1_D_2 metaG | ecosystem: Environmental > Aquatic > Non-marine Saline and Alkaline > Hypersaline >... | reverse complement strand
CGTAGCCGGTCTGAAAGACCGCTGTGCCGTGACACGACAATATGTCTCGGTCCCCGCGAAATGTGAACCTCTGGTCGAGCATTTCGATTTCCCGGGCATCAATATTTTGCAGGCCTCCCGTCACGAAAACAAACTGAAAACCGGTCATCTCAAGGGAAACCGGTTTTCGATCGTAGTCCGCGATGGATCTGACAGCGCCTTTGATCAGGCGCTGGCAATTTCACAACAACTGGCATCCACGGGCTTCCCAAATTATTACGGCTCACAGCGAATGGGCCGGGAGAATGAAACACTCCGCATGGGAATCCGACTGCTCAAAAAAGAGCGCGTTCCCAACAAATATCTGCGGAATAAATCGTTAAAACGTCTGGCACTCTCGGCGGTTCAGTCGGAACTGTTCAATCGTGTGCTCGCCAGTCGCATCCAGTCGGCTACGATCCATATTGTACAACCCGGCGATGTAATGCAGGTCTGTGCTTCGGGAGGTCTGTTTGTCGTCGAAGACGTGGCTGCAGAGCAACAGCGTTTTGATCAACGCGAAACGGTCATCACCGGCCCCCTGTTCGGCCCGAAGATGAAACAACCCACACAGGAAACACATGCACAGGAACAGCAGATCCTGCACGAATTCGGATTAGCAGAGGAATCCTTTTCCCGACTGAAAAAACTGACACCCGGCACACGCAGGCCATTTCTTATCTGGCCGGAGGACCTTAAAATAGAAGCGGTCGACTCGGGAGTCCGATTTCAATTCACACTCCCCTCAGGCGTCTATGCCACCACATTGCTCAGAGAATTCATGAAAGCAGACGACGCAACAGGCACGACAGAATCAGAATAAAGAAAGGATTCCGCTGTGAAAGTTCTTATTGACCAGGATCAGATCAACTCACGGGTCATCTCACTGGGACGTGAACTGGCCCAGGAATATCAGAACCGCCCCCTGACCATCATCGGAATTCTGGCCGGCAGCCTGGTTCTACTGGCGGATCTGATTCGGGCCATCGACGTCCCACACCAGGTCGGGCTGATTCAGGCTTCCAGTTATCGTGGAAAAGCCACAACGCCCGGGGCGCTGCAGGTGAATATGGACTACTTACCGGATATCTCAGAGCGAGATGTCCTGCTGGTCGATGACATCTTCGACACCGGGAAAACCATGAAAACGGTCCTGGCACAGATCGGAGAACAGCAGCCCCGCTCCCTGAAGTCAGCTGTCCTGCTCTGGAAAGAAGAAGCCACGGAAGTCGAATTCGAACCCGACTATCACTGCTTCAAAATCCCGGACCACTTCGTCGTCGGTTACGGACTGGATTTCAACAACGAGTATCGGCACCTTCCCTTCATTGCTTCCCTGGAAGGTTCCGATCTCGCCTGAGTTGCTCCGGCAGATTGACCGGTTTTAAATATCGAGGTTCTTGACGTCCAGTGCGTGTTTCTCAATGAATTCACGCCGCGGTTCGACGACATCGCCCATCAGAACCCGGAAAATTTCATCCGCAGCAGCGGCGTCTTCCATCCCGACCTGCAACAGAACCCGGTTCTGAGGGTCCATACTGGTATCCCACAGCTCTTCCGAGTTCATTTCGCCCAGACCTTTGAAGCGGGTCAGTTTCAATCCTTTTTCGCCGATATCACGCATGGATGGCAGTAACTGACGCAGACTGACCAGTTTGACTGCACTGCTGCCCGCATTGATGGTGAAAGGGAAAATAGGCTCCCCGTTCCGGTTGCCGGGAGAATAAAAGTCCTTCAGTTGAATTCCGTAGCCTTTGAGTTGTTTCAGTAACTCATTGATGCTGCGAATTTCGTGCAGGTCGGTCACCTGAAGCGCCCCATCTGTACTGAAATCTTCTTCCTCATCACTCTCTTCAGAACTCTCAGCCGACTGACCATTCTCATCGGCGATCCGCAGCTCCTCACCCCGTTTCTTTTCTTCTTCTTCCAGGAACGATTTCATCTCTTCCTGTGAAGTGAACCAGAACTGCTCTTTCCCGAGAAAGATACGGTACTGCGGTAACAGTCCCTCTTCAGTAGCAAAATTCTGAGCCAGGAATTTGAGATCGATGCCGCGGCGATCCAGAGTTCCCAGCGGCTCTTCCAGATCAGACACCATATCGACCAGCTTTTCGAGCATCTCCCCTTCAAAGATCGTTCCGTCTTCCAGTTCCAGGTTTGAATCGCTTAGAGCCAGTTCGACCAGCTCGTTCATCATCTCTTCCTGAGTCTGTACGTAACGGATTTTCTTGCCCTGGGTCACGCGATACAACGGTGGCTGTGCGACATAGACACATCCATGATTGACCAGTTCCCGCATGTGACGGAAGAAGAAGGTCAACAGCAGGGTGCGGATGTGGCTACCGTCGACGTCGGCATCGGTCATCAGAATGATTTTCCCGTAACGCCGTTTGGTCACATCATCAAATTCCGCACCGGGAGGAACCCCCACTGCTTTGAAGATGTTAGAGATTTCCGCGTTATCCAACACTTTAACCAGCTGTGCTTTTTCCACATTCAGAATCTTACCACGCAGAGGCAAAATCGCCTGAATATTGGAATCGCGACCGGTGTCTGCCGAACCGCCGGCAGAATCCCCTTCGACCAGGTACAGCTCGGTGATTTCCAGTTCCCGACTACGGCAGTCGCGGAGTTTTTCAGGCAGACCGCCGGTTGTCAGCGCGCCCTTACGGCGGACCATTTCACGGGCTTTCTTCGCTGCTTCCCGTGCTTCTGCGGCCAGGAGCCCTTTCTGGGCAATCCGCTTGGCGACTGCCGGGTTCTCTTCAAAGAACTTCATCAGGTTTTCGTTGACGACGGTCTGAACAATACCTTCCACTTCGCTGTTGCCCAGCTTGGTTTTGGTCTGGCCTTCAAATTGGGGATCAGGCACCCGAACCGTGATTACCGCGGTCAGACCTTCACGGAAGTCGTCTCCGCTGGGAGTAAAGTCTTTAAACAGGTTCGCCTTTTTTCCATACGCATTGATGGAACGCGTCAAAGCGCCGCGGAAACCGGAAAAGTGGGTCCCGCCTTCGATGTTGAAAATGTTATTGGCGAAGCAGCGGACATTCTCGTGAGAACCATCGTTATGCTGCACGGAAATGTCGACCTGGACGCCTTCCATCTCTCCCACGATGTGAATGATTTCTTCGTAGAGTACATTCTCGGTGCGGTTCAAATGGCGAACAAATTCAACCAGACCTTCTTCGTAGTGAAATTCATCACTCTGACCGGAACGTTCATCGACAATGCGAATCTTAACCCCCGCATTCAGAAACGCCAGCTCCTGCAGTCGCTTGGTCAGGGTGTCATAGACAAATTTGGTATCGGGGAAAATGGTGCCATCCGGTTTGAATGTGATCCGGGTTCCGCTCTGGTCGGTCTTCCCCAGTTTCTGCAGCGGCGTTTTCACCGCTCCCTGGGCAAAGTCGAGTGTCCAGACATGACCTTCCCGGCGAACCTCGGCTTCCAGCCATTCACTGAGCGCGTTCACGGCCGTAATCCCGACGCCGTGCAGCCCCCCGGTTCCCGTTTTGTAGCCCCCTTCCCGGTCGAACTTACCACCGGCGTGAATTTCGGTCAGCACGACTTCCAGAGCCGGACGGTTATTCATGTCGGGCATCGCCCCCACCGGAATTCCACGTCCATCGTCGCTGCAGGTCACACTGCCATCCGCATTGATTTTGACATTGATGACGGAAGCGTAGCCATTCACACATTCATCGATCGAATTATCGACGATTTCATAAACCAGGTGATGCAGGCCGCGCAACGTCGTATCGCCGATATACATGGCCGGGCGGGTGCGAATCCCTTCTACACCTTCCAATGCACGAATGTTGGATTCATCATAGCCTGATTTTCTCAGGTCTGCCTGACTCTCTTCTTGATCACTCACGCTTTTATCACTCCCGTGAATTCATTGACTGTTTCTGAAATTCGAAACAAGATCTGATTTGTGAAAGACCGCAAACAGATATGTCTCACTCCATTTTAACTCTGTTTGAAATCCTGATTGGTTTTTGATTTCAGTCGGAACCGCAAATCGCGGACGTTCTGTTTTCCATACTCTTTCTGCAGTTTCTGCAGCAATGCTCCCTTATGAAAGGAATTCAGCTCGTTCAACAATGCCGAATTATCTACACCGATCTGAACGATCCGGTTTTTGATTCCCAGCGGAGAGGTCTGTCCGGCAATCTTGCTGCCGGCGATCGACTCCCAGGTCTGCTTCAACCGTTGATCCCCCTGAACCCGGGCCAGCCCTTTTAAAGCGATCAGTTCAGACAGCACCTGCGAGACAGGGACCGCCGATGGAACCGCACGACTGGACTTGAATTCATACTTCTCAGACATGGATTACCGTGCTTGCGATAGAGGCATGATCACATAAGTGTAACCATCATCGGTTTTCAGGACGGCAGCACTGTCAGAATCAATCAGCTGAAGTCTGATGTGTGCCGCAGAATCGAGTGCTTTGAGGAAATCGGCCAGATAACGCACGTCAAACGTGATAACGATCTCTTCCCCTTCGAAAGGAATCGGAATCTCAACCTTGGATTCCCCAACCGAGGCAGCCACACTTTTCAGGGTCAGTAACCCATTGTTAAAGATAAAATCAACACCCCGCGTTTCGACATCCGTCACAATCTGTGCCTGACGGACGGCAGCAAAGAAGGTGCCGACTTCCAGATCGATGCTGTGAGTCGCTTCGGGAGGAATCACATCGCGGTACTTGGGAAAACGGCCTTCGACCAGTCGGGCGAAAATCGTCGATCGCCCGCTTTTGACAATCACATCATTGGCGCGAATCGCGATTTGAATATTGCCTTCATCGCCCGTCAGACTTTTCTCGATCAGTGACATGGCTTTGGCCGGAATCACAGGTCGATTGTTTTCATAGCTTTCTTCTCCCTGGTAGTTGCAGGCGGCTTCCACCATGGCCAGCCGGCGACCATCGGTGGCTGCCAGAGTCAGGTTGTTGTCTTCCACGTCAAACAACACCCCGCCCAGGGCATAACGGGTGCTTTCCGGATCGGTAGCAAAGACCGTCCGTCGGATCATTTCCCGGAAAGACTGCATCGGCACTTCAAAGAAATTCGATTCGTTGAATGTTTCCACTGCCGGGAACTCGGAAGGATCATGCACGGACAGTCGGAACTCACTTTTGCCGGCCTGAATCAGAATCAGATCCTGGTCTGTTTCCTCATCCTTCTTGAGCTCAATTTCCACGGAGTCGGTATTCGCTTCGCGGAGAATGGACACCAGTTCGTGAACGGAGAGCAGAATCTGCCCCGGAATCATGACTTCGACTTCTTCGAAATCGTACCGGATACTGACTTCAAGATCGGTTCCGCTCAGCGTTGCCTTGCCGTCTGCCGCTTCGAGCTTTGCACATTTCAGGATCTCCTTGGGTGTGCGAGAACTGATGACGCTTCCGATAATCTGGAAGCCGGACAACAGGGCCGATCGAGAACAACTGAGCTTCATGTCTGGGTCAACTTTGTATTAGATTGAATTGAAAGTGAGAGCTGCTTCGAACGTCAGGAATGTCTCTTTTGGGCAGCCCGAATGTGTTTCTGTATTGCTCTGTTTATTTTATTGGATTTGAAGCGGTTTCACAATCATCTGAGAGTGGGGAATCTTCACAACGTAAGTGTTTTTCGGGACTGGTTTTTCCTAATTAATTTTTTATTTAGCAGTAGTAGTATCAGGGGAAAGAAAAAAGTGTGGAGAACGAAAAGGGTGTGTTCGTAAGTTTATTTGAAATAATATCTTACGTTTATTGTCGTCTTGGAATATCTGTTGATAACTTGTCAACAGAATGTGAACGCAGAGAGGACTCGCTGATGAGTGCAGGCGCGGTGTGTCAATAGCGCCGGGAAGGGTGTTGAGAACCACCAGAATGGCTCACATTTCTCAACCGATTTTTGACAGGTTATGCACAACATGCACCGTCGATTTTGCTGGTCGACAGGTCGCTAGTGTCTGGCTGTTCGGAATTGTTGCCGTGGATTTCCTGTCTGTCATAAAAGATATACCCCCAGTTTCTGCTTAATGCGAGAAATCTGCTGGCGTAAACCGGGAGATTTTTTGAGATCGTTCTGAATTTGACGGCAGGCATGAATAACCGTGCTGTGGTTCTTCCGATTAAAATAATTCGCGATTTTGGCTAAAGAATCATTCGTCAGTTCGCGCGAAAGAAACATCGCACACTGACGCGGTAACACGATCTGCTGGGCCCTGTTGGCAGAACGGATTTCTGCCAGTGTCGTTTTGAACTCCCGACAGACCGCTTTGGTGACTTTCGCCGTACTGGTTTTCGGAGATTCCAGATTTCCCTGGAGATACTCTTTGATGAATTGTGCGTTGAGCGGTTGCTGATTGATGCGGCTGACAGTCTGCAGCTGTTTGAGCAGCGCATACAGCTCGCGGGGAGAGTATTCTCGCTGGCGGGCAACCAGAGCCAGTTCCTTTTTCTGTAAGGGAATGGATTCCAGCTGCGACCAGAAATGCAGCAGTTCGAGCCGGCTTTCCGAATCTGGCAGCGAAATGGGAACACAGACTCCTCCATGAAACCGATTGGTCAGTTTTTTCAGAAACTGTTGCAGCTCACCCGGAGGCCGGGTTGAAGAGATAATGACTCGGCCTCCCTGCTTGAGCACTTCATCCAGCACAGAGAGCAGTTCCTGTTGGGTGTGCGTGCGGTTTTCCAGGCTGTGAATGTCTTCCAGAATCAACAGATCCAGGCCGCGCATCTCTTTCTGGAATGTGGGAATGACTTTATTGGAAGAAGCCATCGCGTAGCGTGCGGCAAACTCGCTGGCAGTCAGCATCTCCCAGTTTGCTTCCGGGTGTAGTTCCAGATATCCCGGCAACAGATGCGAAATCAGGGCGGATTTACCACATCCGGAAGCCCCATAGAGATATACCAGCTGTGGATCCGGAGTCCCAACGCAGTGCAACAGTTCAGAAACAGCTGTGCAGGCATAGTGATATTCTTTGAATATCTTAAAGGGAGTTTCAGATAACTGCTGCTGAGATTTTACGGATTTCGACATCATCCACAGACTTTTTCTCAGTAGTATCTCACAGGCGCAGAGACTTACAGTTTAAACATACGCGTCTGGCTTTGTGAGCTGATGATGGCGGAATCGGATTCGCTGATGACATCGACAGAAATCTCCAGGTCACTGCAGATCGTCTCCATCGTATTCTGCAGTTCGAGAACACTGATTGTTTTCGGAACCGAAATTTTGATCATCATTTCAAAGGTTTGCCCGTCTTCTGAGCTCGTTGCGGACAGGTCCATAATATCGATACCGTCCTGACCAAGCTGCGAAGAGATTCTTCTCAGGATTCCGGAATGGTTTGCGCCTCCAATGGCCAGCAGATATTTACAGCAGTCCTCGGGAGGCAGCATGGCCGGCACTTCGACGTCGGGGTCTTTCACAGAGACATCCACGTTAAAGGCATTACAGATACCTTCGATATGTTCCTGGATCAGGGTTGGATCGCGTTGTTCAGGAAAGTCAGCGGCAATCACAATAGAGAAGAAATTCTGGATGACGGCAATACTCGCTTCATGCAGGTTAGCACCCAGTTCATCCATCGCAGTGGTGACGGCCGCCATGATTCCAACACGGTTAGCGGATAGCAGAGAAATAATGTAACGTTTCATACCAGACTCCGGTTCTGTCGAGATAGACAAACAAATCTCGATGCGCATCGTTCCTGAATCGAGAGAGAACGTGTATTGTAGCGAATCAGAGCTCAAAAATGCGATAAGGAACCGGAAATTATCTGAGACCTCTCAGAATCACTCGCGTCGATTCCTACTGAAATTTTGAGCTATCATTCCGGATTGAATTGCTGTAAGTTGTTTAATAGCAATAGATCCGACCGGAAGACCGGTGACAGCGTTCCAGCGGTACAACGATAATTTTGGAAATGGTTTATGGTCCGCCTTGTTTCACTTTGCATCATACTTTGTTTGATCCTCTTTCTTGGAGTGACATTTTTCAAAGTGATCATGCCTTTCCTGCTTCCCCTGTTTCTGGCAGGGATTGTGGCAATGATCAGCCAGCCGCTGCTCAATTATTTCGTCAAACGGACCAATGGTCACGTCAGGATTGCTGCCGGCATCACCACAACGATCCTGGTCTCCGCCATTCTGATACCGCTGTGTGTGGGGATTTTTCTGGGGTCATTGCAGTTATTTACGACCGTGGTCAATGTTCTGGATGAAGCAAACTGGAATAAAACAGTTCACGCGATTCGCCAGAAGGTTGAAATCAGTAATGAGAAGATCCATCAGTTTGTCGACTGGTCCAACCAGTATCTGGACAGCGATCTGAATTCCCTGGAGCCGTCCAAAGATACTCAAAAAGCGAAAATTACCGATGAATTTATTCGTAAGAATCTGCAGTTAACGCTGGTTCCCATCGCAAAACGATCCATGGGATATGCTGCTTCAACTGTGGGGCTGCTGGGCAGCATCTTCGGTGCGCTGGTCGCCTGGATCATGTTTGTCATTGCCTTATATTATTTTCTGGCGGACGGCTATCTGTTGATCGAATCAACACAGTCACTGATTCCCGTGCATCTGGACTACCAGAAACGCTTGATCGATCAGTTTCAGAAGGTGGTGCGAGCCGTCGTCCTGGCTACCTTTCTGGCAGCCATCGGTCAGGGTCTGGCGACCGCGATCGCATTGTACCTGGTCGGATTTGAACATTTCATCGTCTTTCTGATCCTGGCCACCATCACATCGATGGTCCCTTTAATGGGGTCCTGGTTGATCTGGTTACCCTGTGCAGGCTGGCTGATGTATCAGGGACACTGGGGTCCCGCGATTTTTCTGATCCTGGTGGGCACCCTGGTGATTGGAACCATGGACAACATCATCCGGACTTATGTCCTACAGAGTGATGCCAAACTGCACCCGCTGCTGGCGTTTGTGAGTGTGCTTGGCGGACTGCAGATGATGGGACTCTGGGGAGTGTTCATCGGTCCCATTGTGGCTTCCTGTCTCCACGCGCTCGTACAGATCTTTAATGCGGAGCTGAAAGCATTTTCGAAGGAGAAATTCAATACCCGGAATATGCTGGATCTCGTTCCTGACGAGGAAGACGACGACGCGCAGTCAAAACAGCAGGAATCCGCCTCGAAGTCTGATCAGAAGACAGAGCAGCAGAAGTCAGATACTGCAGCTGAAGACGATCAAGCGAAGCAGGAACAGACAACTGATGCTGAGAAACCGGAAGACAATCAGGATCAATCGTCTCCGCCCCCTTCTTCTTAGTGGCTGGTGCTTAAAGTAAAGATCGGCAGCAACATGGACAGGGCAATAAAACCGATGATCGAGCCCATGCAGACAACCATAATCGGTTCGATCAGCGTGGTCGCGGATTTGATCGCGACTTTGACATCACGGTCAAAATAATCACTCAGTTTATTAAGGACCATTCCCAGCCGCCCCGTCGATTCGCCGGAAGCAATCATCTGCTGCATGGTCGGAGGAAACAATGTTTTTCCTTCCAGCGCTTCGTGGATCTGCTTACCACTGGTCACCAGATCGCTGATTTCGTCCCAGCTTTTTTTGAAGTAAATGTTATCGGAAACGCCCGCACTCAGCTCAATTGCTTCCAGCATCGGAACTCCGGCATTCACCGTCGTGGCCAAAGTACGAATGCTGCGACTGATGGCCAGCTTTTTCAGCATGGAACCAAACACGGGCATGCGAATGATGATCCAGTCGAAGGCCGCTCTTCCCCATGCCTGGGAACGGACATAGAAAAACAGTCCGACCATGGCCGCCAGGAACAGCAGTACCAGGTACCAGTAAGTGGTGATGGCCGTCGAAACAAAGATCATCATTTTCGTCGGCAGCGGCACCGCAGCACCGCGGGCCGCGAACATGGGCATCAGTTTGGGAAAGACATAGGTCAGCAGGAAGATACAGATCCCAATACACATCAACAGCATCACGGAAGGGTAAATTAAAGCTCCCTTGACCTGCTGCATGGTTTCCTGCTCTTCTTCCGCCTGCTGGGCAATCCGATTCAGCATTTGTGGCATCGTACCACTGGCCTCGCTCGCTTTGATCAGATTCACATAGGTCTTGTCAAACAGGCGCGGGAATTCACCCAATGCGGAGGAGAGGTCGCTACCGGCTTCGACATCCTTCTGCACGTTGATTAGAATTTCAGCCAGAGTCTCGTTCTCGACCTGTTTCGAAATCCCTTCCAGCGCTGTGGCAACGGGAACGCCGGCATCAACCATGATCGCCATCTGATTCGTGAAATAGATGACGTCTTTGCGGGAGACCCGTTTCTTTTTACTGCTCGCCAGGCTGTCTGCAGATGTTTCGTCAGACTCCTCCAGAGACAGCAGATACAATGCCTCCTGGCGCAGCTTGGCAACCGCTTCTTCTCTGGAATCAGCCACCAGTTCTCCGGACTGGTTCTGTCCCGTCGTGTTTCGTGCGATATAGGTAAATTGCATTGTTATGCCTGTCCCTCAAAGATCCTGTTAACTTAATAATCCTTGAGTATATTCTCTGGTCGGCGCTTCCCCGTTCAGTTCCTGGAGATGTTCGTCAATGACTTCCGCTTCCACCCTGCCATTGAGTAACAGTTCTTTCAGCGCCTGTTCCATGGTCTGCATTCCCATGCGACGGTTCGTCGAAATAACGCCGGGAATCAGATGCGATGTTGATTCACGAATGCTGGTTTGAATGGCCCGGTTCATTAACATGATTTCCAAAGCGGCTACGCGACCACTCGAAAGGGCCGCGGGTAACAACCTTTGTGTAATGACGGCACGTAAGGATTCTGCCAGGTGACTGCGGATTTGAGACTGTTCTTCCGGCGGGAAGACTTCCACCAGTCGGTCTACAACGCCGGCCGCGCTGGAAACGTGCAGCGATGCCATGACCAGGTGCCCGGTCTCCGCTGCCTGCAGCGCGACGCGAATCGTATCCAGGTCTCGTAACTCGCCAATCAGAATCACATCCGGATCTTGGCGGAGGACGTGTTTCAATCCCGAGGCAAACCCCGGGCAGTCTTCCCCGATTTCCCGTTGTTCAATCAGGGACTTCCCATGTTGAAACTGGTACTCGATCGGGTCTTCGAGAGTGATAATATGTTTTGAGTCCCGCTGGTTGATTGCCTCGAGCATGGCCGCCAGAGTCGTCGATTTCCCGGAACCGGTTTGCCCGGTCACCAGAATCAGTCCGGTTTTCATCCGGGTCAGTTCTTCTACGACGGGGGGCAGTTCCAGGCTGCTTAAGCTGGTGACTTCATTAGAGAAGCGACGAATGGCTGCCGCCAGCGTTCCGCGCTGGACGTGAATGTTGAAACGAAAACGCCCCAGTCGCGGAATCGTAATCGCGAAGTCCACATCCTTCTGTTTTTCGAGGGTCTCTTTCTGTTTCTCTTTCAGCACCTGATCACACAGATCTCGAATGGTTTCGGGATCGAGTGGCTCCAGGGCCGTCGTTTTCAATTCGCCGTCGATGCGAAACATGGGGGGCGCATCAGTCACCAGCAGGATGTCTGAGGCATCGCTGTCCACGGCTGCGTGTAAAAGATCATTCATTTCCATGGCGAAATCACTTCTTCAAATATTTAAGGGGCTTAAATTTAAATTCAGTGCGTCACTGCCGGTTTACGGGGAATCCAGCCTTCGTCACTCACTTTGATGGCTTCCTCGACTGTGGTCAGCCCTTCTTTTGCTTTGCGAAGTGCGTCGTACCTCAGAGGAATCATACCGTTGTTTTGTGCATATTCTTTGACCGCTGCGACCGTGGGGTCAGTCGAGATGATTTCCCGCAGATGGTCATCAATGGTCAGGATTTCATGAACTCCAATTCGTCCGCTAAAACCGGTGTTGCGGCAACGTTTGCAGCCTTTGTTCTTGAAAAATTCGTTTGTATCCAGGCCAATACGTTCTACGGCCATCTGCAGAGCTTTTGGTAAGTCGTAGGGGGTTTTGCATTTAGGACATAATTTCCGGCAAAGTCGCTGTGCGAGCACCATATTCACCGCAGCGCCGATCAGGTAATCATCAACACCCATATTGATCAGACGGGTGATCGCGGAGATGGCGTCATTGGTGTGCAGCGTACTGAATACAAGGTGACCGGTGAGAGCTGCCTGAATGGCAATTTTGCCCGTTTCCTGGTCGCGGATTTCGCCGACCATGATCACGTCCGGGTCCTGTCGCAACAAACTTCTCAGGATGGACGCAAACGAGAGACCGATCTTTTCATTGACCTGAAACTGGTTGATGATCGGCAACTGATATTCCACCGGGTCTTCAACCGTACAGACATTTTTCTCAACAGAACTCACGGCGTTCAAGGCTGCATACAGAGTGGTACTTTTCCCGCTACCTGTCGGACCGGTGACCAGAATAATGCCGTTGGGTTTCTCCAGCTGCTCGGTAAAATTTTCCAGGACTTCAGAGCTGAATCCCAGCTGTTCCAGCGAAACATTCACACTCCGGTTATCCAGCAGACGAATAACCACTTTCTCGCCGGTCGGCATTGGCAGCGTACTGACACGCAGGTCAATCGGACGACCCTCCATCAAGACATGGATGCGACCGTCCTGGGGAAGCCGTCGTTCACTGATATCGAGGCTGGCCATGATTTTAATACGGGACGAGACCGCGGGGGCCAGGTGCACGGGCGGCTCCAGTGCCTGGTGTAGAACACCGTCAACACGATAACGCACGCGCAGCTGTTGTTCGTTGGGTTCGATATGAATATCGCTGGCCCCTTCGCGTACGGCATTATAAATGATGTAGTTCACGAGTTTGATAATGGGGCTCTGCCCGGCAAACTCGGCATCGAAGCCGATGTCGTCGATCGATTCTTCGATCAGTTCGACGTTTGTGCCGTTGGCATCGTCGATAATATCGTCGATCACGAACACGTTTGTGTTCGGCATATATGTCTGCACCATGCGGCGGATTTCGCGGGCACTGGCGGCAACGATCTGAATTTCAGACTTGGTCAGATCGCGGAGTTGATCGACGATAAAGACGTTTGTGGGTTCAGCGACAGCGACTGTAAGGACATTCCGCACTTTAAACAGCGGCAGAACGGTATGTTTTTCCACAAATTCCCGCGGCAGAACATCGAAGATTTTCGAGTCGAACATGCGACTGTCGAGCTGAACGTAGGGAATCCGGTACTCAAGTGCCAGACATTCCAGAACCTGCTCTTCGGTGCAATATTCATTGTTAACCAGTAATTCACCGAGTAACTGGCTACCATCCCCCTGTGCCTGTTCCTCCAGCGCAGACTCCAGCTGTTCCAGGGTGATATACTCTTTAAAGATGAGCAGATCACCGAGTCGCATTTTAGGTTGTAAGAGGGAATTCGTATTCATAGCACGTTTTTAAATCTTTATTGAAAACTGGAAACCGCTTCAATGACCGAATCAAACAGATCGATTCGCTGGTCGAGACGCGTCATTTCCAGAATTTTTTTTCCAGGTTCTTCCAGACCGCTGATCTTCAGATTTCCTCCCTGCTCCCGAGTGAGATCCTGCAGATCCAGCAGGGCCGTCAATCCGGCACTGTCCAGTATCTCGCTGCGATCCATCTGCAAAACGACCTGGTAATGCTGCTGATTGATGGCATCGGAAAGCGCAGTGACAAAATCGTCGGAATTATCGTCCGTCAATTCATCCGGCGTGTGTGCCACCAGGACATGTCCAAATATTTCAGTCGTAATCTGCATACCGGGTTACCTATGAGCTCGGAATTCTGGTTGTGTTGGATTCCAGACCCACCACCTGGTTCCGTCCCAGTTCTTTGGCCTTGTAAAGGAATTCATCAGCCACCCGCACCAGATCCTTGGTATTGGTTGCCGGATGACCTAACTCTGTCACTCCAAAACTGGCTGTTACCTGTAATTGCTGACCTTCAAACTGAAGCGGGCAATCCTCCAGGGTCTGGCGCAAATCTTCCGCAATCTCTCGCGCCTGAGAGTATTCGTGATCGAGTAAGACGCCAATAAATTCTTCGCCGCCGTAACGGGCCAGCATGGCACCATCGGGCATCACGGTCTTCCAGATCCGGGCCACTTCTTTGAGTACAAAGTCTCCCGCCTGATGCCCGTATGTGTCGTTAAAGGATTTAAAGTGATCGATATCGCTCATGATAATGCAGAGG
>Ga0180434_10005938_pt1 | contig 14187 bp, 9 predicted proteins | sample SS_ome_7_FD_132453 | JGI IMG/M metagenome (GOLD analysis project Ga0180434, IMG submission 132453) | Hypersaline lake sediment archaeal communities from the Salton Sea, California, USA - SS_1_D_2 metaG | ecosystem: Environmental > Aquatic > Non-marine Saline and Alkaline > Hypersaline > Sediment... | reverse complement strand
GCTGATCTACACCGAGAAGGGCATGCATATGACGGAGATCATCGAGGCGGTGCTGCTGATGGTGAGCGGCGTGTACTACCCGATCAGCGTGCTGCCGGGGTGGCTGCAGTTCTTCTCGCGGTTCTCGCCGATCACCTACACGCTGCACGGGATGCGGGCGGCGATCCTGGAGGGGGCGGGGCTGCGGCAACTGTGGGGGGACATCCTGCCGCTCATCATCACGGCGGCGGTGCTGATTCCGCTGGGCCTGGCCGCGTTCGGGCTGGCGGAGACCTACTGCAAGCGCCACGGCAAGTTGAAGCGAAGCGGGTAGGGGGGCCGGCCGCAGGGGCGCATCGCCGCGCGCCCCTGCGGCGCCGCTTCGCTACCAGCGGATGCGGACGCGGTAGGTCACGGTGACCTCGCCGTCCTTGGGCACCTCGACGGGGAACTCGATGGTGTGGGCATCCTTCTTGTTGAAGGCGTGGGTCTTCGACAGGATCTCCCAGTCGCCCGCCAGCCGCTCGACGACGACGACGGTGACCGCAGCGTCCTTGTGATTGCGGAGGGTGATCTGGTATTGGTTCTCGTGGATGCGGTCGGCGATGCGCTGGTGGTCGGTGCGCTTCCGCTCGCCGACGATGTCGAAGGCGTCGCCCACCCAGAGGCGCACCTTCTCGTCCCTGGGCGTGTGGTCTATCTCGTCCTCGCCGACGAACTGGAGGCGGCCCTCCTCATCGGACTTGTAGACGCGCACCTTGCCCTTGGGCAGGGGCATGCCGAGATGGTTCTCCTTGCTGTTGGTGATCTCGAGCATGACGTTGACCTTGCCCTGCTGCGTGTCCTCGCCCTCGCCGGGCTGCCCGGAGCCGGGCGACCAGCGATACCAGAAGCGCCGCATGGGGTCGAAGATGTACGCCTTGCGCACCGGCACGCCGGGCGCCGAAAGCAGGCTCAACTGCTTGGTGGAGTTGTCCTCGATGGTCGTGGTGCCCGCGAGGGTGTAGAGGTGGTACTCGAAGAAGGCCTTCTCCTCGAACTGCGGGGCCGCGGCCCTCACCCCCATGAGCACGCCGCGAGCGGCCGCCGGCTCCGCCGGGGCCGCGCGCCGCACGTCACCGGCCATGAGTTGGAGCGCGGCGTCGGGGTAGCGGGCGCCGGAATGATTCTCGAGGGTGACCCAGCCGTTCAGGTCCACCATGTCGTCGGCGGCGTTGGCGACGGCGATGTAGTCGGCCTTCCAGGTGATCTGCTCGGTGAGGTAGGAGACCCTGCCGTCGTGCCTGCCGGGGCGGTCGGCCTCGAGTTTCCAGAGGAGGGTCGGCTTGGCGAGCAGGCCGGCGGGGAGTTCGTCGAGCGTCCATTCGCCCTGGGGGTTGAGCACCACGCCTTTATCGGTCTGCACGGCGAGGCTGAGGCGCTGCTGGCCGCTGTAGGGGTCGTATCTCTGATCCGTGCGCGGCACTACCACCGTCGCCGGCGTCAGCAACGTGCCCTGCAGGATCTCGACGCCCTCGGGCGTGACCCGCCGCAGCCGCACGCGCTTCCCCACCGACTTGTTGAGGATGTTGTCGGTGGTGAGCATGTCGTACTGGTACTCCTGCTCGCGCACGACGACGCCGTCGGGGTCGGTGAGCGAGAGGAAGTGGATCGAGGTGGGGTCAATGCGGGCGGCGACATCCTCGACGCGCACGAAGTTGACGCCGCGCTCGAGTTGGACCGTCCGCTGCTCGCGCACGAGCGCGAAGTTCTGGTTGTAGACGGTCAGTTGGACTTGGTCTTTCCCCGACGCCTGGACCGCGGGTTGGGCGGCCATCGCAGGGAGGCACAGGGCCAGCAGCACACACACAGCGACCAGCGTTCGTTTCATCGTTCCCCTCCATTCTGTGTTGTCCGAAGTCCGGTCAGGTGGAGCGACCGCCGCTTCCGTCAGCGAGCGGGCATCTCATAGACGACGGGTTCCTCGAAGTCCTCACTCATCGTCTCGGGCAGAACGCGCACCGAGTCGCCGCTCCGGTTGGTGAAGTAGAGCCGCGAGTCGGAGGGTTCGAGCGCGTTGCCGTCGGCCCAGAAGGCGTAGAAGTCCGGGTGGGCGTTGACCGGACGGCGGACGTAGGTGTGGTTGCGCGGGCTGCCCTGCGTGAGGTCGCGCACCTTGCGCCACGTGGCGCCGCGGTCGCTGCTGGTCCACATGGCCACCTCGCCGCCGGTGCAGTAGGGCTGGGGGCCGGGTTCCGTGGGCCCGATGACGCGCCAGGCGCCGTCCTGCTCGATGTGCAGGCAGCCGGTGTCGTAGTTATGATCCGAGGAGGTGACCGGCCGCATCTCCCACTCGCTGCCGGTCCACCGGGCGGTGGTCCAGACGCGCGGGCCGTTCTCGGGGCCCGACTCGTAGCCCTGGCTGACGAGGTAGAGGATCACGGGTCTCCCCTGGGCGTCGAAGTTCAGGTCCTTCATGTAGACCAGGCGCTTCTCGACCTGATAGTCGTGCACGAGGGCGGGGTTGCTCGGAGAGGCGAGCGGCAGTTCGAGGGCGTCGCCGGCCGCGGTGCGCCAGGTGGCGCCGTAGTCGTCGGTCTCGATGTAGTAGAGGTTGGTGCGGGCGTTGAGGCCGCCCTGGGGCGGGTGGAAGTTGAAGGCCGTGCCGCAGCGGCGGCCGCAGGTCCAACTGACCTGGTAGTGGCCGGCGAAGCCGGTGTGCTTGCGGTCCTCGCTCCAGGTGAGGCCGTCGCGGCTGGTGCGCCAGTAGAGTTCGCGCCCGCCGGTGTACCTGGTGAAGAGGAAGAGGAAGCCGAAGCCCTTCATGTACCACGGCTGGGGGTAGGTGAACTCGCGCTGCTCGATGCGCTCGAAGCCCTCGATGGAGTAGGGGGCGTCGCTGCGGTAGATGAAGCCGTTGTCGCGGCCGTGGGAACTGACGAAGACCCAGACGTAGCCCTTGTCGTCGAGGGCGATGGTGGGGTTGTGGTGCGCGTCGTCGGTGCCCTTCTCCATGAGGATGGTCGGCCTGGGCACGAGGCCGGTGGCGTGGTCGTAACAGGAGACCATCGCGAGCAGGGGCGACTCGACGCCCAGTCCCTTGGTGCCGCCGTAGACGAAGAACGTCTTGCCGGCCTGGGGGGCGCAGCAGGCGAGGGGGAGGTGCTTGGCGCAGTAGGTGCCGAGGCCTCCGCTGTACTTGTAGCGGTAGCGGTCGTTGGAGGGTTGGTTGCTGTACCAGATGCCCCGATAGCCGTCGCCCTTGGGGCACGGCGCGGCGTGGCTCATGCTGTGGCTCCCGTTAGTGAGCAGGCCCAGGGCCAGGATCGCGCCCAGCGGCGCCGTCCAGGCCGCGCTGCGCCTGCTGCGGATGGTGTGTCTCGGTCCCGTGGCTCCACTCCTGTTCCGGCGTGGCCGGGTGATCTGACTTCGCGCCGCCGGCCGGTTTCCCCTGCGGGCAGGACGCGCCGTGCCGCCGCGCGAAACGGAGGGACGATCGAGGGATCGGCCCGGCGAGCCGCGGACTGCGAGTGCAACAAGACCATGACGCTGAAGGAGATGAACCTGCGGGTGTTCCGGGGGGAGCCGCTGCCGCACGTGTTCTTCCAGCCGCGCTTCGAGCCGTGGTACGCCTGGCACAAGCAGTTCGACAGCCTGCCCGAGCCGCTGCGCGCGATGTCCCTGCGCCAGGTCTACGATCTGATCGGCGCCTCGATGCGCACCGTCCACTACTACACGGGCCAACCCGACCCGGTCGAGTCCACCTTCGACGACGAGGTCAAGATCACCGAGCGGCGCGAGGGCGAGTACGCCAGGGTGCGCTTTGACACGCCGCACGGGCCGCTCTTCCAGGCGTCGAAGTTGACGGTGGACAGGGCCTGGCGCGTCGTCGAGTTCGCGGCCAAGTCGGCGGACGATCTGCCGGCGCTGCGCTGGCTGCTGGAGCGCCGGACCATCCGGTTCAGCCCGGAGAAGTTCGGGGTGGGCGCCGCCTACGTCGGCGAGCGGGGCGAGCCGCAGTTCTGGGTGCCCAAGAGCCCGTACTTCGCGCTGGCCCAGCAGTGGATGCGGCTCGAGGACTTCATCTTCGCGCTTGCGGACCGCCCCCGCGAGATCGAGGGGATCATGGCGGTGTTGGACGACTCGTACGACGCGTTGTACGAGGAGATCATCGCCTCGGGGCTGGTGAGGATCATCAACTTCGGCGAGAACATCGCCATGGCGTACCTGTCGGCGCGCTACTTCGAGCAATACTGCGCGCCGTGGTATGCGAAGCGGTCGGGGCAACTGCGGGAGGCGGGCATCTTCACGCACATCCACATAGACGGCTACTTCAAGCCGCTGCTGCCCTACCTGGCCGACCTGCCCTTCGACGGCCTGGAGGCGCTGACGCCGCTGCCGCAGGGCGACGTGACGCTGGAGGAGATGCAGGCCCACATGGGCGGCAAGGTGCTGCTGGACGGGATACCCGCCGTGCTCTTTCTGGAGCACCACCCGCGCGAGGCGCTGCAGGCCTGCGTCGAGCGCGTGGTCGAGTTGTTCCACCCGCGGCTGGTGCTGGGCATCTCGGACGAGTTGCCGGAGGCCGGGGGCGACGAGACGTTCGAACGCCTGAAGTGGGTGGCCGACTACAGCCGCAGCCACCCGGCAGCAGGCCGGGAGACGCCCCGCGGGACAGCAGGACGGCCGTGATCGAGGTGGACTGCGCGTTCCCCGGCGGGAACGTCCTCGTTGACGGGGTCGAGGGCGACACGGTTCGGCTGCGGCCGGACCTGCGCGACACCGAGGGCGAGTGGTTCTACTGGCACTTCCGCGTGCGCGGCGCCGGGGGCCGCAGGATGCGGTTCGCATTCCACGACGCCGTGGTGGGCGTACGCGGCCCGGCGGTTAGCCTCGACGCCGGCCGGACCTGGGCGTGGCTGGGCGATGATGCCGAGGGCGGGCGCGCGTTCATTTACGCCTTCGCGGCGCAGGCCGAGGTGCGCTTCTCGGTCGGCATGCCGTACACGCAGGCGAATCTGGATGCGTTCCTGGCGGCGCACGCCGATCACCCGCATCTGCGGGCGGACACGCTCTGCCGCACCCGCAAGGGCCGCCCCGTGGCGTGCCTCTCGCTGGGGCAATTGGAGGAGCAGCCCGAGCATCGCGTGCTCGTTGCCTGCCGGCACCACGCGTGCGAGATGATGGCCAGCTACGTTCTCGAAGGCTTGATGGAGGCGGTCCTGGCCGAGGACGAGACGGGCCGGGGGCTGCGCGAGTCGGTGGAGTTCCTCGTGGCGCCGTTCGTGGACACGGACGGAGTGGAGGACGGCGACCAGGGCAAGAACCGCCGCCCCCACGACCACAACCGCGACTACGGCGTTCTCTGCGTGTACCCGGAGGTGTGGGCCTTGCGCGAGCGGGTGCGGGGGTGGTCGGGGGACCGGCTTCGGATCGCGCTGGATCTCCACTGCCCCACGCTACGCGGCGAGAGGGACCAGGAGGTCTACTTCGTGGGCGGGCCGAACCAGGAAGCCTGGCGCCGCACGGAGCAGTTCGCGGCGGCGCTGGAGCAGGCGCGCCAAGGCCCGATCCCGTTTCGGAGCGGCGGCGGCATGCCGTTCGGCGCCGAATGGAACACGGAGGCGGGCGACCGGCACTTCGGCCGGTGGGCCGAAGGCCAGCCCGGCGTGTGGTTCGGGGGCACGCTGGAGATTCCGTACGCGAGCGCGGGCGGCGTGGCGGTGACGGCGGCGACCGCCCGGGCCCTGGGCCGGGACCTGGCCGAGGCGCTGCGCGCGGACCTCGCCGCCGGGCCGGGCTGAGGCCCGCGCCTGCGGCGCGAAGGAGAGCAGTCCGTGCGTCCCTGGACGTTCGTGCACGTGACCGATATCCACGTGGGTTCGCCGAGGTCGTATCGGTTCCAGCCGGCGTTCAACGAGAACTGGCAGACGGCGCGTCGCCAGATCGTGGAGATCCAGCCCGACCTGCTGCTGGTGGGCGGCGACCTGACGCGCGACGGCAGCCTGCACCGGTTCGAACTGGAGGCGATCAAGGCCGACCTCGACGCCCTGCCGTTCCCCTGCTATGTGGTGCCCGGGAACATGGATACCGGCAACAAGCACACCGACGTCTCCGGCGCCCGGCCGGGGCGGGACGACGTGAGCCTGAACCTGCGCTCGGAGCACCTGGCGCAGTTCTCGGAGGTCTTCGGCCCTGCGTGGTGGAGCGTCGTACACAAGGAGGTGCGCTTCTCGGGGTTCTGCGACATGGTGGCGGGGTCGGGGCTCCCCGAGGAGGAGGCGCTCTGGCGCTGGATGGAGGCGCAGCGGGAGGAGCCGCGCGCGCGGCACCACGTGTGGATGATGCACTCTCCGCTCTTCACGGAGTCGCTGCACGAGCCCAACTACGACATCCGGGACCCGGAGCAGTATGTTGACTGGTACTTCGGCATAGACGAGCCGGCGCGAAGCCGCATCATGGAGGTGTTCAAGGCGACCGGTGCCGAGATCGTCCTCAGCGGACACGTGCACTGCCGCAAGGCGCATGAGGCCGAGGGGATCCGGTTCGACATCGGGCCCTCGACGGCGTTTCCGCAGTGGGGCGATCGCTGGGCGGACGGCGACCCGGCGCTGGGGTTTCTGCGCTGCGACGTCACGGAGCAGGGGATCGAGCGGCGGTTCGCGCCGCTGGCGGCGTGCTCGACGGCTGAGGGATACGGGCCCGGCGGCCATCCCCGGCCCGATCAGAGGGACTACTCGCTGGCCTGGGAGAAGTAGGCTGCAGGCGCGGCGCGCCGGAGAAGGGAGCAAGACGATGACAGGCGCTTCGGTCAGCACATGGATCGTGGTTGGATGCGCGCTGCTCGCGGCGGCGAGCGGCCTGCTGCAGGCGGAGCCGGCCCGGGCGGCGAGGCATCGCGTGATCGCGCTCAACGAGCCGCAGATGTTCTGCGACGACTACTTCGTGGACAACCGCTACAACGAGGAGTTCATCTCGGCGCGCGTGCCCCACGTGCTGCACCGGGGCGAACGCCTGGCCGAGCCGCTGCTCACCCGAGACGACGAGAAGCCGTGGGAGTGCGGCTCCGGGATCGGGTATCCCTCGGTGTTGTACGATGCGGAGGCGGACCTGTTTCGCCTCTACTACACGACTCACACCCGGCCGTCGGACGACAATCCGCTGCCCGGCTACTGCGTGTGCTACGCCCAGTCGAAGGACGGGCTGAACTGGGACAAGCCGCTCTTCGACGTCCAGCCCTGGGGCGACCTCGCCCTCACCAACATCGTGCTGCGCGGGCGGCTGGAGGGCAAGATCGCCCACGTGCACACGGCGCCCGCGGAGGCCGCGCGGCCCGACGGCGAGCGCATCCGCAACCTGGGCATGCTGCCGGCGGAGGACCTGCGCGGGCACCGCTTCGTGGCGTACTACTGCGACCACGAGCACTACCTCGCCACCTCGGAGGACGGCATCCACTGGCAGCAGCGGCAGCAGATGATCCTGCCCAACCGCGTGGACTGCTACCAGACGATCGTGCGCGACGCGGCGATCGGCGAGTACGTGATCTTCTACCGCAACAAACTCATCTACGACCCCGCACGCCAGCGCGCGAAGGGGAACACGCGGATGATCACGCGCCTCGCCAGCCCCGAACTGTGGTCGCTCTGGGACGGTATGGCCGACACCGTGCTCATCCCCGACGGCGACGACGCGGGGCGCTTCTACTCGATGCCGACGTTCCTCTACGGCGGGGTGTACTGGGGCATGCTGGCGCAGTTCGCCGAGTCGCCGCAGACCATCGAGGTCGAACTGGTGTGGAGCCGCGACGGCTTCAACTGGGAGCGCGCGCCGGGGCGGCCCATGTTCATCCCGGTGGGGGAGCCGGGCGCGTGGGACGACGGGATGGTGTTCGCGGCGGATCGGGTCATCGAGCGCGGCGACGAGTGGTGGCTCTACTACACCGGCCACAACGGCTACCACGACGAGCAGGGCCGGAGCGGCAGCGTGGGCCTGGTGAAGTTGCGCAAGGAGGGCTTCGTCTCGATCCGCGCGGACGAGCGGGGCCAGGAGAGTTATCTCGTCACGCGGCCCATCCTGTGGCCGGGCGGCGACCTGGTGATCAACGCGGACGCCTCGAAGGGCAGCGTGAAGGTGGCCGTGGTGGACGCGAACCGGATGCCGCACGAGGGCCTGGGATGCGAGGACTGCGTGCCCTTCGAGGGCGATGCGGTGCGCCACAGGGTGCAGTGGAAGAACGCGGGCATCGCGTCGCTGAAGGGCGAGATCGTGCGGCTGGAGTTCGCGTTCCGGCGGGCCGACCTGTTCGCGTTCCTGGCTGCGGATGAGGAGACGGCCGGCGCCGAGTGACGGCAGGCAGCGCGGCCGTCGAGACTTGATTGGGAGTGACGGAGATGAGGATACGGCTTGCAGTGCTGGTGGTTCTTGCGGTGGCGGCGAGCGCGGCGTGCGCCCAGGCGTCGCTGGACATCTCGGAGGGGTGGCGGTTCAGCCCGGATGAGGGGAACGTCGGAATGGCGCAGGGGTGGCACGCGCGGCAGTTCGACGACGACGACTGGGCGACGCTGGATGCCGGCGCCAAGTGGGAGGATCAGGGCTTCCCGGACGTGGACGGATACGGGTGGTACCGGAAGTGGGTGGACGTGCCGGCGGCCTGGGCGGGCAAGAAGACCTGGCTGGTGCTGGGAGGCGTCAACGACTGCGGCGTGCTCTTCTGCAACGGGAAGATCGTCGCCACCTACGGCGACGAAGTCCATCGCAGCGCCGCGCGCACCCCGGTGATCGCGCAGATCGGGATGTACCTGACCGCGGGCGAGCGCAACCTGATCGCGCTGCGGGTGTACGACCGGGCGTTCAGCGGCGGCCTCTGGCTCCTGCCGTGCATGCTGACCACGGACCCGCAGGATGTTCCCACGGTGATCGTGACCGAATGCTTCGTGGACTACGCCGCGGCCGAGGCGGTGCTGCGGATCACCCAGACGGGCCTGGATACGCAGCGCCTGAACGGCGCCTACCACGTCGAGGTGGCCGGCGCGGACGGCTCGACGCCGGTGGCCAGACGCGCCATTCCCATCCGCGACGAGGAGCCTGCGGCCTTCGCCACCTTCGACCTGCCGCGGACGAAGGAGGCGGTGGACTACCGGGTGTCGGTGCAGGGACGCGACGCGGCGGGCGAGGTGATCGCCGGCACCTGCGCGGAGACGACGGCGGAGTGGCCGGGCGAGACGGTGTGGCCGCCGGAGTACCAGGGGGCGACCATCCTCAACAACCTCGTGGCCGAACTGCTCGACGTGCCGTCGCTGAAGCCCGGCCGCTTCGAGTTCAACAACCCGCGCGCGGGGTGGGTCTTCTTCGCGGCGGAGACGGGCGACCCGCAGATCGTGCTGGACGAGGAGCCGGAGCCGCTGGCGCTGCGCACCTACCCCGAGACGGGCGCGCGGGAGGCGATGCGCTTCCTGAGCGCAGGCCGCCACGCGCTCACGGTGGCCGAAGCCGGGGGAGGGCGGCTGGTCGTGCGGGCCGTGCCCGAACTCGGCTACTGCTACTACCCGGCGACGCCGCACATCCCCGAACAGGGGCCCTACGACTGGGCATTCCTGGAGCGTTACGTGCTGCCGCACGTCAACATGCTGGTGGCGTCGGGCGCGGACCTGCCCGAGGAGCACTTCGATCAGTGGCTCCGGGAGGGGCGCCGCTGGGTGGACCGCGGCGGGCTTCCCGGGCTGCACGCGGCGGAGCCGGCCCCGGCGCAGAAGGTGTACGACACGTGGGCGGCGAGGCGGGGCACGACCGACCCCAGGTACAGCGGGCTGATCATTGACGAGTTCAGCCACGTCGAGGCGGAGTACTTCCGGGAGTGGACGGATGCGCTGGCGCGCCTGAGCGACGATCCGCGGTTCGCGGGCAAGACCTTCTACGCCTGGTGCGCGGAGATGTACGAGCACGAGCCGGCCGCGGAATTCGAGCGGCTGGTGCGGGAACGCAACCACCGCTTCGCCTGGGAGCAGTACCTGAGCGAGCAGCCCGCGGAGGACTGGACGCGCTGCTACGTGCTGCGGCGGTACGTGCGCAACATGAACGCGTGGAAGGCCAAGAGCCCGGACGTCGGCCGCCACATGCACATGTGCCTGGGGTTCTTCTCGACGCCGCCGTGCACGCTCGACCTGAACCCGGGCGTCAACTTCGACGTGCTGCTGGACTGGCAGTTCCACGTGATGGCGACGGACCCCGCCTACGCGGACCTGTACGGCGTCATGCAGTGGACGTCGAGTTACACCGACGAAGAGACGCTGCGGTGGGGCTACCGGCTCTTCCGGCACTACTGCATCGAGGGCAGCCGCGAGCCGCTGACGCGGGACCCCCTCATGCTGCCGCACGTCAAGAACCCCGACTTCGCGGAGGGCCTGGCGCACTGGGAGATCGAGCCGGCAGCCGAGGGGAGCGTGGCCGGGAGGACGATGGACGGGTTCAGCGCGCTGCAGGGCCGGTACCCTGCGACACACGAGGGGGACACGTACCTGTGGATGAAGCGCGACGCGCAGCGCGCGAATCGGGCGCGCCAGACCGTGCAGGACCTGGAGCCGGGGCGCCTCTACTCGCTGAAACTCATCTCGGCCGACCTGAAGCATCTGGACGTGGAGCAGAAGGTCGGCGTCTCGCTGCAGTTGGAGAACGCCGAGGTGCTCGACGAATACGGCTACCAGAGCGTGTTCCGCAGCCGGCCGCAGTGGAAGGTCAAGGCGTGCGAAGGGCTGGCCCAGGTGTACCTGAACTACCACCGGGTGGTCTTCCGCGCGAAGGGTCCGACGGCCGAGCTCACGATCTCGGACGCGGCGAGCGCCGGGGGCATGGCCGACCAGGAACTGGCCTGCAACTACGTGCAGTTGCAGCCCTACCACCCGCCCGCAGGGCAGCCCCGGGAGTAGCGGACGCACGGGGGCGGCTCCTGGGCGCAGCGCCCACGCACGCTCGTCGGCGCCCACGGCCTCCGGCGTCGTGGGAGAGCAGGATCCGGCCGTCGCGGCCCGAGAATGCCCCATTCGGCGTGGATCAGGAGCGGGACGCCCCCTCGCTTGCTTCCTCTCATCCCAGGCTGACGAGGAATCGGGGTCAGACTCTCCCTAACTATGGAATATAGGTCCCGGAGAACGGGAGGTCCATTCTGACCCCGGGGGGGGCGACGATGCGTCCGGAGGCTGAACGAAAGCAACGGGTCCGCCTTGCGCTGGAGCAGTTCTGCCGAGCTGTTCGACAGATCAACCTCTACTCGGCAGAGCATCCCATCGCCGGCGCGGCGCTTCAGAACGCCGCGGACGCGCTCAGTGCGCTCCTGAGCGACGGCACTCCTCTGGAAATCGTCGCCTCGCAAACCGGGCTGGCCGCCGATCACCGAAACCTCGATCTGGGACGCGCCGGCCTGGGCTATCTTCATCAGCAGCTCCGCGCCCATCTGATCCAGCGCCTGGCGTTTCACCCCGGCGTCCAGCCCGCCGAGTTGGCCGCGCTCATCGCGGCACTCAACGCCGACCCAGCGGATCTGGACGACCCGGGAGGGGCCGCCGCGAGCCTGGGTCCGGCGGCCACGCCTCACATTCACCTGGAGAAGCGCGATTACGGCCGGCTCTTGAGCGAGTCGGAGGCGCGCTGGTTGGCGATGTTCTCGGGGGCGGTCGAGGCGAAGAGGAGTGTGGTCGAACGACTGGTGAGCCTGTCCCTGGGCGCGGTGGGCGCGTCGGAGGAGATGCTGGCGCGCGCCGGAGTGGAGACGCCTGCCGACGACGCGGACACCCACGGGCCAAGGCCGGAGGCCCCAGCGGCCGGGCGGGCGGCCGTGCCGGAGTGGATGGCGGTGGTCAAGGAGGTGGCGGCCGGCCGGGCGGCGTTCGACGCCGCCGCGGGCTTGGAGAGCGCGATGTCGCCGGACGACCACCTTGCACACAGCCTGGCGGCGCTGCTGCAGAGCGCGTGGGAGGCGCTGGCCGGCCACGACTACAGCGAGCGCGTTCGCTGGCGGCGCGAGGTCGGGGAGTTGGTCAGCCTGCTCACGCCCGAGATGCGCGCGCGCCTCTTCCGTGCCGATTTCACTCCCAGGCCTGGCCATACGGATGTCCTTGCCGAGTTGGCGCGCGCCATGAGCGCCGACGAGGCGGCGGATGTGATCATGGCCCATCCGGATGCGGTGGTCAACGAGGCGTCGGCCCATCTGGAGGCCGCGCTTCGCCGCGTCATGGCCGACGAGCAACGCCTGCTTGAGGTGGAACCCCTGCTGCGTCAGCGCCTGAAGGCGCGAGCCATGTCCGATGACACCTACCGCAGCGTGGTGGGTCTTCTGCTGGACCGGATCGCCAAAGACCGCGCGGTGGCTCGGGCCGACCTGGGCGGCGACGTCAACGTGGCGGCCGCCGCGGCGGCGGGAGACGACGTCGCGGATCTGACGGAGTTGATGGCCACGGTGAGGCCGCAGGCGCTGAAACCCGCGCGCGAGCAGATGGTGGCGGAGATCCTGGGCATGGAGTTGACGTCCGGGCAGTTCGGGCAGGCGGTCGAGTGCGCGGCGGCCGAGGTGGCGCGATGCAGCCGAGAGGGGAACATGGCTGCGGCGGTGCGCCTGGCGGAGGCGCTGGCGCGCGAGGCGGACCCGGCGGCAGGCCGGAATCCCGCGCGCCGGGCCATGGCGGCTGACGCGCTGCGGCGGAGCGGCAGCAGCGAAGTGGTGGCCTGCGTGGCCTCAGCGTTCCATGACCAGGGCACGGCGGAGAAGGTGCAGATGGTACGGCTGCTGGGGCACATGGGCGAGGCCAGCAGCGGCGCCCTCTGTGCCATCGCCTGTGCGCGGCACCCGGCGCAGGTCGCGGCCGAGGCGTTGAGGGCGCTGGCGCGCACGGGCTTGAGCGGCGTGCAGAGCGCGCGCGCCGTGAGGAGCCTGCCGCCCGAGCGAGCGCGGGAGATCATTGCCGCGCTTCCGGCGGAGCCGTCGGATGGGGCGGCGTCGGTGATCGGGCTCTTCCTGCAGCACCACAGCCAGGAGGTGCGGCAGCGGGCCGTGGAGCGGCTGGGGGAGGCGCCCGGAGCGACGGCGCAGGAGATGCTCCTGGGAGCGCTTCTGGACACGACGCCGGAGATCCGCGCCGCCGCAGCGGAATCGCTGGGACGGATGCGGGCCCGCGGCGCCGTGCTGGGGCTGAGCGTGGTGGCGGATCGCGGATCGCTCACAGGGAAGGGCCAGGAGGTCCGCAAAGCGGCCATTCGGGCTCTGGGGCAGATCGCGTCGGCGGACTGCGCGGCCCCGCTGATCAAGGTGCTGCAAACGGGTTCACTGCTCTTCAAGAGCCGGAGCGACAGCATGCGGGCGCTCGCGGCTGAGCAGTTGGCGGGCATCCCGAGCGACCAGGCCGTCGCGACGCTCCTGGCGGGGTCGCGCGACCGCCGGAAGGCCGTATCGAAGGCCTGCCGCGAGGCGCTGGAGAGATGCTCGCAGCGCGCGGGCCGACCGCCCGTCCAGACGCGACTCGCCGGGGCTTCCGCGTCCCGCCTTGAGGGGGGTGCCTTCGCCGGAGGCACGCCGTGACCGCTCCGGAACCAACCGCCGCCTGGGACCGCAGGGCGCTGGTCGGCCAGATCGTCACCGGCCTGGTGAAGGCGATACGGAACACGGGCTTCTACGCCGCGGACCATCCGACCGTGACCGAGGCCCTCTCCGAGACGGCCGAGGCGCTGGACGCGTACCTGGCCGGGGGGCGGAGGAACTCCACGTAAAACTGGTGGATGGCGAGGTGGTGGCGGATGACCGCCCCGTGCGCCAAGCCAGCACGGCCGTCGCCAACCTGGCCGGGGCGTGCCGGCGCAGGGAGATCGAGAGTCTGAGGCTGGTGCGCGGGGTGCGGCCGGCCGAACTGGCGGAACTGCTCAACGTGCTCTCGATGGATCCGGCGGAACTGGCGCAGGCGGGTGGGGCCCGCAGCGTCCTGGCGCAGCAGGGAGTGGGGCACCTGGTCGTGGAGCGCCTCGCGGAGGTGGACGACGGTGTGAGCGGCGGCGCCACGAGCGTGCCCGCCGCGGCCGGCCAGTCGTTTGAGGACGCGTTGGACGTCATGCGGGGAATCGTGAGGCAGGCGCGGCTCAAGTCGCCGATCAACATGGACGGCGCCAACCGGATGGTGCGAGACCTCGTGGACTTCATCGTGCGCGAGCAGTCGGAGATGCTGGGCCTGATCTCGGTGAAGCACTACGATG
>Ga0180434_10005937_pt1 | contig 14189 bp, 23 predicted proteins | sample SS_ome_7_FD_132453 | JGI IMG/M metagenome (GOLD analysis project Ga0180434, IMG submission 132453) | Hypersaline lake sediment archaeal communities from the Salton Sea, California, USA - SS_1_D_2 metaG | ecosystem: Environmental > Aquatic > Non-marine Saline and Alkaline > Hypersaline >... | reverse complement strand
TCGAGTGCGAGCTCGTTCCATACAGCTCGCCGTTGTACGAGCCCGCCGCGAGCAGGTGCATGTACTGGTCGACCTGGGCAGCGGTCGGGTTGGCGACGTTGGCCGATCGACGGATGATCGTCCGTGCGAGGTCGGCGGGGCGGTCGCGGAACTGCACCTGGTACAGCTTGCCGGGCATCGGCTCGTCGACAACCAGTTCGCGCAGCATCTCGACGACCGGCGGCTCGTCCTCGGCGACAAACGACGCCGGCACGACTCGCGCAGAGCATCGCTGCGGAGGCGCTCTGCGTGTTCGCGTGATGCGTCGTTGTGCTCGCATGGGTCACGGCCGGATGGTCCAGATGAGTTTGGCGATGCGGTCGCCCTGCCCGTCCTGATCGGTGAGCAGGTATTGGGCTTGGCCCAGCGGTGCAGTCTCGTCGAGCGAGTACTGGCCCGTTGCGTCGAAGACGATCAGGCCTTCGGGCGAAAGGCCGGCGCCCGCGTCGAGGCCGGCGAAGGTCGACCAGTCGGTCGAGGTGCCATCGGCCATGAGCACCTTGCAGGCGATGGCGAACGACGGCACGGGAATCGGGAGCTGCGTGGCGGTCGGGATGCGCACCAGCTCGCTGAACGTCACCTGGCTGCGGTCGCCCTCGGCGCTTTCGATGCACGTGACGACTGGCTTGATGAGCGCGTCCGCGACGAGCCCCTCGAGCTGCGCATCAGGCTGAGCCGTCTGGCCCACGAGGTACGAGTCGGGACCGCCGCCGGCGACCTGGAAGTTGACGGCGCCGCAGAGCATGTCGAGGGTCTGGCCCACGTCCATTCTAAACTCGGTGTTGCCCTCGGGAGTGCTGAGCGCGACGATCAGGTGGTAGTTGGCGCAGCGGTCGAGCCCCGCACCGGGCGGTCGAATATCGTTGCGGCCGAGCGGGCTCACAGCCTGCGCAGCGCTCCGGACGACTTCGGTCGCGGAGCTTCGAATGCGGCGCATCCGGAGCTTGGAGAACTGGGTGCCTCCGGCCAGCTTGCCCGCGCCCTGCACACTCGCGCGAGCGTCCGTCAGGGTGCCGGGGACGTCGGTGGCGTCGGTGGCAATCTGCCCGAAGACGTGAAGCGTCGGGCTTGCGTTCCCCTCTTCGGCACGGCCCAAGAGCGGAAGGTCAGCGACATCGACGGAGGTGACTTCGTGGGACATGTGTCGGCGTGGGGAGGCGGAGGGCAAAAAGGTGCCGCCCGGCGTGCGCTGGCTGGATGGGTACCGCGAAGAACAGACCACCAGCGCCGCCAGGCGACGAGCGAAGCTCAGCTGTTGAACGGAGTACCGCCGCTGAGGCCGGGCGGGATCACGGACAGCGCGTTGCCGAAGTGAGCGACGTACACGTTGATGGCGACGCTCTCCTGGTTCCACAGGCCGTAGCGGAACTGGTAGATGAGGTTCGGCTGGCTGTAGATACCGTAGGCCACGGGCTTGCCGTAGCCGTCGAACGCGGGACCGAAGAAGTCGCTGAGACCCGCGGCGGGGTTCGTAGCGCTCAGGTCACCGCTGAACGGCTCCTGCGGGATGTCGTTGATGCGGATGCTCTGCACCTCGGCCCGGCGGTTGACGTCCGGGTTGACCGCATCGACAACCTCGAGCTTCTCGCTGAGAGGCTGGAAGTAGTCGGAGCGGATGGGCGCCATCTGCAAAAAGTCGCCGGAGGCTGCCGCGAGGCCGCGGAGCACACCGTTGACCATCTGGACGTCGCAAGCGCTCGCGCGGGGGACGTCGCATCCGGGGATGGTGACGTCGCCGCGGCGGCAGCTGGGGTCGGTTCCGTGGGTCGAGCCGGTCGCGTTACGGCGGATGATTCGATGAGTCTGCATGGTTCTGTTCGCTTTCCGTGTGGAGACAAGCGTTGTGCTGCCGGGCGCGACCCCGGTTTGCCCTCACTCCCACGGCCCAGCGCATGGCTGGGCTCTCCTCGGAGGGCTCGAACGGTTGGGTTGAGCGGCCGTCAGGCGGCCGCGGGAGCTTCTTCGGCGGCTTTCCGACCCATGTCGGCGCCGGCGGTGTAGGCGTACGATGCGAGCGCACCGACCCCGACGCCTTCGATGGCGGAGGCGAGGGTGCCCGCGGCCTTGCCCTTCTTCCCGATCAGGCCCTGCATGGCCAGGCCGGTGACGGTGGCGCCGAGGCCCACGACCAGCTCGATGTCCATGCCCATGACCTGACGGGGGTCTTCGGCTTGGCCGGCGTCGATCGCCGCAGCGTTCATGGTGTACTCGTGCTCCTTGCCGCCCATGATGTGGCCGAGCAGGTACGCACCGCCCACGGCACCGCCGGCCGTAGCCACGTGCTTCATGAGCTCATCGGTTTTGAGCGCCGCGTTGCGGGCACGGGAGCGCATGCGCTTCGCGAGCTCGATGGCGGATGCTTTGTCGAGACGATCGATTTGTCCGGGCATGAGAATGTTCCTTCGCGCGGCGAGCGCACATTCGTCGCGCTGTTGCCGTCATGTGGAGCGTAGACGAACTTGCAAGACATCGAAGGTGTCGCCTTGAAACCGCCGGATTCTCCTAAATCGCTGCAATCACAGCAAAAGCTCCTGCCATCCATGTGCGCAAGTCCGAAAAAACAACACGAATCGTAGCGTTCGCGATACAAAAAACATCTGGATGGGCATCAAGTACAAGACCGAATTCGAAATCGAACGCGACGCTCCCGTTAGCGAACAGCTCCGGTTCAAGGTCGACGGTGCGCTGGAGCGCGCTCGGTCGGTTTCCGTGATCCGCATCTACGACGGGCGCAAGCAGGACACGCGCAACGGCTTTGCGCTGACGACCAAAGCCGGCAACGACAGGCCAGAGCAGAGCGCACGGGAGGTCGCCCAGGCGATCGCCAACATCATGCAGCACACCTGCGAGCAGCTGCATGCGGAGGGCAACGAGGAGGAAGTCGTCGAAGGCGTCGAGTTCTCGATCAAGATGCTGCGCTTCGGAGGCGGCAAGTCATCGACCTTCAAGTGGGTCTGGCAGATGCGCACCGACGACGACGAACCCGAGGACGAAGTCGAGGACGCGACGTTCTCGAACCCGGACCTGATCGAGGGTTCGCATCAGTACCTGCACGCGCACATTCAGGAGCTGCACAAAACGATCGAGCGCGCACGCTTCGGCGAGGACCGAGCGAACAAGAGACTCCTGCTGATCACCGAGCGGATGATGCAGCCGATGGAGCACCAGGCCCAGCACATGCAGTTTGCACACGGCGTCTTGACCCAAGGGCTGCAGGCGACGCTGAACGCAGCGCAGCTGACATTCGGACACGAGCAGGCGAAGCTGCTCGAGGAGTCGAAGTCGAAGCGCTGGGACAAAGCGCTCGGCACGATCGCTGAGGTGATCGGACCCGCGGCGAAGATCGGGCTCCAGCAAGTCGCCATGTACCTGGGCAACAAGGCTTCAGGAAACAACGCACGTGTCCCTCGTGCGGCTGAGTTCAAAGACGGTCAAGCGCCCACGCCCAGCCGCCCCCCTGCAACACCGCCCCCGCCCGAGGGCCAGCCGGCCAACGCGGGGGGCGATGCGCAGACGCCCGCCGCGGCGGTTGAGCCTCCGAGCACCCCGCCTCCGGAGGACCCGATCTATGAAATCGTCGCGGCCTTCGACGAGTCGTTGCGAGCGCAGCACCGAAGGAAGCTGCGGTCGACCTTCGAGCCCGAGCAGCTCGATGCGTTCGACGACTTGCTCGAGGCCAACGACGGCGAACAGGTCAAGGAGCGCTACGCTGCTCTGCTCGAAACGCTCGGCGGAGACTTTGCGCCGCTGATGGGCGTCCTCGAAGACTTCGACGAGGACCAGCAGAAACTCGTGTTCGCACTCATCGGTATGATGAGCGAAGAAGGGTGATACGCTCCGCCGCATGGGAATCGTGAGAATGTTTCGCCGACAGAAGAAGGCAATCCGGCTGCTCCGCGAAGGCAACCCGGAGGTCGACCGCATCCTCGCCGACTACATGGACATGGGCGCCAGCTTCATCGGCGAGAGCGACCCGAACAGCCAGTGGATGAAGGCGTTTGCGACATTGTTCCGCGGCCGAGCGGAGCGGATCGAGTGGCACGAGCTCGCGAAGGCGTGCCTCCGTGGAGCATGTGCGGATGCCAAGCGCGGCGTGGCTTCGATGATCGTGATCGAGCCGTACGACGAGGGCGTTCCGCTTCGGTGGACCGTGCCTCGAGAGACGCTGGGCTTCCTGCATGCGATGCTCTACAACGACTCATTCCGGGCACGCGTCGAAGCGCTGTGTCGCGAGCACGGCGTCACGCCCGTCCCGAGCCGCGAAGAGACGCCGAGCGAAGACGCGCGGCCCGACGACAACTGAGCACCTGCGCATCCGATCGGTTGACGGCGCTTCGGTCTCAGCGGTAGACCGGAGTACACCTCATGCCACACCCGACCGTGCTGCTCCGCATCCTGCGGGCCTCGGCGCCGGCGGCCGTGCGTTTGATCGCGCTGGCCACCGTCGCCCTGGGGCGTCCGCCACTCCACCACAACGAAGCCGGCGTGAGCCGAGCGAGCTGGTATCGCCACCGCGGCGACGCAGCTGCGCTCGTGTCTCACGCTGAGAAAAACCAGGCCACGCCGACGTCTCGGCGAGAGACGAACCGCGCGACATCGCGCCCGACTGTGGACAACTTGGGCCAGAAGTCACCAGGCCTGGCACGGCAGAAATCTACCTGCGCTCAGGGAGTTACGACGCAAAGTCCCCCGAATCGCCACTTATCCACACCCCAGAAGAGGATTAAAGGGCCAAACCAATCGAGAGAGGGCAGAGCTGATGCACCGTCCGGTAGCACGCGCGAGCGGCTGCCGGAGCCCCGCCCGAGGCGCGCCGGCGTCGACGTTCGGGCGAGCGTCGAGCGCTTCCGCAGGGCGTGGCTCAAGGCTCGCGAGCGCAACCGAGACGTCCAGTACCTCTCGCTCTCTCACGACGCCCTGGGCACGCTCGCGCGTCGCCTCGAAACCGACGGAGCTGAGCGCGTCGAAGCCGTCGTGCTCTTTGCTCTCGGCCAAGCCGAGCGAAGGGAGATCGCTCCCGCATGGTGGTCGAGAATTTTCTACGGCGAGGGCTACGCAGCGAGGGCGATTTCGTACGACGCGCACGTCAAGCGACAGGCTGAGATCAAGCGCCGCGCTGCTCGGCCGGTGACCGAGACGGAACGCGGCATCCTGGAGCTGTTCGGAAAGGTCGGTGCGCTCTGATGTTCGAGTACCAGGTCTTCGGCTCGGTGATGGGTCAGGTGACACGCTCGTGGAAAGAGGTCGAAGCGCAAGACCTCGAGGCAGCCAAGACGTGGCCGCTCAGCGACATCGCCAATCTCGTGGAAGCTCCGCAAACGTTTCACGTCGTGATCCGCGAGAAGGGCTGCGCCGAGCTCGTGCGCGGCGACGTGAAGTTCGACGGTGAGCGGATGGAAGAGACGTGGCTGCAATGAAGTCAGGGCGAGGATTGGTGCGGCGCGTCGAGTCGATGGTTAGAGACGGCGTGCACGTGTCGGTGATCTTCAACCCGCCACGGCTTCGGCTTCGGTGGCCCGGGCGTCGCAGGACGCGGTCGATCGCATGTTCCACCCACCTGGCGTTGCAGTGCATGCTCGTGGTCGATCGCGAGACGCGTTGGGCAGGTGCGCAGTGACGCCCGACCTCGAGGCGAAGGTGCTCGAGCTCGGCGCGGCGCTGCGCAGGCACACCCAGGAGGAGCCGGAGCACGAGCGGGTCATTCGCGAGCAGATGCGCACCGCTGAGTTCGCGGCCGACGTGCTGTCTGCCTGGGACGAGCAGGTGATGCATCGAGGTCGCCGGGCGCGTCACGGGTTGTCGAAGGAACACGCCGCGTACGCGAGGCGCGTGCACGCGTGGGCCTGGTACGCGGTCGAGTGTGCGCGGTGGATGGGGGCCGACCCCTTGAACCGCGCGGCGATGGCTCGCAGCGTGGCCGGTGCGGCCAACGTTGGAGACGACGAAATCATGGCCACGCGGCCCGACGCTCCCGACGTGCCGAAGCCTGAGTACACCCACGCGCCGCCGCACTGGCCGGCCGAGCCATGGATCGGCGACTCGGTCGCCGCGTTCTTCGGCATCCTGTCCGCGGAGGCCACAAAAAAACCGCCGCCCCCATGAGGGCGACGGCGAAAGAAATGACCACGTTTGCGTTCCCCGGGCGGGGCCTTAGCCGGTCTTCTCCTCTGCGGTGGTGTCGATGAACGGTGGTGGGGCAGCCCGGCGGAAGGCGTCGGCCACCATGCGGGCCTTCCGTGGGCAGGCTGCACACAGCTCCATGAGGTCGGCCACGGCCCGCACGTCTCCCGTGCGGGCCTGCCCGGCGTGGTGCACCATGACGGCTTCGACAGTGGCGTAACGGCTCACGACGTCGCCTCCGGCTTGTGTTCTCGAATGGCTCGCATGAGCACACCGGGTCCGGTGTCGCTTTCCAGGATCGCGCCGAGTATCAGCTCGGCTTCCTGGGGACTCGGCACGGGCGAGTCCTTGCCCGCCGACCACGCCAGCAAGGCACGCGCGGCGGCCAGCTCGGCCAGGTCGTCGTCGGCGATGCCGGTCACGCCCGCGGCGTAACACTCGTCGCATCGTTGAATGCTGTATGGCTGGTGAAACAGTGCCCACCCGGGACAGGTGGGGTCGCTACAGGCTGATCGGTGCTCGGTCATGGGTGTTCCATTCTCGGGAGAGTTGGCGTCCGATCCACGTCAACCGCGTTGGATTGGCCGGGCGGACGGCCCTGAGCACGCGGAGTACTTCGACGGACTGATTCGTGGGCACGAGGCCCGCGGCGATGGCTTCGAGGCCGCGCCGAGCCGCCTTCAAGGCGGCCGGCGTCAACACGCGTTCGATTGGAGCGGCGATCACGAGATCGTCTCCATGAGGCGGGAGGCGATCCAACCGGTTCCAACGCGGCGCAGACTGTAACGCGTGATCCCGTTGTAGCGGCCCACGCGAGCGACAAAATCGTCGGGCAAGTCGAGCGGCACCATGTGGGACGCCACCTGATCGATCGTGAGGCTCGGAGCATTCTTCACGCTCACGTGATCACCGTAGTCCGTGACGATGTCCCACCCTTTGGCAGCGGGGACGCGTTGACTGAACGGCATCACGAGGGGGTCAAAGGGGGGTCGCTCGGCGCTCACTTGGAACCCCCGAGAACCGCGAAGATCGGCGGGTAGTCGCACACGTTGGCGTCCAGGTGTTCGTCGCCGTGGGAAGCCTCCAAGAGTGACTCGCCGCCTTCCCAGTCCCATTCACTCACGCGGAGCGTCGGCGGGTGCCCGGGCCACAGCTCGGCAAGCGGCACCTTGCGGCCGTCCTCGTCGCGAACCCACGCCGGCGCGGCGACTTCCGAGCCGATCGCGAGGTCGCAGCCTTTGACGAACGCCGGCAACGCGGCACGAACCCGCATGGCTTCGACGCTCCCAAGCCCAAACAGCTTGATACAGCCGGCCGCCGTGACGCGGCCGAGCGTGCCTCCGTAGACGCGTTCGATGAACCCATCGACGACGGCGACAAGACCGACGCCGGCGACTTGCACCGGCGCGACGTTGACGGGGGCGGTCATGCTTCCCACCCGTGCCAGGATCGTTCGACGCGGCGCGAGGCCTCGCGAATGACGAACGGGGGCAGGTCGCGTGGCTTGCCGTCGTCGCCTTGAAGCTGGCCGGCGTTCAGCCGCCGATTCTCCGCGATGGCGCGACGGATCGAGCCGGTCGCGTCGCGGTTCGCCCGGTACGCGTCGCCGTCGTTCTCGCCAACCAGTGCGAGGTAGGCGATCGCGCGGAGGTCTCGCACCGACACCTGCCATTGACGCAGCTCGGTCTCGGTCTCGCACTCGGTCTCGTGAACCTCGATCTCGGCGCCAAGGTCGGCGGCCCACCGCCGGATCTCGTAGCTCGATCGACCGGTCGGGTAGACGCCGGCGGCCTTCAAGGTCTCGGCCGCCGTGTGTAGGTAGTGCTCGCCGTAGCCGTATTCGAAGCACGATCGGTGCGTGGTGTGCCCCGGAAGGGTCACAACCACCACGTGGTAGGTGTTGCCGTTCTCGCCGTCGAACCACTTGGCGACGTCGAGCACGATGCGGGAGGGGGATGGGTCATTCATCGTGCAAGTATTGACTCACGACGGCGTGACACATTCAACCCTGATTTATTTTTTTCTTGGGATGAATGTGTCGTGTGTCGCGGGCGTTCCTCCATGCATGATGCCCCTCACCCTTGGAGCCACGTTTGCGGCCGGATGGCTGCTCGGCCGTCTCGGTCCCCTGCTCGCACGTCGCCGCGCGCGCCAGCGGCGCGACGACATCGTGCATAGCTATGAGTGTCTCGCGGCCGTGGGGGCTCGGTTCTCGGATCGGGACCGCGAGAACTACCGCGCCGCCATCCTGGCGACCGTCGAAAAATAAATGAGTCAACCCGGTTGAATCTCGGCCGAAACAATGAGTTAATACAGGTGACACGATGCCACGTGCTGCAAAGAAACCCACCGCGGGCGCCCGTACGGCGCCCATCCTGTCCACCACCTACCGTCGCGACACCATGCAACTGCTTCTCACCGCGGCGAGCAAAGACGCGGCCCGCGTCAATATCGCGGGCGTGTGGGTCTACCCCGGCGGCTGCGCGGCGAGCACGGACGGCCACACCATGATCATGGTGCGAGGCGCCGGCGCCGACGACTCACAGCGGCCCGAGTGGACCGACGCGGCGTTTTGGTCCAAGCCGCTGGCCTTCATCGATCGCGAGGATTGGCGTCGGCTGATCGCCACCACGCCCAAAGGGCACTACGTCGCGATCGAGGGGACGACCCCCGAAGACGACGAACACGCGACCGATGTCCGAGTGGAGATCACCGCCGCGCGCGGCATGGACGGGACCACGGCCATGCCGATTCGAAACCGAATGACGGGCGCGATCAAGAGGACAGCGCCGCCGTTCCACAACGTCTACCCAAGCAAGGATCAGCGCGAGCCCGTCGAGCTGCTCGGGATCAACCCGTTGAAGCTGGCCACGATCGCGAAGGCGCTGAACGCCGCGATCGCCTCCAACACGGTCGCCATGGTCCAGCACGGTGAGCTAGGCCCGGTCCTGCTCGCCGCGCGAGACGCCGATCGCGACATCGAAACGATCGGCGTGGTCATGCCGATCCGTCTCGGCGGGAAAGACACCCCCCATTGCACGATGGCGCTCTAGCGCCGGAAGGAACACACGACGATGAGCATTCTTGGATACCTCAACCGCGACGACTCCGCCGAGGCGGAGCCGAAACCCTCACCCAAGGCCAAGCCCACGGCGAAGCCGAAGATCAAACCCAAGGGCGCCGAGCTACCGCCGGAGATCGAGCCCGATCAGCAAGTCGAGCCGGAGGCCGCGGAGGCCATCGCCGCGAACGACGAGCACGGCGATCCCGAGCACCGCGCGATGGTTCGCCGCATGCTGGCCGAGCTACTGCCCGATCCCGACGCCGTCGGGCTGCACAACATGGACGATCCCAACGTGGCCGACTGGTTCGAGGTCGCGGTGGAGGTCGACACCCGCGCGGCGCTGGCGTGGCGTCAATACGTGGTCGCGTACGATGCTCTGCGCGGATTGGCGGGTGCGGCATGAGGGGCGCACTTGCAGCCGTCATCCTGGCCGCATCGGGGGCGGGTGACATCGGCGCGTGGGCCAGTGCCTCGCGTCGCGTCACCACGCACCGGGCGGTCCCACCGCCGCCGCGGCTCGTGTCGCCGCTGTGGTCCGTCAACGTGGCTCGCGCGCGTCGTCGGTCCCGATGCAACGGTCGGAGGTCGGGACGATGAAGGGGCACGCCGAACTCCGGGCCCTGCTCGGGTCACTCACCGATGCTCGGGATGAGCAGTCGCTGGACGCGTTGCAACGCGGGTTTCAACTGCTCGCGCAAGCGGCCGAATCCCGACGCGACGCCGTCCGGGCGCGCACGACCGGCTCGATCGAAATGAACGAGTACGCATCGGTCCTGATCGGCTCGGCCAATGCCGACCTGGCCAACGGCTGGCAGCTCTTGCTGATCGGTTCGCACGATTTCTTCACGTCCAAGGACGACGGCTAGCAGCACGCACAACCCGAACGAGCGGGCCCCCGTCACGGCTGTGTGACGGGGGCCCTTTTTCGTGCCGTCCGGTGCCCGGCTCACACCGGCGGCGGTACGAGCTTGCCTGACGCGTATTGCCACGCGGCGTTAAATGCCTGCGTCCACGGCTCGCCGTTGGCCTGCTCGTAGTTCGGGACCTCGTACGGCATAGACGGTGTCGGCTTGCTGGGGCACAAGTCCCGCAACGCCGCCGACGCGGCGATCACCGCCTGCTCGCTCGCGTCTTTGGTGCTGTCAGTCACGAGCAACGCGTTATCGACCGCGGCCCGCACCTCGTCCATGTCGACGCCGTCGGGGAAACACGCGCCCGGCGGTGCGGCGAAGTCGGGCGCAATGCTCGGCGTGCCTCCCGTGCTGGGCTTGCGCGAGAGGAGACGCCACGCACCGAAGGCGCCGGCGGCCAGGAGGAGGGGCAGGTAGCGATTGGCCATGCTCGGAGTCTACCGCAGATGCCTGTAGGCTGCGTAGCCGCCCGCGGCCAGCAGGAGCGCTCCGAGCATCCCGAGGCCGCGCTTGCGCGTCGGAGCGGGACCCAGGCCGCCCAGGCCACCGCTGCCACCGCTGCCGGTGTCGTCTTCGGGCTTGAAGCCGTCGGGCAGCTCGCCGATCGTGAACCATGGCCGGATCTGTGCGCAGCTCCCCGAGCCGGCGCCCGCGCTCCGGAGCGCTTCCTTGTAGTCTTCGTCGATGACGTCATCGAGGCGAACGTCGCACACGGCGGGGTGTTCGAGCAGCTGCTTGCGGCGCTGCTTGAAGCGCTCGAGCAACTGCTCGTCCTGAAACGCGCCGAAGGACTCGTCGACGTATGCGATGAGCAACGTGTCGCACGCCTTGAACTGTCGAGCTCGGAGCGCATCTCCGACGACCGTGGGCCCGTAGTGGTCCCATTCGTTCGCAACCGGGGCGATCGACGAACCCCAGCCGAATATCGTGCCGGAGCTGTCGCCGTTCATGCGCTCCATGACGCGCGCCTTCTGATCGACGTTGATCTCGCCCGTCTCGTTGATGAACTCGTGCAGCTGGTGAATATAGCCGGACCACGCGCCCGACATCGCGTCGGCGTGCACGGTGAAGATCGCGGCGAGCGGATCCTTGCTGGTGACCTGTTTCCACAGCCAGGTGCCGATACCTCGAGCGCTCGGGAACATCGAGCTCCCGATCTCTTCCGCAGCTGTGCTCGTGACGGCGATCCCCGAGTGCAGCGTTGCGCTCCCAGGCACCATGCCCAGCCAGCCTGCGTTGCCCCAGTTGATGGGCAGGCCGTCTTCGTCGTAGCCGTGCCGTCGGAAGATTTCGACGCCGAACTCGGTGTTCTTCGTTGCGTACGGCGGCAGCGTTCCGACGCCGTTCCCCATCGATGGGGGCGAGAAGAGCTTGGTCCAATCCGATTTCGCGCGTACCGTGTCGAGCAGCACCGTGTTCAGAACGTCGCGGTCGGCCGATGGGAGGAAACGACTCGGCGGGTAGATGCGCTCGACTGCGCCATAGTCCTTCGACTGCTTGGCGAGCTGAGCGATTCGGTACGTCAGCATGCCGACGTTCCACGCGAGCCGCACGACCATCCCGACGACGGGAACCGCTGTGACCATCGAGACACCGGTCGAAACGCCCGCACCTGCCGCTTCGGCCATGGCTTCGCCTCCGTTCGACGGGTTGCTCTGCATCTGGCTGAGCGCTGCGCTGACCGTGCCGTAGACGTCCTCGAGCTTCGCGGTGACGTCGGCGACCGGGTCGATCTTGAACTGTTCGACCAGCTCCTTGAAGATGTTGAAAGCCGGGACGCCGATGCTCTGGACGATGTTTCCGAGCGCCATCTGGCTGCCGGACTGCCAGATTTCGAGCGCTCGCAACGCGTACTGGGCAGTCACCGCACCGATCTGTGGTACACCTCTGGCTCGCTCGTCGATTTCGCGAAGGTCGGGGAGCATGATGTCGACGTGCCAGTCCTTCGAGCGAAGGCGACTGAGCGCTGGTGCGGAGCTGCGGAGTTTCATGCATGCAGGATACGCGACATGTGCCCTCGGGCGCGATGGGTACCGGGTACGACCAGGACGTGATGACGCCAAGGACCCATTGGAGCGCGGTCCTGCGTGTCCTGGGGCGTGAGCGGTTCGACGTCGACCTCTTCACCGACGCGCGCACGCGGCACAACGTCCCCAGCGTGCGCGACATCGTCTGGCCGCAGCAGGATGCCCGCGTCGAGCCGTGGGTCGGCGTGTCGGAGGTTCGCGGCATGCCGTACTGCGCATGGGGCAACCCTCCGTTCAACGAGCTGGCCTGGGTGCTCGAGCGCGCTGCATCGATCGACTGGCGAGCGCTGAACGCTGAGCTGACGTTGCTGGTGCCCCTGCGGCCGCACCGTGTCTACTGGGACCACGCGCATACGAGCGACCTCGAGGTCCACCTGCGAGCGTTCGCCTTCGAAGGCCAGACGAACACGTTTCCGCTGCCCTGTTGCCTTCTGCACTGGGGCGGCCGACCCGAACAGCTCGACTTCGCCGAGCTCGGTGCGGTCGTGCGCACCGCCCCCTTGACACAATATGCGCCCGTTGACACATTGCCCTTCATGGCGAAGAACGATGATCCACTGGTTCAGCGCGCAGGCGTGACCAACCTCGACACGGCACACCTGCTCATGTGCCGACTGTCTCACGATGAGAACCGCTGGGAGATGCGCAACCTGGCGCGAGAGGGGAAGCAGCTGCCGCATCGGCTCGACTCCTCTCCTTTTTCGATCGCGCGGGACTTCCCCGGGTTCGCTCCAGCGCTGGCCGAGCTCGCACCGATGTTCGCGAAGCTCGTCGACTGGGGCGTGCGCCACGATGATCGGAAGCGTCTTGCTGAACGCGTCCTCTTGATTGCTGCGCGGGGGGTGCCAGAAGCGATGGCTGTCGTGCAGCTGTTCGCAGGGCTCGGCGACCCGGACCCGGACAACTGGCGCACCAGGAAGAAGGACGAGCCAGCGACCGCAGGCTTCGAGCGCTTCACCAACTGCCGCGATCTGTCCGAGCTGATCCGGGACGTCCGCAAGGCGAAGCCCAAGCCGAAACCCAAGACCAAGAAGACGACCAAGAAGTCGAGCAGCTCGAAGTCGTCCTCGAAGAAGACGGCGAAACGGACCAGCTCGAAGAAACCGCCTCAGCGCGCGCTGCCGTCGGCTGCGTCGAAGCCCAGCGCGGCCAAGCGAACGAAGCACGACGAAGGCGACGCGCCGGCGAAGTCGGCCAACGACGCCGGGCCCCTCGCGGCTTCGGCATCTGACGCGCTGACGACCTTCCTCGCCGGCAAGAGCGTCGGCGACGAGTTCCAGGTCGGCGACGTCCTCAAGCTCACCTCGGCCTCGCGAAGCTCGGTCGTACGGGCCTGCGCAACGAACGTCAAGGTGCAGCAAGAGGGCAAAGGCCGCGGCGCCAAATGGAAGGTGGTGGCCTGATGGGTCGAAGCCGACGCACCCGCGCCCGCGGGAAGAAGACCCACCCCACGATGATGTCGTTCTGGGAGGGCAAGAAGCGACGCGAGACCGATGCGGTGCAACCCGCCCGGGAGCCGTTGCTGCTCCAGCGCATCGCCGACCTCGAGGAGAGGATGGCTCGGATCGAAGAGTCGCTCGGATGGGAGGACACCAAGCGCGAACCGGAGCCGGACGAGCCCAGCGACCCCAGGGAGCACGAGGTGGTCGATGAAGGCTAGAGCCGTCGTCACCGTGCAAATCGAAGTCGACATCGAGGGCACGTGGGGCGATGAGTGCACCGTCGCTCAGGTCCACAATCAAGCCAAGACCGAAGCCTTGCAGACGCTCGATCACGTGCTCAAGGGGAACGCCGTCAGCGGCGGAGCCCTCCAGGAGCTTCGGAACCGAGTGCGATTGGTCCCCGGCTCGATGCGAGCAAGAGCTGTCATTGACTCCGACACGGGCACCCGGTAGAGTCGTCGTCGGGAAACGGTAGCTGCAGCGCGCGGGCGGTGGGATGGTCCACCGCCCGTTTTTTTTTGCGCCGTCAGTCGGAGTCGTCGCGGTCGAGCTCGTGCTGCTCGAGCGAGCCCTGCTGGGCGGCACG
>Ga0180434_10005930_pt1 | contig 14197 bp, 11 predicted proteins | sample SS_ome_7_FD_132453 | JGI IMG/M metagenome (GOLD analysis project Ga0180434, IMG submission 132453) | Hypersaline lake sediment archaeal communities from the Salton Sea, California, USA - SS_1_D_2 metaG | ecosystem: Environmental > Aquatic > Non-marine Saline and Alkaline > Hypersaline >... | reverse complement strand
CTGGCGGAGACAAACGACATGAAGGTCAGCGTGCTGCTCGATCTTTATAACGAACACACGCGGAACGTCGATGTCGTGGTCAGCATGGACAAGCTTCCCGCCGGATGGAAGGCCCTGAAAAACGAAGTGAGAATATCCCCCTTCCCCCCCGGTCAGAGCACGTCGATTGAACTGAGCGCGCGCTGCCGCTACATCCCGGCGGGGCAGGCGGGCAAAATGACCGTCCCTGTAACGATCACCACCGACGTCAGCCGCCAGAAGACCATCGGCGCGACGGTGTCGCTGGTAGTGGCCGGTCTGACGAACAAACCGATCGGGATCGACGGAAGCCTCAAGGACTGGCCCATGCGCCAGGGCAATTCGTGCGCGAAGTTCAAGTTGATCGGACGGCGCGGGCGAAGAGGCGACGGACTGGCGCAGCGCCAGACGATGGCGTTCGTCCTCAGGGACGCAAAGAACCTCTACGTCGCATTCCGCTGCACCGAACCCGAACCCGAATCGATGGTCGTCAAGCCCAACAACACCGTCCATTACGAACAGTTAATGGCATGCGGAGAGGACCTGGTGGAACTCATCCTCGACCCCGGCGCCGAGGCGAGCGGACCGGAGGGGCTGTACCATATAGTGGTCAAGCCCAACGGAGTGCTACTGGCCCAGCGCGGCGTGAGAAGCCGCCCCCCGCTCGGCAAGTCGGCGCTCTGGCCAGTGGAAATACAAGTGGCGGTATCCAGGCACGCCGATCTGTGGGTGGTGGAGATGGCGATTCCGCTGTCGTCGATACCCCGGGCGGAAACCAAACGCTTCTGGGGCGTCAATTTTACTCGATTCGCCACCCGCCGATGCGAGGCGTCGAGTTGGTCCGAGGCGCCGCGGTACTTCTACGACCCGCGAAACCTGGGCACCATGTTCCTGCCACCGGTAAAGGACAAGTAAGCGGGCTTTCTGGTTTTCCAGGCCCCAAACTTAAGTTACACTAAACCTGATTCAAACAAGCAGGCCAACAACCAGCACAGGAGCTTGAAAACATGAACAAAATAACCGGTATTATTGTCGGTGGTATACTGCTGCTAATCGTCGGTGGAATCCTTATCAAGGTGCTTGTCTTCCCGTCGGCAGACGCGGTCACCCGCGAGACGTCCAAGCCCGGTTTCATGGAAGTCATCGAAGTGGACGCGAAGATCACCGACGTTCTGGATTCCGCGCCGTCGGGCCCAGACGACGCAGCCGAATACTACGTCCAGGCCATCGAACTGTTTTTCGCCAACAAGAGCATACTGCTCGATGCGGCAGCAGCCCTGGGCGAGGGCAAGGCCGATGGATACGCCGAGGCGCTGAAAACGCTCGAGGAAATCCGAGGGCACATCGGAAACGGCGCCAAACAGGGGAAAATGAACTACCTGGCGCAACACGCATCTGGCAAACTCCAGGTCTCCAAGCGCCAGGAAGAAGTCGAGCGACTCGGACAGACCATCGACGTACTCGACATCCTGGGCGATTACTACATCGCCAACAAACGCCTCAAGGACGCCAACGCCATGTATCGCGACATGTTTGTGGCGGGATGGCATATGGTACAGGCCCACAGCCACATGCACATGACCCTCTACGGTCAGGATATCCAGGCCACGGCATTGAACGGGATGTCGAAATCGATGGAGAGACTCGAGGACAAAAAAGCCGACTACGAGCAAAGATTACCACTGCGAAACTACCTCGACGCGCTTAACGAGTTCAAGATCAAGTACGAAGAGAAGTCGATGGTCTTTCACAAACCCCGCCTCCAGGCCGGTGATATCTGGAACATCGCCGAAAACGACAAGGACCGGGCATGGCGGGTACAGGCGATATTGGGCATGGGCATGATAAGGTTCACACATCCTTCCAAGGCCAATACCGCCCGCAATAACGCGATGATCGAAAAATTCCTCAACTCCGGCGACCCGGTCGAAAAGGCGGCTGCACAGGCCGCAAAAGCCTATACCGAAATCGAGTTCAACCAGGCCGGTACTACATGGTAGCACAAAGACCGGAAGTCGGCGGTTGGATGCGGCGAACGGTTGGAAAAATTCGACATCCTGAAGGTTACCGGCACAAACACCCGCGGGCGCAATGTTGCACGAAAACGACAATTCAGATTCGCCCAGACCGACTCATTGGACCTGCGGAAGCTACAGGGCAAGGCTGCAGACCGCAGCGTTGGACCTCCCCTGCCGGCCCGGGGGGCTTCTGGACGCGCTGGCCGATCAGATCGACCCGGTAATGCTGGATTCATCCGCCCTCCACGAAACCTACGGGCGCCACAGTATCGTCGCGTGCCGCCCGAACGATGTGCTCTCCCTGCGAAACGGGGTGCTGACCGACGCGCGGGGCAATATACTGGCCGGACCGGATGACGAGGCAATATGGGCGGCACTTAAAGGCGCTCTTGGCGCCATACGCGCCAGACCCCTCCGGGGCGCGCCCTACGGTCCGGGATGGATCGGATACATAGGTTACGAGGTCGCAAGGCACATCGAGAAACTCCCGGGACTGGCCCGGCGGGATACGTCCCTTCCGGATATGAGGCTGGCGTTTTACGATTCGATACTCCTGTACGACGCGCTGAAGAACAAGTGGTCGCTGGTGAGCCTGGAGTTCGACGCCTCCAGACCGTTTGGCGACAGTTGTCGCGATGCGCTCCTGTCGGTCGCGGGTGCTTCGACCGGTCGCAGCGCGGTTCCCGCAGAACCGACCGAACGGGCCGACGCCGCCGGAAAACCCCTAGCCGGAAACGCCGAGTCGAACTTCACGCCCAAAGCATACCGCCGAACCGTGACCGCCTGCACCGATTACATCGCAGCCGGAGATATCTTCCAGGTAAATCTCTCCCAGCGTTTCACAGTGCCCGACGCCCCTGAGCCCGTGCGATCTACCGGGCGCTTCGCACCCGCAATCCGGCGTGGTACTCAGCGTACATGACATTCCAGTCCGCAGGCAGAGCGTGTGCGGTGCTATCCAGCAGCCCCGAACTGTTCCTCCGCGTTCGCACGGGGCGAGTGGTAACCCGACCGATCAAGGGCACCAGACCCCGCACCACCGACGCTTTGGCGAACTCCAGGGCGGCTTCTAGTCTGCTTTCCAGCCCAAAGGACAACGCCGAACTCGCGATGATAATCGACCTCCTCCGAAACGACCTCGGACGCGTCTGCCGATTCGGGTCCGTGCGAGTCTCAGACCCCAGGGCGCTCGAAACGCACCCGACGGTCTTCCACCTCGTCGGTACGGTCGAAGGAGACCTGCGCCCCGACGTTTCTCCGGCTGACCTGCTTACCGCGGCGTTTCCGGGAGGCTCCATCACCGGGGCGCCGAAAATCCGAGCCATGGAAATAATCGACGAACTCGAACCGGTCGCGCGCGGCCCGTATACCGGATGCATCGGAATACTCGGCGCGGACGGATCGTGCGAGTTGAACATCGTCATAAGAACAATTGTCTGCGACGGACCGCGGGCGCACATACAAGTCGGAGGGGGTATCGTAGCCGACTCGACACCTCAGGGCGAATACCAGGAAACGCTCGACAAGGCCCGGGCGATGCTCGAATCCATCGCCCTGGCGCAAGGCGAAACTCACAGGCAATCCGCACAACGCCCGGAGATCACCGCATGAAAACTTATCCGATAATGATGGACGTCAGGGGCAAGCGGGTCGTCGTCGTCGGCGCTGGAGCGGTCGGGAGGAGGAAGGTCGTCTCGCTCCAGCAGGCCCATGCCGACGTGACGCTCATAGACCACGACATTCCGGAGGCGATCGATCTGCCCGCGGTGTGCGTGCTGGCCGAGCCCTACCGCCGGGAGCATCTCGAAGGGGCGGTAATGGTCTTCGCATGCACCGATAACCGCGAACTAAACGCCCGGGTGGCACGAGATGCCCGCGACGCCGGGGCAATCGTAAACACCGCCGATCAGAACGAAGACTGCGACTTCTTCGCACCGGCGACCATCCGCGACGGCGACGTGGTAGTGGCCATCGGAACCGGCGGGGCCTCACCGGCGCTGTCTGCACTCATCAAGGGCGTCCTGCAAACCGCCCTGCCCGAAAATATCGGACAGTTCGCCGAACTGCTGTCGGACATCCGCACCGAACTCAGAGACCGCCTCGACACCCACGAAGCACGCGGAGCGGCGCTCAAACAACTCGTAACCCGGGAAACCATCGAAGCATTCACCAAAGACGGCGAACCGGCGGTAAGAGCAAGACTCGAACAAATCCTCAAAGAAGCACCCCCACCCACCAATTAACCAAACCAATTAACCAGGGACAGTCACCTGTTATTTCGTCTGAAGAAACAGGTGACTGTCCCTAGTTTACGCGCGTCTGCGGCGCGGCGAACCGGAGGGTGCTTCGCCGGCGTCGAGGTAGCCGTCGGAGTTCCTGTCGAGACGGTCAAAGTGACGATCGGGCCCGTCGAATTCCTTCTTCGACACCTTACCGTCGCCGTTCTTGTCCAACCGCCTGATGAACCGGTCAACCACACCACCACCGTCAGGGCTCGGGGGCAACCGCTTACCCGTGGACTTGACGGGCGGGCCTTTCGCTCGCGGTTTCGCGACGCCTCCGCGAACGCAGCGGACGTAGTTGTAAATGCGTATCTCGTCGCCCTGCGGACCGAGACCGCCGGACCAGCGTTCCGGGTCGCCGGTTTTCGGATCGCTCCGGACCGCCCCGGCGCCGTGGGCGTTCATTTTCCTACCGCGAAACTTCCTGGCCGAAAACGCCTGTCCGAAGCATACGTAACAGGCGAACTGGTTCTCGACGTGCGTGGTGCCCGACCAGAACCACGATTCGGTCTCGGTCAGCTTGAATACGGAGTAGATCGCCGCGGCGCGTTTCTTCGGATCGGTCGCGTCGGGCGCCCGGGTGTAATCGACGATCGTGTGGAGTTCCTTGACGTTCGGAAGTCGCCAGTCGTCCCTCCCGGCCAGTTCGAGCCCCTCGGCGTAGCTCAGCGCCTGCTTCCAGTTGAGTGTTTTGACGCTGTCGCCCTTCTGCCAGATCAATCCAGTGGTCTTATCGGTAATCGTACCGTCACCGTTGTCGCTGAAACGATTCTTCCCCTCGCCATATCCCCTCCGGCCCCGCACGCAGCGGACGTACTGCTTGGCGCGCAGCGGATAGCTCTTGATCCTCCCGTCGGCGAAGTTGAATCCGAAGGAGCTTTCGTCCCGCCCCATCGTGATCCCGAGGTATCGCGTCGAGGAGCAGTATTGACCGTCCATGTCCCTTTGGCCCGGCCGATTCGATCCGCGGCGCGCAGCTTTGGGATACTCGAAATCGAAGACCTTCGTGTCGATATACGGCCTGCGCGTTCGCATGTTCCCGCGAAAATCGGAAAGCGAAAACAGTTCCTTTATCGTCGGGATGCGCCAGTCGCTGCTGCCGCCGAGTTTAAGGGCGGAAGCATATTTCTTCGCATCGTCCATTGTGCGCTTTACGAAGTCGGGCGTCTTCTGCCAGACCAACCCCGTCACCAGATCGGTGACCGTACCGTCACCGTTGATCCTGTAATTTGGCGTATTGCCCTCGTACTGGGCGTCCTGGCCGAAGTAAGCTTCGGACAGCTTGGGATACGGTATTTCGTATCCGTCAGCGTAGCATCGAACCTGCCCGGTATCGACCACCGGGCAAGGCGGTGTCCCGGCCGCGACGGACGCGAAAAGCAGAGCGATCCCAACCAGGATTGTCGTAACGTTGGACATGCCCAACTATTCTATCCTGTTCGCACGCCAAATCAATCGCAGACGCTTCGCCACGACCGCGGAACCGGAATCTGATCCGGCGATGCGGCGAGATGTTGCATATCATCCAGTCGGGCGCTACTGCTTGCGGCGCCTGCGCAGTACTACCAGTCCTCCCAGCGCCAGGAGCGTCATCGTCGCCGGTTCGGGCACGCAGATCGTCGCCACGTCCCAGTCCTTAACGTAGCTGTCCAGCAAATTGTACGCGTTGTTCGGAAAGACGATCGTCTCGAACTGCGGTTGGTAATCCAACTCCCATGTGAACAGCAACTGCCCGTCGTCCGCCGAGGCAATGCTGATCGGGTTCCATATACCGCCCCGGTCATCGCGCAGAAAAATGTTCTCGACACGCCCGGGCACCTGGTCGGTGTAGTCGACCAGCAGGTACACTTCCTTGTGCATTTCGTCGATCTGTTCGTTTGGGATTTCGACTTCCAGGCCGTCGGCGCTCCACATGGGATCTCCGTAGTCACTCTCCCCCGCGACGCGGAACTTCGGGTCCCACACACCGTCCTTGTCCGTATCTTGCAAGTAATATGCCACGTCGTAATTCCGCACGGCGTCTTCGGGCTTGTTGAGGCCCGGGCAGAGGGTCACGTACCGGTTGGCCTGCGTCGTCGGGTAGTCGGAGAGGCTCCACAGGTTGCCCATGATCGGTGCGTTGGTGTAGACGTCGTCGTCAACACTGACGATAGGGCCCGGGTGGGTCACCGTATCGGGCATGTCCCTGTCGGAATCATGCCAGATGGACATGTCTACCGGCGGTACACCGTTGTTCGGGAAGTAGTTACCGCCCACCAGCGTCATGCAGTGCTCGGGCTGGTCGAAACCGACGGCGACGTACTGGCACCTGGCCAGTTCGTCCAGCAGGTGGTTGTAGTCGCTCCTTACCCCGCCGACGTCGGCCAGTGTCAGACCGGTCGATAATTTCTGGACGACCGTCACGTCGGTATAGGAGTTATCGGGCATGTACTCCGCCGAGTTGGGGTTCTTTCCGTAGGTGTACAACCAGTAGTTGACGGCCCGCTCGCAGGCCCCGCGATTGAGGAATCCCAGGTCGGTGGTTAACTGGCCGTATATGTGATCGGCGCGCTGCTGCGCGTTGGCCGCCACTCCTGCGCCAATACCATAGCCCGCGGCGCCGAGAATATTCGACGCCGCCGCCTGCCAGCAACTCATGTCGGGTTGCGGCGACCCGGCGTTCTTGTCAACGTCCGGAACAAGCGTACCGTCCTGGCTGTACTTGTACACGTCGAAGTTACCGACCGCGTAATTCTGCGGTGCTGGTTGCGCCACCGCAGAGACAGCAACCAACAACACACAACACGATAGTCCAATTATTCGTATGATCTTCATTTTTCAGCTCCTTTGATTCTTGTACCCGCATCGCGTTGATGCGGGGCGCTTTGGTTTATCGCTCTTTACTTTTTCAACGGTTGTTTCCGTTCTCATGAATCCATCAGCAGACTCACGCACTACGACGGCGCCTGCGAAGCACCGCAAGTCCGCCCAGCGCCAGTAGGGTCATCGTCGCCGGTTCCGGCACGGCCTCCAGACCGCCTATGTTCTCTTCAGCAAACACGTTCGGGAAGACACCAATCACGCTGTTGAGCGTGTCCCACGTGATCCCGCCGTGGGTCAGGAACTGCGCCGATCCGAAGGGTCCGTCATCGAAGTTCCAGACCCAGATCTCTCCACCGTCAAGCAGGATCGCACCGGTGGAATCTCTCGCCGTATGGATGGTGAACATGATGCTGTCGCCAGGCCCGAATTCATCGTCCATCTGCTCGTCGTAGATCATCATACCGTCCACATTCACCGGTATGTCCCTTTCGGCGAGCCGGAGGTCTGAGTTGTCGATGGCGTCGCGAATCTGGTTCGCCATGATGTAGGGAAAGACCAGCTTGTTCAGCGGGTCGTACTTCCAGACGGCCGGTTGGGGCATGTTTTTCTTGCCGATCGGGTCCCACGCCCAATCACCGCTTGTGGAAAACATGATCGCGTCGTCACCGATTGCCCCACCGCCCGCGACGTCGCCTTCGCTCACCTCCGGTCCCCATACCTCGATGCCCGTCGGGCTGAGCCAGCGGTACACGTGGTTCGGGTCGGCTGCATGCCGGATCTGGACGGCCGTCGTGTGGATATCGGAAGTGGGCGGCGCACCGACCGGTACGCCGGGAATCACACCCTTCGCCCAGATTCCGGCTACCGAGGCCGGACCGGTGGTCTGGTAATGGATGTTCTCATAATCACCGGGTACTGGAACCAGCGCCGCACCGTCATCGATAGTCACCAGCAGTGGAACCTCATCGTTGACGACCTTGTGAAAGAGGTTGTCCTGTATGTTGGCGATGGCGTCTACGTTAGTGCCCTGAGGCCAGTCGTGGTTGATCGCGTCGGAGTAATCGAAGGTGTCCCATGCGTTTCCAGTACCGTCCCACGCCAGGTTCTGCATGGGATCCGGGATCGCCGGCGCATTGATATCGAGGTGGTGGGAGTATTCCTTGCCTCGCACCTCTCTCGGTGTCGGAACGCCGTCGGGAAAGGACCGCATCAGCGCCGGACCGTCACCGGGTATAAAACCGCCCGTACCGCCACTTCCGTCAAAATCTATCTCGTAGGTAATGTCAAAGAAGCTGTCGACGTGGTAATTACCGTCGGGAAGGCGGGTGGCACTTGTGCTGCCCCCGGGCTGTCTCGGACCCGTGTGCGCCCGAATCACAGGCTCCGTATTGTCAGTGCCCGACAGTGACATCGAGACGATCTCCGTGTCGAATTTGCCCGGCGAATCATCAGGCTTGATGTCCAATTCCACGAAGACGTCGAAGAAGGAATCGGCCGGAAACGACCCTCCGCCGTCGACGCTGAGTTCCGTGAAGACGTCAAAGAATGATTCAACTCTGAATTGCTGCCCCGACGGGAGGTCCAACTCCGTAAAGACGTCGAAGAACGAATCCACGGCGAAGTTCCCACCACCGGGATCGACTACAGTCGGATTGCGCCCGGAAGTCGGGACCATGGTCATGCTCCTGAGGATACCGTCGCCCCCGAAGGTGACCACCGGTCCGGTCAGTGAATACCGCCCGTTGTCGGCCGATGCCTCCGGTGAGACGATCGGGCTGCAGACGATTACAATTGTCATAAGTATTAGTGTTGTTTTTTTCATTGTGTTTCTCCTGGTCTTTTTTGATGGGCGCCAGCGCCCGGGTTTTTGAGCCTGAGCTTAAGCTTGAGCTTGAACTTGAATTTGAAATTGAAATTGAAATTGAAATTGAGCTTGAGCTTGAGCTTGAGCGACTCAACTTACATGCATGTGCATTCTTCAAACATATCCGTCGGGATATCGATGTGCTCGTGCCATAGGCTTAGCTCCTTTTGCTCTGTTCGGGAACCGCTCCGGTTCCGCTCTGATAACAACAAAACGGTTATCACGCTGCCCTGATAACGAGACGGACAGGACATCGAGGGGAACTTGGCCGATGCGGCCTGGGCAGGAAGAAGACGTGTGAGCGAGAACGCTCCTGCCCTTGTCAAGAGTCAGTACTTGCCGCTCCCTGAGCGAGCTTGAACTGAGCGCTTAAGATCATACCACGAAATACCGATTTCACCAAGGAAAAAATAAAGTAATTCCGCGTCAGAGTGAACTTTTTTCGGCGAGAACAATCTTCCAGACCGTTCAGGAACGATCGATATTACTTTCCGGCGCCGTTACGTTCTGTTACAGGGTGCATTTATGCACGTTTCGGTAATCCGGAGGTTCGCTCGTGTCCTGTCGTTTAACCCGTGGGTCTGTTCTACTGCTCGCCTGCTCAGCCTCTCGGATGGAACTTTTTGTGGAGGGCTTTTAGTCGGGATGAGTCCACGTGAGTGTAGATTTGGGTGGTCGAGATGTCGGCGTGGCCCAGCATTTCCTGGACGCTTCGCAGGTCCGCCCCGCGGGCCAGCAGTTGGGTGGCGAAGCAGTGGCGCAGCGTGTGCGGAGAAACATTACCCTTCAACCCGGCACGCTTTACGTACTTGCGAACGATGCGGAATATGTCTTCGCGCCCCAGCGATCTGCCCGTGTGAGACAGAAATACCGGGGAGGTGGGTCTAGACTCACCGCGCACCTGGGCGCCGCGTGCGGTCTGGATGTAAACGCCGACGACGTCGAGCGCCCTGGCGGCGGCAGGTACGATCCGCTCCTTGTTGCCCTTTCCGAGCACCCTGACCACGCCAAGATTGAAATTAACGTCGCAGAGTTTCAACCCGGCGATTTCGGTAGCCCGCATTCCGGTGGCGTACAGGACCGTGAGAATCGCCCGGTCTCGGAGTGCGAAGCGATCTGTCTCTTCCTGCGGGGCGGTCAGCAGTTCGTCGAGACCGCGTGAGTCGAGGATGGTCGGAAGGCGGTTCCATTTTTTCGGCGCCTCGAGACCGGCCGAAATGTCCAACTTCAGGACGCCCCGGACAACCAGATACTTACAGAACGTTCGGACGGCGGCCAGTGCCCTTGCCGAAGACGAAACGGCCAGACCGGCATCCCTGCAATGCTTCATGAACCCCTCGATCCACCGGGGCGTGAGCTTATCGAGCGGGGCCTTGAAGTATCCCAGGAACCTGGTGAGGTCGCGCTTGTATGCCTTTCGCGTATTAATCGACAGCCCGCATTCGACCTGCAAATAGTCCAGAAAACCATCGAGGCGGGCGCGAGAGGCGCCGGCAAGTTCCGTCTCGGCGAGTGTTTTAGGGGCCGGTAAAGTCACGGGTTCATCTTCGGTATCGACTCGCGGCGAAAACTAGCTTTAGAAAATCGCTGGAACACACATGATGCAACCACGGGAGATGGTGATTGCCCGCGGTCTCCGAATCGCTAGAATATACGAGTCTATGCATCGCCTGGAGCAACCAATGCGTTTTCGAAAAAACCTGATCCTGACATCGGCGGTCGTTGCGGTCTCGGCAATCGCGTGCGACGGCCGGAAGTTACGCGTGACTCCGACACCTCGCGCGACGATCGAGCAGATCGATCCGCTGATCTCCTGGTCGTCCGGACCGGAGATATTCCCGCCCAGTTGGCTCGCGGCGCCGTTCCACCAAGCCGCCCGTCCGATAGACAACTCGCAAAAGGACAGGGCCCGCGCTATCGTCAGGCGGGCGCTTCAGAAATATCCCGCTGCGCTGGTCGCCAGGACCATCGCCAAAGGCCGCGTGTACATTATCGGGGAACTGAAAGTCTATCGGTCCCTGCAATTCGCCGGTACGGCGTCGCACAAGGCCGTCTACCTCGTGGTGCGCGACAAATCCCAGGGATACACCGACAAGTTCATCGAGTCGACTTTTCACCAGGAGTATTCAACGCTCCTTATGAACCGCTACCTCAGGCACCTGGACCGAAAGGCCTGGAGCGCGATCAACCCCAAGGGTTTTACCTACCTGGGGCCCAACTCATGGGACAGGGTGCGGGACAAGGACGGTGGTGCGCGAGCGATAACGAAGACAGGCGGGGCGAAACTGCTGTCAACCGACACGGCGCGTCTGGCGCAGGGGTTCCTGGTCAGGTACTCGACGAGTTCCCTGGAGAACGACGTCAACGGTTACGCCGCGGCGCTGTTCGCCAATGAACCAGGCTTCTGGGCAAACGTGGAAAAGTACCCGGCCGTCCGGAAAAAGACCGACCTGGCCATCGAGTTCTATCACCGTATCGACCCGGCGTTCACGCGGGAATACTTCCGGTCGCTCCGGTGCCGCCCCGCGCGCTAGGCGCCAAGCTTGTCGTAGCATTTCTTGAGGTAATCGCGCGACTTTTTCAGGGCGGCGCTCATCGTATCCGGGTCGGGCTGGTGGTGCATGAACGGATTGACGTACCACCCGTAGCGAATCTCCTGGAGCGCCTTTAACCACTCGACGCAATCGGCAGGCCCGATCCCGGGCAGTTGCCCGGTGCCCCTGGCGGCCTGCCACGCGTAGAAGAACAGCAACTGCCCGCCCGAAACCTTTATCGCGTCGCCAACGGATACCTTGAGCCTCTGAAGGTGATACGGCGCCAGGGCGATCCCCAGGCGCTTGAACTTATTTGTGTCCACGAACGCCTTGAACGAATCGAGCGAATTCAGCAGCGCCCCACCGTGATTCTCGATCGCCAGGTACGAATCGTACTTTTCGGCCAGTTCGATCTCGGGTTTCAGCGACTCGATAAACGCCTTCATGCGTGCGGTAAGTCCCGCCCCCTTTCCGCCCCGCCCGCTGCCTCGCACCGCCACCCCCCCACCGGCATCGCCGAGCAGTTTGGCGTATCTGCGATACCCGCCGCTATAGACGCTGAACGAATACAGCTTGAGTTTGTTCTTCGCCAGTACGGCCTTGAGCCCCTCGCCACCCAGGCGTTTGGCGACGTCGTCGAGATGAGGGCAGCCCGCATGCCGGGACCAGATATCGACGCCTTCAAACCCCAACTCCGCAATACGCCTGCAGGCCTGCTCGATGGGCAGTTTCGTAAACTGGATGGTCGACGTGGACAACCGCATCCGCCATTTTTCGGGCTTTGCGGGTGCTTTTGCCTCGACGGCTTGGCCGCGAACTGAAGCTGCCAGGACCGGCGCGGCGGCAAGACCGGCGCCCAAAACCTTGAGAAACTCGCGTCGCGTATTCATGGCAATCTCCTTCGCCCGGATTATACCACCTCGGGCGGTCCGGGAAAATATACGGTGTAGTTTTTGACTCCGGCGGGTTGAGGTTGGATAATAACTCCCCCGGGATTTCCCCGGAACAACAGGAGAAATAATTATGAAAACGATGCGATTGATGATGGGTGTGAGCGTCCTTGCCCTGTGCATTTCCAGTGCGCCGCTGTTCGGGGCCAAGGCTTCCAATACGATCAAGGTGTTCATCCTGGCCGGACAGTCCAACATGGAAGGCAAGGCCAAGAACAAACTCCTCGAACACCAGGCCACCGACGCCAAGACCAGGGACCTGTTCAAACACCTTCGCAAGGACGGAAAGTGGATCGTGCGCGACGACGTGTTCATCAAGTATCTCAAACGCCACGGCGCCTTGACGATAGGTTACGGTTCGCCGGACCGCACGGGCGTGGAACTCGAATTCGGTCATGCGATGGGCAATCACTTTGACGAACCGGTCATCCTGATCAAGGCCGCCTGGGGCGGACACTCTCTGTACAAGCTTTTCCGCCCGCCCTCGGCCGGAATGCCCGACGAGGCGTACTTCAAGGCAGAACTGGAGAAAGCACAGAAGCGCACCAAGAGCAACAACGAGAAGAGAAAACGCAACGATCCCCTGCCTGCCATGGAAGATATCAAGAAGCCTTACGGATCGTCCTATCGCAACATGATGGCGGAGGTCAAAGAAGTATTCGACAACTACGAGACGCTGTTCCCGGCGCTGAAGGGCAAGGGTAAAAAACTCGAGATCGCCGGGTTCGTCTGGTTCCAGGGCTGGAACGACATGTACGGCGAACTCGGGCCGACCGAGTACGCATCGAACATGAAGCACTTCATCAAGGATGTGCGCAAAGACCTCAAGGCACCCGGGATGCCATTCGTGATCGCCGCGATGGGACAGAACGGCTCAAAACCGGCCAAGGGCAACATGGCAATCGTCAAAAAAGCACAGTTCGCCATGAACGACGTACCGGAGTTCAAAGGCAACGTCAAGACGATCGCCACCGACGTGCTCATAGATAAATCCGCCGAAAAACTCTACCCGCACTGGCGCGATAATTTTGCTCAGTGGGAAAAAACCGGTTCCGACCGCGGATACCACTACCTGGGAAGCGCCATCTGGTTCAACCGCATCGGTAAGGCAATGGCCAACGCGATGCTGGAAATGCTGCCCAAAAAATAGACACCACCGCCCAACCGGTGAATTTACATCATCTTTGGCAAAGCGGCCAAGCGGCTTGGTTACTGTATTTTCGGCTTGGTAAAAAAACGGATTCATGGTATACTTTACACTGCTCCAACTCGCTCAGGGAGCGGTGAGAGCTGCTGTCTATCGAGGTCAGGACGAGGTTCGCTCACTCGCATCTTCCTGCACCAGGCCGCATCGGCCAAGTTCCCATAACGAACGGTTTTCGTACGATCTCAATGGGAAGGGCCTGTCACATGAGAAGTGCATTTCACGTCGTCGCAATCGCAGTAATCTCCCTGCTGACCCTGCCTCCGTCAACTCGGGCCGGCGAGTTTCTCTACCCCGACGGCGGGCTGTGCGGCGGAGCGTATTCAGCGCACGTAACGGTTTCAGGGGATTCCGGCAGCTTTTCCGACACAGCCTTCGGCGATATAACAGCCGAGTATCCCGGGCACGTCACAAGAATACAGGTCCCATACCCCAACGTATCCGACAGCGAAGCGGCAGGGTTGGGCGTCTGCAACCTCCATCACAGCGGTTGGTCCTCCGAGTTTCCCAGTGCATTCATACCGG
>Ga0180434_10005929_pt1 | contig 14199 bp, 14 predicted proteins | sample SS_ome_7_FD_132453 | JGI IMG/M metagenome (GOLD analysis project Ga0180434, IMG submission 132453) | Hypersaline lake sediment archaeal communities from the Salton Sea, California, USA - SS_1_D_2 metaG | ecosystem: Environmental > Aquatic > Non-marine Saline and Alkaline > Hypersaline >... | reverse complement strand
TTTAGGTAAAAGTATAAATACAAAAGAGCGCAGATGGAAATACGGTTCATGCTGTATATCCCCTCTAAAAACTATGTATTCACTGAGGAATGAAATCTTGCCTCGGCTTCGGCAGGGCAGTCTTCTCCTCAGCGTGAAAAGAAGCGAAATCTCCGACAGGCCGCAGCTTGACCGCTGGAGAATCAAATACGGACAGTTGGATCCGCAAATACAGGATCGAACCCATTCCAAAACCAGAAAGATCTGATCATTATCTAAGCAGGCGTGAATAAGCAATGCGCTTTGCGGTGTGCGGGGTATCTGTCGGTGCCCCGCCGCAACCGGAAGAACGAAAAACCCTAAAACAGAAAGGAGAAGATGATGGCACTACCAACGAGAAGAATACGGCGTCCCAGCTGGATGACGCCCTATGGACAGGAAGCCATGGGCGACGTGTGGTTCGACCGCCTCTGGCCTGAGTGGTCAAGATGGCAGGGGGAAGAATACAGCCCTACTTTTGACTTCTACGAGAAGGAGGGCAAATACTATCTCATTGCCGATCTTCCCGGCGTCAATAAAGATGATATTTCCATCAACGTTGAAAACAACATCATCACGGTGTCCGGGAAGCGCGAATCAAAGAAAGAGGAAAAAGATGCGAATTACTATGTCAGGGAGACGTCCTACGGCTCTTTTTCCAGAGCGCTTCGACTTCCTGCAGAAGTGGACGAAGACAGTGTGGATGCCAGTTTCAAGGACGGTGTCTTGAAGGTGGAGATGAAAACCAGGGAGGGTGCGAAGGCGCGTAAAATTGAGATCAAGGGCTGAAGTGAGCGATTTCAGGCGGGCAAGCGTTAAACGTGCTGTCGTTCAAAAATTTTATTCTACCGAAAAAAAAAAGACAAACAAGAAGAGGAGGGAAAATCATGGCAAAAATGGGAGAGCTCTATCAAAGCGCAGACTGGAAATCGGAGAAACATGTCCCGGTGATCGAATGCCCTGACGAAGTCAAAGCAGACGAGATGTTCGATGTGACGGTAACGCTGGGCAAGGAGGTGGCGCATCCCAACACCACGGAGCACCACATCCGCTGGATTCAGCTTTTCTTCAAACCTGAGGGGGGTAAATTTACCTATCAGGTGGGAAACTTCGAGTTTACCGCCCACGGGGAGTCCGCGGAAGGGGCCGACAAAGGACCCGTTTACACCAACCATTCCGTTGTGGCCACCATGAAAACAAAGCAACCGGGTGTTTTGCATGCCACATCCCTTTGCAACATCCACGGCCTGTGGGAGTATGACAAGGAGATCAAGGTCGCATAGCGTGAAACATGCCAACCATCAGCATGGCGACGGAGATCACGGCAACCACCAGAGCCATCATGCCCGGATGGTGACCGTCATGGCACGGAGATATTCAAACGATAGATGGAAAGAGACAGTTCAACGGAAACCAAATTAGACAGAAAGAGGAAGGAGGAGGAAATTATGAAAAAGACTATGTGGAGCGCCGTACCTCTTGTAATGTTGGCTTTGGTGCTTTTTTTGCCTCATGTCCACGCGCAATCCATGGGACCGAGGGCGACAGGCGGAGATCCGGCGTATGGGCCTTACGAATCTGGAAGGGACTGGAATTACTGTCCCTATTGCGGGTCACCCTATGGACCTCGAAGAGGTTATGGAATGGGGCCCGGCGGGATGCACCGCCGCTGGGACAGGGGGCCTTGGGCGGTCAGGCCTGAATACGGTTACGGGCCTGACAGGCATCACAGGGGTATGGGCCCTGGGTACGGTTATGGACCTCCATCCCGGGTTCCTGAGGAGCCGTTGGGCAGAGATGATGCAAAAGCACGGGTGGAGGAGTATATTGGATCCGGTCGCAATCCCAACCTTAAAGTGGGAGAAATCGAAGATAAGGGGCCGGTTTTTCAAGTGCAAATCGTCACAAAGGAAGGCTCTCTCGTGGACGAGCTTGCGGTCCACAAGCGGATGGGGTGGGTCCAGTCGATCTATTAGGACAGCCACAATACCCGGGTTGGGCGTTTCAAGGTTTTTCGATGGAATCGGGGTTGAAACAAGCGAACCTAAGCTGGACCTGGAGAGAATCCGGGGGTGGAAAAGGGAAGTCATCGCTCAACTCGCAAAGGGGCTGGTGACCCTGGGCGGAAAACGCAACATCAACGCGCAGAGGGTCGGGCTCTCTTTGAGAGTCGAAACAAGTCAGACTTCCCAAGAAAACAAAGCGGTGAATGCCCGACTGGGCAGAAAATACATCGAAATTTCCTGTTTGAAAGGAGAATTAGTGATGAATCCCAATGGGAACCCGATAATAGCATGCAGTACGGCGCGAATAGTTAACAGTCCTGAAAGCTTTGAGACCATGCAAAGCATTGGTCCCAAGGTGTGTATTGCAACCGCCGGCGCGCAAGGATTTTTGGGATTTCAATCCAGCGTGCAGACCGGGGTTTTACCTATGGCCGGTCGTTGGGGAGGCGGGAAAATTCACATGGAAGAGGAATTGAATCCCATCAGGGAAATTCAGTACACCATGTGGGAGTCATGGCAAGCCCACGAGAAGTTCCATGAAACCAAATTCGAACAGTTCTTCGAATTATGCGGACACTGCCTTTCCATGGTGGTGGAAGGACCTTGGGAACCTGTGTACGAGGTTCTTAAGGGTCACATGCCGCCCGTGAGAGGAATGGGACAAATCGCGGGCTTAGCCGCGGACCTTCAGAGGGGAAAAAACCTCGTGCGTTTTGTAACACCGCAAAGGTCTGTGGCTTTTGCTGAACATACCGTCTTGCCGGGTCATGAGGAAGTTTTTGAGAAAGGGGCCATCGATACTATGGAAGCCTTGTCGGATGCTCCGGGTTTTCTGGGATACATGATTTTAAAGCAGATTGGGGTATGCGCGATAGGCAGTTTCATGTTTGACGCTGAATCCATGGCCCTGGCAAAACAGACCCTCGGCGCCAATCCGCCTAAAAACCCCAAACCCCAATTCAGCACGCCGGATATGAAGCCTCACCCCACGGAATATGTGATCCATAGTGAATGGGAAGCCGTGGAAATGGGCAGGATGGGATTTGGCCGAACACTGGTGAACAGCAAGATCCGCAAGATCCATGATGAAGGGGTTATCGCCCACTTGGCCAGAGGACCTTATATCGTGTTTTTCAAACCTATTATGGAAGAAGAGACTTGGAGGCCTATGATAAGCTGATTGTAAAGAATCAGCGCAAATCTTTGTTTCACGCGCATCCAGCGCCACGACAGTGTGGGCGGGTATTTGGGCCAGAGGCGGCGCTGAACTTTGAACGGGGAACCGCTCAGTTTCGGTACTTTTGAGCCTTCTCTCCGGAAAGTAGCCTCATGTTCTCGCCGCAACATGCCAAGTTTCCGTCGCCTGTCTCCAGTACTGAAACCACGTTTCCCCAAATGTTACATTTGTAAATCCGGCCCCTAGGCCTTCTCATCGGGGGCAAATACTGTCTAAGAAATTTTCGGCCAATACGGTAAAATAATCGCTCAAATACAGCATGGACCCCATTGTTTCGATTGCCCTGGGTCGTTAAGAATTATGAAGCACAAGATGAGTTATTTAGCCTACTCAAGATCACTTCATTAAAAGGGGAAAGGAGGGCACGGCCCATGGTACTTCCAAAGGATTCGTTTCAGATTGATTTGCAGAACAAGGTGGTGGATAGCTGGAGAGAACATCTCAGCAATATGGAGGAATCGCTGGACATTCTAGAAAAGGGCCTTAACGAAGCGGCCCAAATGACGGAAATCTGCACGGACGAGTGGTGCATGGCAACAGAGCATGTCATAGATGATCTTAGCAACAGCCTGTTCTCCTTAAGCGAGCGTGCAGGGGCGTCCGATGAAGACACCAAGAAACTGAAGGCCCTGAAGAGGCGAGTTCACGATCTTTATGTCCAATACAAATCCACTGCCAAACGCTAAAATCGCTTTAGCGATTCTATAATGGAGAAAGAAACATGAGAGACAAGGAGACGTTGCACAAAAAGGTTCAGGAAGAGATTGACTGCTTCGCCACCACGAATCCACTCAAGGAAATGTCGGAGCTGGGGAAAAGTGAGGATGTGGAGGAAGCAGCCTTGAAGTGGTTGGCGCTGGCTGCATTGCACGGAATCAACATGAACGCTCATAAAATCACTATTATAAAATCAGGAGACGGTGAGGTAAAGGTTACAGCGGAATACCGGCCGGCACAACTCCCGTCACCGGGATTGACCATCGGGGAGAAGATCATTGAGACGGTGCGCAGGATTACCCACCTCGAAAAAGAGAAAGGCAAAACATTGTTGGCCCTCGGGGTGCGTGACGGGAGCGTCGATTTGAAAGTGAAGGTGAAAAAGGAAGCGGACGGGGAGCGTGTCACTCTGAAATTCCCCGATTAATTTCTTTCAGGCCACAATCTTGAAAAGGAGAAGGAGGATGATTCATGCGCGAATTTGCAGATGAAACCCGGAGAAACGGAAAGGCCTGGAGGATAGAGCGAGCAAGGCAGCAATCGATTCAAGGCGTCTTTGCTGAGAAATCTTACGAGAAAGGGGATCTTTAATGCCTAGAAAGAAGATCAAATTGCCGTACGCCGTCGACTACCTTTCGATTCTCAATGAGAAGGGAAAGCTTGATAAGGAACTCGAGCCGGATATTCCCGAGGACATGCTGCTGAAGCTCTACCGTTTCATGGTTCTGGGACGAATGTTTGATGACCAGCTCCTGAGCCTTCAGCGGCAGGGCCGCATGGGGACCTTTGCACCCATCAGCGGTCAAGAAGCGGCCCAACTGGGTGCGGTTGCCCTCTTGCGTCCCTCAGACTGGTTTGTACCCTCTTTTCGGGAAACAGGCGCTGAATTGTGGCGGGGAAGATCCCTCGAAAGCGTGATACTTGTTTTTGCAGGTTATGCGGAAGGGGCTTCGGTGAGAAAAGAAGGCAAGGAAGCGGAACAACCCGTGACCAACATGCCGGTTGCCGTTCCGGTTGGGACGCAGATACTCCACGCCGTAGGAATCGGATGGGGCATCCAATACAGGGAAAAAGAAGATGTGGTCATGACCTTTTTTGGCGATGGTGCCACTTCTGAAGGCGACTTTCATGAGGGGATGAATTTTGCCGGGGTATATCAGTGTCCGGTCGTTTTTGTGTGCCAGAACAACCATTGGGCGATCTCGGTTCCCCGGGAAAAGCAGACCCGATCCAAGACCCTTGCTCAGAAAGCACTGGGTTACGGGATCCCGGGGATTCAGGTTGACGGAAACGACGTTCTGGCTGTTTATGCAGCGGCCGAGGAGGCGGTGGACCGTGCGAGATCCGGAGACGGCCCCTCCATGATCGAATGTGTGACCTACCGGATGAAAATGCACACCACCGCGGACGACCCGAAGCGATACCGGCAGGAAGAAGAAGTCGAGAAGTGGAAAAAACAGGACCCCATCTCACGGTACCGGAAATACCTCAAAGACAAGGACGTACTGTCGGATAAAAAGGTCGAGGAAATGGAAAATGCCATCCAGGAAGAGATCAAGTCGGCAGTAAAGCGCGCCGAAGAGAAAATGAAGGACTTCTCGGACCCTCTTCAGATGTTCGACCATTTATACAGTGAGCGGCCGCTCTACCTGGAAGCGCAGAGGAAAGCGCTGGCCGAAGAAACTGAAACGAGAAAGGAAAACGCAGAAGAGGAGAAAGGGGAGTAGAATGGCCAAAATGACGATGGTCCAGGCGATCAACCTGGCTCTCCGGCAAGAGATGGAGAAAGACGACCGGGTGATCGTCCTGGGAGAGGATGTGGGGCGGGACGGGGGTGTGTTTCGCGTAACCGATGAACTGATAGACGCGTTCGGAGAGAACCGGTCCGTAGACACGCCGTTGGCGGAAGCGGCCATCGTAGGAATGTCTATCGGAATGGCCGTCTATGGGCTGAGGCCGATCTGTGAGATTCAATTTTCGGGTTTCAGTTATTTGGCCTTTCATCAAATTGAGTGCCATGCAGCAAGGCTTCGGCTTCGCTCTCAGGGTCTGTGCGAAGTTCCCCTGGTTGTCCGCGCCCCTTACGGAGGCGGCGTGCACGCATTGGAGCACCACTCGGAGAGCCGAGAGGCCTACTATGCCCACACCCCGGGCCTGAAAATGGTGATTCCGTCGGGACCTAAGAATGCAAGGGCGCTCTTGGTGAGTGCCGTTAGAGACCCGGATCCGGTCATATTTTTTGAACCCAAGGCGACTTACCGTGCGTTTCGTGAAGAGGTGCCCGAAGAAGAAGAAACCCTGCCTCTCGGCAAATCGGTGAAAGTGCAGGAGGGAAAAGACCTGACCGTCATTTCCTATGGGGCGATGATGCGGCCTACGCTGGAGGCGGCCGAAGCGCTCAAAGCGGATGACGGCGTGGAGTCCGAAGTGATCGATTTGCTCAGCATCTCTCCTCTGGATCACGAGGCCTGTGCAGCATCGGTCAAAAAGACGGGTAGAGCTGTGATCGTCCACGAGGCCCCGCGGAGCTTTGGGCCCGGCGCCGAAATCGCCTCTAGAATTATGGAAGAATCATTTTTCTATCTCGAAGCACCCATCGCCCGGGTAACCGGTTTCGATGTCCACATTCCGCTTTTCAGCCGCGAAACGGCGTATCTGCCTGGAAAGGACCGCATCATCCGCGCTGCAAGAGAAGTCTTGAACACCTGAGAGGAGGAAGACATGGCCAGGCCATTTAAATTGCCCGACCTTGGAGAAGGCGTACACGAAGGAGAAGTGTTGAGCGTTCTCGTGTCGGTAGGAGATTCCGTGAATGAAGGAGATCCGATCCTAGAAGTGGAGACGGACAAGGCCGCTGTTGAGGTCCCTTCTCCCTTTACGGGAAACGTTGAGGAAATCAAAGTCAAACCCGGAGACACGATTCAGGTAGGGGACGTACTTCTGACCTTCAGCGATGCCGAAGCAGGAGAGGAGAAACCCCCCGAGGAGGCTCCCCCCAAAAAAGAAAAGGAAGAAAAGCGGGAAAAGGCAGAGGAAAAGAAAAGAAAAGCGGAAGCGGAGCCTGAAGCGTCCGAGGCGAAAAAGGAGACCCCGGAAGGGGAAAAAGAAGGTCCGGTCCCTGCTTCTCCGGCCACGAGGCGTCTGGCCCGGGAGCTGGGCGTCGATCTGAAAGCGGTCAGTCCCAGCGGACCCGGAGGTCGGGTAACCTCGGACGATATCCGGACCTTTGCGGAGAAGGGGAAAGGTGAAAAGCCGGAAGAAAAGGCTCCACCGGAACAAGTGGAAAAAGAACAGCCGAAGGCGCATCCCATCGAGGAAAAGTCGCCCGAGCTGCCGGATTTCTCCAGATGGGGAGCGGTCGAACAGGTTCCGGTGCGCTCGATCCGCAGGGCCACAGCCAAACAGATGGCGCTCGCCTGGTCTCAGATCCCCCACGTTTACAGCCAGGATATGGTGGACATGACGAAACTGGAAGCGTTTCGACAGAAGCACAAGGAAAATGTGCAAGGAAAAGGGGGGAAGCTCAGCGTAACGGTGTTTGCGCTGAAGGCGGCGGCAACCGCCCTCAAACAGCACCCCCGGTTTAACGCCAGTCTGGACGTGGGTGCCGGAGAGATGGTGCTCAAGCAATACTATCACATCGGGGTTGCCGTAGGCACAGAGGAGGGCCTGGTCGTGCCCGTGATCCGCGATGTGGATCGTAAGAGCATCCTGGAGCTGTCCATTGAACTCAGCGACCTGGTGAAGCGGACGCGGGAGCGGGAGGTCAACCTGGAGGAAATGCAAGGCGGCACCTTTACCATCACCAATGTGGGTCCCATGGGTGGGGGATACTTTGCGCCCATCATCAACTTTCCGGAAGTGGCCATTCTGGGGATGGGCGCCGCAAGGATGCAACCGCTGGTTATCGAGGAAGCGGAGGGCAAACACGAGGTTGCTCCTCGCTTCATGATGCCGGTGGTTCTTTCTATTGACCACCGTATTGTTGACGGGGCCGACGCGCTGCAGTTTATGCGGACCTTTATCGACGCAATGGAAGATCCGGAAGAAATGTTCATCACAATGACCTAAGGAGGTAAACCATGGTGATGGGGGAACTGAGCCAGGATACGGAATTACTGGTCATCGGAGCAGGCCCGGGCGGATACGCTGCAGCCTTCAGGGCAGCGGATCTGGGGATGGACGTGACCATGGTGGATATGGAGAACCGTCCCGGGGGAGAGTGTATCTTCCGCGGCTGCATTCCTTCCAAAGCACTCCTCTTTCTTGCGGATCTTCTGCACGACGCACGTCGCGTCGAAGACATGGGTGTAAAATTCAGCGAACCGAAGCTGGACCTGGACAGAATCAGAGATTGGAAAAACGAGGTCATCGATCAACTCGCACAGGGGTTGGTAACGCTGAGCGAGAAGCGCGGCATTCAGCGCATACAGGGCCGTGCGCTCTTTGAAAGTCCAAACCAAGTCCGGTTGCAGGACTCGGATGTGAGCAAGATCAAGTTTCGCCGCGCGGTACTGGCAACCGGCTCCTATCCGAGACCGCTTCCGAACATTTCCTTCGAACGAGGAAGTCGCATCATGGATTCCGCGGGTGCCCTGGAATTGCCCGACATCCCCGAAAGGCTTCTTATCGTGGGCGGCGGGTACGTGTCCATGGAGATGGGAACGGTCTATGCTGCGTTGGGAAGTCGGGTGACGGTGGCCGTGCGAAGCGAGAGACTGCTCAGGGGAGCGGATCCGGATCTGGTGGAACCCCTGGTCAAGAAACTTCAAGGGATGTTCGAGAACATTCACTTCAACACCCGCGTTGCTTCCATGAAAGAAAAAGCAGACGAAGTGGATGTAAAGTTGGAAGGAGAGGTGGGTAAGGCTGCACAGCACTTCGACCGCGTGCTTGTGGCAATCGGCAGAAAGCCCAGCTCAGACGGAATCGGGCTTGAAAACACAGGGGTCAAGGTAAACGATCGGGGATACGTGGAAGTTGACGAGAAGCGGAGAACCGCAGATGAGAACATTTTCGCCGTAGGCGATGTGGCCGGAGGCCCTCTGCTGGCTCACAAGGCTTTCAGGGAAGGCAAGGTGGCGGCGGAGGTCATCAAAGGTCTGCCTTCTGCTTTTGATGTGCGGGCTATTCCCGCAGTGGTGTACACAGATCCTCAGGTGGCGTGGTGCGGCTTGAGAGAGGAATCGGCCCGCAGAGAGAAAAAAAGCATCGATGTGGTGCGCTATCCCTGGAAGTTCTCAGGACGAGCCGCCACGGTCGGTGTGCAGGAAGGGTTGACCAAGCTCGTGATAGATCCCGATTCCGGCCGGGTTCTGGGAGTCGGCATCACCGGTCGCAGTACGGAAGGTTTGATCTCCGAAGGCGTTCTTGCCGTGGAAATGGGCGCTGTGGCGGAGGACGTGGGATTCAGTATCCACCCGCATCCCACTCTATCGGAAACAGTGGGGGAGGCTGCGGAAATTTTTGTGGGCAGTGTCACCCATCATCTTCCCAAAAAACCAGCGCGGTGACGGTCCCACACCCCTGGAAGAGGTTGAAACTCGGAAGCTCCATAATCCCGCCTGACATCCGGGATATGTTTAGGCAGCTCGCGGAACAGCAGGAACAGGAAAAAGCCAAACCGGCTCGAACCGCGGGGCAGATCAAAACGACCTGATACCTCGTGGATGGTGAGCGCAGTAGCTGGATTTGTGTCGGAGGCTCAACGGAGATCCTTTTGGGGCCCCGGCCTCAGCGTTGGGTTTTGAGGGTGTCGTGACTAAAAATGGAATGACCTTTCGGGCACTGGATATGGCCGATAAGCTTGAAAACGGTACGTATGGCGGGGTAAGCATGGTGGGTCCGGTGGTGCACCTGAAGAAAAATGTCATGCCGTTGAAAAATCCGGCTTGTCCGCATTACGAAAATTGTCTGGATAGAGCCGTCAGCGCAAAATGGCCTCAATTTACCTGCAGCAATTGCGTGTTCCGCGATCTTCGCGTTGGAATTGAACCGGACAGCCGTGAGATGGACGGGTATTATCGCTTGCTGCAGAAGATTTTTGAGATCAAGTAGCAGTCAGGAGCTGAGTTTTGCCCATGGGGGTACCCAACCCGGCCAGCGTACTCGTCATCGTTGTTAAGCAATTCCCGCCTCGATTCCACTATTCTTTCGAGAGATCCGGCGCCGGATAGGAATAACGGCCCCACCCGGTTGAACCGCCGCGGGGATTGCTGTAATCATAGTGGTATGTCGGTTTATTTGCGAGCTCGTCTTCACTGCCTTGGAAGGTGATTATTTTCGTGATTTCCCAAGGGATTCTCTCTTCGGTGCCGTCCGCTTTGTATCGCGTGCGATAGGTCCATTCATTCTCAATTTCAAGCGAATCAAAATGGATGGCAACCAGCTTTGAGCCCACGCCCAAAATTCCTCCAAATGACAAGATCACGTGGTAGATTCGTCCTTTTTTGTTGATGATAATATCGTCAATTTCCGCGATTTCCCGCCCTTGAGGGTTTCTTACCGTATGTCCGATCAGCTTTGAGGCTCGAATCACCAACTCCGGTATCTTTCCCCGAGGCTCCTCCCGCTCGGCGGCCTCACTCAAAGCGCCTGTCAACAAGAGGGCGGCACAGCAAGTGGCGGTGATCGATGACAGACAACACAACACTTTTTTCTTCTGGAATAATTCGGACTTTTTCATCATTCGACTCCTTCTTGAGTTTTTCGTTCAGACCCAGTGATGCATAAAGAATCGGTCCCGGTCTTTTTAGACTGCGGCACCCCTGTTACTTTATCTAACAGACAACGGTGCCGGGGATATATAGGGTGGAAACAGTATATGCCCGGGTGATGACGGTATTTATAACGACGCTATTTCTTGTATCCTCTTGATTTCAAGCGAAAAGAGGAAGGCCAAAACACTTTTGAATTATCCACGACGCACGCATCTGAAAACGAATGCGGACATAGGGCCTTTGGCCGTGCAAAATACGCAATCGACCCCATTGTTCGGGGGCTGTATTGGCATCATAATAAAAAGATATGATTCAAAGGGCGCAGACAGAGAAGTCTGTGACAGTGAGAGGGCTTTGGCGGTGTGAGTCGGAGACTCAGGCTCGCCCTCGTGGAATCAGCAGAAAATTCAATTCGGAGGGAAAAGACACCTTGTTTAAACGCTGGATACCCTGGAAGTTTTTTGTCAGACGCATTGCCCGTTCCTACGGGTTCATGGACCCGTTTACTTTTCTGGCCCGGCTCCGTCAGTTTTCGCAGCCCTCGGAGGTGCAGGAACCTCTGGAGCTTCTGCGTGCGGGGATCGTTTTCCATGCGCGCGGGCTCATCAACACCAGAGCCATACAAAACAATCTCGACTGGATCTGGCCTTACTGGGTGGAGAAGCAATTTAACCCTGAAGATGTCTCTTTTATCCCCCGTGCCTACTCTTTGACCCACGTGAATCTGACGCACCGCAACTGGACCGCAGTCGGCCAGCCGGATTTGCCGCTTTATCCGCTGGTGGACCCCCGAGGGCTTGTCACTCCTTTTTACGACAGCTGGTCCCTGGACGTCTGGCTTTTTGGAGAGAATGACCGGCGACTCCTGCCTTCAAAGCTGTCCGACGTGCATCAGCGCCTGGAGATGGGGCCGGCATTGACGGTCCGGACCCATTGCCGAAATGGAGCCCTTGAGTTGACAACGCGGGTATGGCTGGAGTTACGGGAGAATACGCCGTTTCTCATCATAAGGTGCGACGCCCGCTCCCCGCAAAAAGGGTGGCTGGCCTTCTCTCTTCGTCCCTACAATCCGGAGGGTATTCAATTCATAGAACAGATCGAGTATGAGGAACCGGATCAAACATTGAAAGTAAACTCGGATACGGTGATTCACATGAACGAGACGCCGGAAAGGGTCCTTTTCTCCAACTATGAGGAGGGAGATGTGATTCACAAGCTCGAAGAGAAAGAATCCGATCGCCGCATCACCTGTGACGTCGGCATGGCCAGCTCTCTTGCCCTTTTTGCAATGCAAAATAACCAAAGAAAAGATCTCGAAATCCGACTGGCACTGGATAAAGCGTGTAGCCGGGAAACGGGAGACGTCCCTCACAGCCGGACTTGGGAAGTGGCTTGCGAAGGCACCGCAAGGCTTCGATTGCCGGATTCCCATGTCTGTTTCCTTTTCGAGGCCGCCAAAAGGACCCTCATCCTTCTCTCGGCCGAAGAGATTTACCCGGGCCCGTACACATATCGCCGGTTCTGGTTTCGTGACGCTTGTCTCATGATGAATGCCCTTCTGTCTCTCGGTCTCACGGAACGGTGCTTTCATCTCTTGGACACCTTTCCGAAGCGGCAGAAACGGTCCGGATATTTTCAGTCACAGGAAGGGGAGTGGGATTCAAACGGCCAGGTGCTGTGGGCTTTCGATCGCTTTCAGCGTCTGACCGGACAGCGGCTAAAAAAGAGTTGGATGAGGTCTGTGACCAAGGGTGCCCACTGGATCCGGAGAAAGCGGACCTCAAAAAGCGACGGCATACATGGAGGCCTGTTGCCCGCGGGTTTCAGCGCCGAGCACTTGGGACCCAACGATTTTTACTACTGGGACAACTTTTGGGCTCTGGCCGGTCTGCGATCGGCCGCTCGGCTTGCGAGCATTCACGATTTCGATGAAAAGGAACGTGAGCTTCTGCGTGAAGCTGCCGACTTTGAAGCGACGATAATCGACACCATCCGGCCGCTCCTGAAACGGACGGCAGGCGCTGTTCCGGCATCCCCTTACCGGCGAATGGATTCCGGTGCGGTGGGATCTCTGGCGGCCGACTACCCGCTTCAGATCACCCCGGCCGGAGACCCCATGATGGTCAAGACTGCGGACTTTCTCCTGGAGCACTGCGTTTATGCAGGCGGGTTTTTTCAGGACATGATTCACTCCGGAATCAATGCTTACCTCACCATGTGGATTGCCCAGACCCTGCTCAGGGCCGGGGATGTGAGATATCGAGGGCTTATTGAAAGGGTGGGGGAGATGGCTTCGGCGACCGGACAGTGGCCGGAGGCGATTCATCCGCTCACCGGAGGCGGTTGCATGGGCGATGGTCAACACGGATGGGCGGCCGCCGAGTGGGTTCAGATCGTGCGAAACCTATTTGTGCGCGAGGAGGAAGACAAACTCATTCTGGGCTCGGGTCTATTTCCCCCCTGGCTTCAGGCGCCCGAGGATCTGGCATTTGGTCCGACGCCGACACCCTTCGGGGATGTCAGTCTGAAAATCCTGAAGCGGGATCACGGTCTACTGGTGGAGGGGGACGCCCGCTGGCGCAAGGGTCCCTGTGACATGGAAATTCGTGTCCCGGGATATCGTACGGAGAAGATTCAAAATTTCGACCGGGCATATAAACTGGAGCATTTGTAAAACCGGCAAACAAACGCAAGGAGGTCCCGATAAGGAAATCATGAACATCTGCATGTTTACCAACACATATCTTCCCCATGTGGGCGGTGTGGCCCGCTCGGTGGCGTTGTTCACCGAAGACCTGCAAGCCCTGGGGCATCCGGTGCTGGTGGTTGCCCCGGTATTTCCCGATGATCTTCAAGAGGAACGGCAGGAGGATATCCTCAGAGTCCCCGCCATACAGAATTTCAACGGAAGTGATTTTTCGCTTCGCATCGCCGTGCCCTTTAGAATCGCAAACAAGATCGAAAAATTCCAGCCGGATATTATTCACAGCCACCACCCCTATCTGCTGGGGGATGCGGCACTTCGGACCGCATGGCGCAGGAATCTCCCCCTAGTGTTCACCCATCATACGCTTTATGAAAAATACACGCACTATGTCCCGCTGGATTCCAAAAACATGCAGCACTTTGTGATTAATCTCTCTACCGAATATGCCAATCTGTGCAGTCGTGTGATTGCCCCCAGCCGCAGTGTGGCGAAGCTCATCAAAGAGCGGGGAGTGACCACGCCTATTGAAGAGATCCCGACCGGGGTGGATCTTGACTTTTTCGATCAAGGCCAAGGGGACAGATTTCTTCAGGAGCATGGGATATCCAATTCGAAACCGGTGATTGGGCATGTGGGAAGGTTGGCCCCGGAGAAGAATCTGCGTTACCTGGCCGAGGCGGCGGCGCTTTTTCTCAAAGATCATCCGGGTGTCTTTCTGGTGGTAGGAGAAGGCCCCAGTAAGAAAGAGATTCTCGATACATTCAACAAGATGGGCATCGAGCAAAAGGTAATACT
>Ga0180434_10005926_pt1 | contig 14203 bp, 14 predicted proteins | sample SS_ome_7_FD_132453 | JGI IMG/M metagenome (GOLD analysis project Ga0180434, IMG submission 132453) | Hypersaline lake sediment archaeal communities from the Salton Sea, California, USA - SS_1_D_2 metaG | ecosystem: Environmental > Aquatic > Non-marine Saline and Alkaline > Hypersaline >... | reverse complement strand
TGCCTGTCGCTGCGGGAAGTGGTGCAGGCCAGTGCCTCCCTCGCCGGCCGGGGGGTGCGCAACTTTCGCTCCCGCCTCCACTGGCATTGCCATTTCATTCAGAAGCTGGAGAGTGAGCCGGCGATCGAGCATCGCGATTTCCATCCCTTCATGCGCGACATCCGTGCCTGGGATGCGGAGCGTTATCAGGCCTGGGCAGAGGGGCGCACGGGGTTGCCGTTTGTGGATGCCTGCATGCGTGCCCTGATCGCCCATGGCTGGATCAATTTCCGAATGCGGGCGATGCTCATGTCAGTGGCGACGTATCACCTCTGGCTCCCCTGGAGGGAAACCGGCCTCCATCTGGCCCGGTTGTTTGTGGATTACGAGCCGGGGATCCACTGGAGTCAGTGTCAGATGCAGTCCGGCAGCACATCGATCAACACGATCCGCATCTACAACCCGATCAAGCAGGGCCTCGACCACGATCCCAAGGGTGTGTTCATCCGACGCTGGTGTCCGGAACTCGCCGATCGGCCCGATGTATGGCTGCATGAGCCCTGGCGGGGCGGCGGTGATCATCCCGCCCCGATCGTGGATCCTGATCAGGCGGCCAGGGAGGCTCGGGACAGGATCTGGGCAATCCGTTGCGCCGCCGGTTTTGATCGCATCGCCGATGCGATCCAGGAACGCCATGGCTCCCGCCGGGCTGGGCTCACGCCGACGGGAGGCCAGGGCAGCCGCCGTCGGCGCCGGACTGACGTCGCCGATGCGTCGATGCGTCAGCTCAGCCTCCAGGTCGACATCGACCCGGCTTAACGCCGTTGCAACAACAGGCGTCGGATCACCCGCTGGGCGATGTCTCCGTATCCCATCTCACCGGAGAGGATCTGAGCGATCCGTTGGGGTGCTGTGGGCCGTTTGACTCCGAGCTGATACCCCACCTTCGGAAAGCGATAGAACACCTGGGCGATGCGTCGTCCCCAGGCCATCGAGTCACCCCAGCGTTGCCGCATGCCGATGCTGTAGCCGCGCAGATCGCTGCACTCTCCCCGCAACCAGCGGTTCAGGTGGGTGGCCGCTTCGCAGCCGCTCATCAGCGCAGGCCGCAGCCCTTCAGCGAGAAAGGGATCGCAGAGGGAGGCTGCATCCCCCACGGCCAGGATTCCATCGCCATCGAGACGCTCATGGCCGTTCCAGACCCGCAGGGAAGCGGTCTGGCGCAGGCCAGCGTCGGAGGGGAATCCCAGGTCGGGCAGGAGCTGCTGCAGGATCGTGTCGCTGCTGTCTGCCTGGCGCCCGATGAAGGTTCCCACCCCCACATTGACGCCATCGGCGATGGGAAAGGCCCAGGCGAAGCCGTGATGCACCAGGCCGAATTCAAACCGGGCCGCTCCGGGTTGCAGGGATCCCCGCCCCTGGAGGCGCACCGAGGTGGTGCTGGCCAGGTGCAGGCTTGAGGGCCCGAGCCCGAACCGCGCTGGCCAGGGGGAGTTGGAGCCATTGGCGATCACCACCGCTCGGCCGCGCACGGTGCGTCCGTCTGTGGAGCGCACGCACCAATGCTCACCCTCCCGCTGGACGTCATCGACGCCAAAGCCGCGCTCGATCCGGCACCCCTTCGCCATGGCCTCCTCCAGCAGCAGCTGATCCAGCCGTTCCCGGCGCACAATCCAGAACGGTGCGCTGCCGGGTAGCTCGGCAACCACCGGATCCGTGAGGCACCAACTGAAGTCGACGCGACGGATCACCTCCTCCACCGCCGGGGCGAGGGGAAAGGGGAACCACTGCTGCACGGAGGCCGCCATGCCGCCGCCACAGGGCTTGATCCGCTCGTTTTCGTCCCTCTCCAGCACCAGCACCCGATGGCCGGCAGCGGCGAGATGAAAGGCCGCGGCTCCACCGGCGGCGCCGGCGCCGAGGATCAGAACATCGGCGTCAAGACCGGCCACCGACTGGCTCATGCGAGGGATCTCACACTTTGAGGATGTCGGCTTCTTTGTCAGCGAGGTGGGTTTCGATAGCAGCGATGAAGCGGTCCGTCAGCTTCTGAACCTTGTCTTGTTCATCGCGGCTCTGGTCTTCAGAGATCTCACCCTCTTTCTCCTGCTTCTTCACTTTGTCGATGGCATCGCGGCGGATGTTGCGCAGGGCCACTTTGCCTTCTTCGGCATATTTCGAGGCCAACTTGCAGAATTCCTTGCGTCGCTCCTCGGTGAGGGGAGGCACGTTGATGCGGATCACTTTGCCGTCGTTGTTGGGAGTGAATCCCAGCTCACTCATGGCAATCGCCTTTTCAATCGCTGCCAGGGCGCTGATGTCGAAGGGCTGGATCTGAATCGTTTGTGAATCGGGCGTCGACAGGGTGGCGAGCGACTTCAGGGGGGTGTCGGCGCCGTAGTACTCGACACTGATGCGGTCGAGCAGCGAAGAATTGGCACGACCGGTGCGGATCGTGTTGAACATGCGTTGGGTGGATTCCACCGACTTATGCATGCTGGTTTCGAGATCGTTCTGCGACATGACGACGATGCTGGAGTGTTGAGGTTTTAGTTGCTGATGCGGGAACCAATGGATTCGCCGGCCACGGCTCGGCCGATGTTGCCGGGCTCGAACAGATTGAAAACCACAATCGGAATGTTGTTGTCTTTGCACAGGGCGATGGCGGTGCTGTCCATCACCGCCAGCTCTCCGCTCAGCACCTGCTGGAAGGTGAGGTGGTCGTAACGCACGGCGTTGGCATGCACGTTGGGGTCACGGTCATAGACCCCATCCACCTTCGTGGCTTTGAACACCACGTCGGCACTGATCTCGGCTGCGCGCAGAGCGGCGGTGGTGTCGGTGGTGAAGAAGGGATTGCCGCAACCCGCTCCGAACACCACCACCCGCCCCTTTTCGAGATGGCGGATCGCCTTGCGGCGGATGTAGGGCTCAGCCATTTCCTGCATGGCGATGGCGGTCTGCACCCGGGTTTCCACCCCCGCCCGCTCCAGGCCGTCCTGGAGGGTGATCGCATTCATCACTGTGGCCAGCATGCCCACATAGTCGGCGGTGGCTCGGTCCATTCCCGCCGCCGATCCCTTGAGGCCGCGAAAAATGTTGCCGCCACCCACAACAATCGCGAGCTGGGTGCCTCCGGCAACCACGCGGGCCACGTCTTCAGCGATGGATTGAACGATGGCGGGGTCGATTCCATACCCCTGATCTCCCATCAGCGCTTCGCCGCTGAGTTTGAGAAGGGCACGTGCGTAAGCCATGCAGCATCCAGATCTTGATGACAGTAGCAATAGGCTTCAAGCACATCGGCTTTCAGCAACCCTTGCGGGAGACGGGCTGGTGCGGCGTGCCATTCCTCGCTTGGATGGGGTAGTGCCAGAGCCTTCATGCCGGAGTCGCAGGAGCCACGGAGCGGGGTGATGGCCCGCCTCACGCTCTCCGCGCTGGATCGCGCCAGCCGGGATCCCTCCTGTTGGCGTGATCCGATCGTGCATCGGGCGCTTCTGGTCAGTGGTCTGTCGGTGTTGACCACCGCCTCCACCCTGCTGCTGGCCGATCTCGAGCAGACGTAACTCAGTCCTCAACACTCAGTACTCAACCCCGGCCTGGGCTTTCACCCCCTGTTCCCGGAAGGGGTGGCGAACCAGGGTCATCTCCGTGACCAGGTCGGCGCGGTCGATCAACCCTGCGGGAGCGCCGCGACCGGTGAGGGCCACATGGGTGAGCTCAGGTCGGGTGTCGAGCCCGGCGATCACCTGCTCCAGCGTTAGGTAGCCGAGCTTCAGAGCCACGTTGATCTCATCGAGGATCACCAGCTGATGCTCGCTGCTGCGCAGGTAGTGAAGCGACTGCTGCCAGGCCCCCTGCACCAGCTCCCGATCCCGTTCTCGATCTTGCGTCACCCAGGTGAAGCCCTCGCCGAGGGCATGCCACTGGAGAGCTTCGCCGAAGGCCTGCAGTGCGCGTGCTTCTCCCGGTTCCCAACCGCCTTTGATGAACTGCACCACCGCCACCCGTTCGCCGTGCCCGAGGGTGCGCAGGGCGAGGCCGAGGGCTGCGGTGGTCTTGCCTTTGCCATGCCCGGTGAACACCATCACCAGCCCCTTCTCCAGCGACCGTTCCTGGACTCGCTGCTGCTGCACCTCCTGCCGACGCCGCATCCGGGCCCGGTAGGCCTCCGCATCCCGCTCCGGTGCCAGATCCCCTCCCATGCCGAGGTCGGCGGCGGACTGGTCGAGGTCGTGGGCGGATCCGGTCTCTCCCGAGGTCATGGCGTTGGCGTGGGGTCCGGGGGCAGCATGGCCGTTGGCGGTCGCTGCGCCACGATCCTTTGCAGGGCCTCCCCCGCCCGCCGCTCCTGCGCCACCGCCCCAAAGCCAAGTCGTTGCAGCTCGGCAGGCAGGTTGTCCTGCAGCAGGTCGAGGGCGGTGTCGGTTTCAAACAGGGCGCAGAAGAGCTGTTGCGGGAGGTGCAGCCAGGCTCCGGCGGGATGGAGGTCCACGATCACCAGCCAGCCGCCGGGTCGCAGCAACCGATAGGCGCTCTGCAGCACTCTTTGCCGTTCCGATCGGGTGAACTCATGCAGCGCCAGGCTGATCTGAATCGCCTCAAACTGCTCGCTCTCCAGGGGCGGCTCCTCCGCCAGTCCTTCCACCCGTCGCAGCTCCGGATGCCGTTGTGCCGCAAGGTTGAGCGCCCTTGGCGACACATCCAGGCCGGTGACCGAAAACCCGCAGGCCAACCAGGGAGCGGCTGCCTCGCCACTGCCGCAACAGAGATCGAGCACGGGAGCTCCGGCGGGCAATCGGGAGGCCAGGCTCTCCAACCCCAGGCGGCGCAACCGGCCCACACCCCCCACCGCTACAGCTGACAGCGCCGTGACCGTGTCGTAGAGCCAGCGATGGCGATAGGCGAGCTGGCGCAGGGGAGTGCTCATGGACGTGGATGGAATCGGGATGGGCCGGTTCAGGCCTTGAGGCGAGCGAGGGCAGCATCCACCGCCTGCTGCTGATCTCGGCGGGTGATCCAGTGGTGGTACGTGCGGGTGTGAATGGCCACGGAGTGCCCCATCATCCTGGCCGCCACCGTGTCGGGTAGGCCGATGTGGATGGTGCGCACGGCCCAGGCATGGCGCAGGTCGTAGGGCGTCAGCGGCAGCCCGTAGCGACGGAACTGCTCCGCGACCCGACGGCCCACCTGCTGCAGGGTGGTGCGGCGCAGATCGGTGCAGACCGCCGGCAGCGCTTCGTGGCCATCACCCAGGTGGTGCAGATCGAAGCGTTCCACCCAGTCTGGATGGAAGGGCCAGACCTGGTGTTCGCCTGTTTTGGTGGTGGGCAACACCCGGATCACCCGATCCCCGCCCGCGCGCAGGCTCGACAGGTCGCTGAAGAACACCTCATGGTTGCGCAGTCCGAAGGTCGCCATCAGGCCGAAGGCCAGGCGCCAGCTTCGGTTGGGGATCAACAGGAAGGCTTCGAGGATGTCGGCATCGCTGGGAAGCTGGCGGAAGCGGGCGCGGTGCAGGCCATAGCCCCCCGCCTGGGCCCGCCAGTCCTCCGGCAAGGCGAGGTCGGCGTGGACGGCCAAGGCCTGGAGGGCTGTGGCGCACTGCTGTCGGCTGCGGCTGCCCTCGCCATAACTCTCCAGCGTGATGCGTAGGAGCTCCGTCCCCAGAGGGAGGTTGTGCTCGCTGGCCAGGCTCCTGAGGCGCCGCAGGTAGGGCCGGTACGCCGCAGTCCAGGTGCTGCGGCTGCCCGCCGCTGAGCGCCGCCGTCGCGGGTCCTCAAAGAAGGCCTGCTCAAATTGTTCGAGCTGCTGTTCGAGCTGGTGCTCGAGCCCGGGGGCTGCCGCGGCGTTGCTGGAGGCAATCCCGTTGGCGTCTGCGGCCCATTGGTCCCAGCGGAACTGCTGGCGGCGCAGCTGCAGATCGACCAGCTGCAGGGTGCGCTCCGCTTCTCGGAGCCCTTGGGCATCCGCTGGTAGCCCGAGGCTGAGGCGCTGGGTGCGAGTGGTGTGCGGCGTCTGCCGGCAGGGCAGCGGACCGCGCAGGTTGAGTTTCCGGCCGCGCTGCTCGAGGCGCAGCCGGATGCCCTCCGCCGCCAGGGAGGCATTGATTCGTGCTAGGTCAACGCTCAGATCCATGCCCCGGGTCTGCCGCCGTCACCATCGCGTTGATGGGGGTTACGCTCAAGCCCCTCATGCCCCGCACATCCCCCATGGCCCGGGTCGGCGTCCTTCTTCTCAACCTCGGGGGACCCGAACGGATTCAGGATGTGGGTCCGTTTCTTTACAACCTTTTTGCGGATCCAGAGATCATCCGGTTGCCGATTCCGGCCCTGCAAAAGCCCCTGGCCTGGTTGATCAGCACTCTGCGCAGCAGCAAGTCGCAGGAGGCCTATCGCTCCATCGGCGGCGGTTCACCGCTGCGCCGGATCACGGAGCAGCAGGCGCGGGAGCTGCAGAGTGTGTTGCGTCAGCGTGGAATCGAGGCCACCACCTACGTGGCCATGCGTTATTGGCACCCGTTCACGGAATCGGCCGTGGCCGACATCAAAGCTGATGCCATGGATGAGGTGGTGGTTCTGCCCCTGTATCCCCACTTCTCGATCAGCACCAGCGGTTCCAGTTTCCGCGAGCTCCAGCGTCTGCGTCAGCTCGATCCTGCGTTTCAACAGCTGCCGATCCGCTGCATCCGCAGCTGGTTTGACCACCCCGGCTATGTGCGGGCGATGGCGGAGCTGATCGCTGAGCAGGTGCGTGCGTCGGAGCGGCCAGAGGAAGCCCATGTGTTCTTCAGTGCCCACGGGGTGCCGAAGAGTTACGTCGAGGAGGCCGGCGACCCCTACCAACGGGAGATCGAGGCCTGCACCGCCCTGATCATGGCGGAACTTGAGCACCTTCTCGGTCGTCCCAATCCCCACACCCTTGCCTATCAGAGCCGGGTCGGCCCCGTGGAATGGCTGAAGCCCTACACCGAGGAAGCACTGGAGGCCCTCGGTGCCGTCGGCACCCGCGACCTGGTGGTGGTGCCCATCAGCTTCGTCAGTGAGCACATCGAGACGCTCGAGGAGATCGACATCGAATACCGCGAACTGGCCACCGAGGCCGGCGTGGTGCATTTCCGGCGCGTTCCCGCCCTCGACACCTACCCCCCGTTCATCGAAGGCCTGGCCGATCTCGTCAGTGCCAGCCTCGAGGGCCCGGAGATCAACCTGGATCAGGCGGCGGAACTGCCCACCAAAGTGAAGCTCTACCCTCAGGAGAAGTGGGAGTGGGGTTGGAACAACAGCTCCGAAGTGTGGAATGGGCGCCTCGCCATGGTTGGCTTCTCGGCATTCCTGCTCGAGCTGATCACCGGTCAGGGTCCCCTGCACGCCCTCGGCCTGCTCTGAGCAGCGGATCGGCTGGGCCCTTAATCTTGAGGGTCAGACCCGTGAGATGCCGCAGTGACCCTGACTTCCGCCCCCTCGGTCTCCCAAGCATCCGATCAGGGCGGTCATCGCCGAATCACCGGCGCTGAGGCGCTGATGGATGCCCTGCGTCGCCACGGGGTCGACACGATTTTCGGATATCCCGGCGGCGCCATCCTGCCCATCTACGACGCCCTCCATGTGGCCGAACGGGAGGGTTGGGTTCGGCACATTCTGGTGCGACATGAGCAGGCCGGCACCCACGCTGCCGATGCCTACGCCCGCGCCACCGGCAAGGTCGGTGTGTGCTTCGGCACATCGGGGCCTGGGGCGACCAATCTGGTCACCGGGATCGCAACGGCCCAGATGGACTCGGTGCCGATGGTGGTGATCACCGGTCAGGTGCCCCGGGCCGCGATTGGCACCGATGCGTTCCAGGAAACCGACATCTTCGGCATCACGCTGCCGATCGTGAAGCACTCCTGGGTGGTGCGTGACCCCGCGGATCTCGGTGCGATCGTCGCCCAGGCTTTCCTGATTGCCGCCAGCGGCCGCCCCGGTCCGGTCCTGATCGACATTCCCAAGGATGTGGGCCAGGAGGAATTCGATTACGTGTCCGTGGAACCCGGCTCGGTGATCCCGGCCGGGTTTCGTCAGCCTGCAGCTCCGGAGGATGGCGCGATTGCTGCCGCTCTGGATCTGATCGAACAAGCCAACCGCCCGCTGCTCTACGTGGGGGGTGGAGCGATTTCCGCCTTCGCCCACGACAGCCTGCGCGTGCTGGCGGATCGGTTCCAGATTCCTGTCACCACCACCCTGATGGGAAAGGGTGCCTTCGATGAGAACGATCCACTGTCGGTGGGCATGCTGGGCATGCATGGCACCGCCTACGCCAATTTCGCTGTCACCGAGTGTGATCTGCTGATTGCGGTCGGAGCCCGTTTTGATGATCGTGTCACCGGCAAGCTCGACACCTTCGCGCCCCGGGCGCGGGTGATCCACTTCGAAATCGACCCGGCGGAAATCGGCAAGAACCGGCAGGCAGATGTGGCCGTGCTCGGCGATCTCGGCCTCAGCCTCGCCCGGATCGTGGAGATGAGCCTGCAGCGTCACGAGGAGCCCAGAACGGCCGCTTGGCTGCAGCGCATCGAGGCCTGGAAGCAGCGCTATCCCCTGGTGGTGCCCTCGCCGGAGGGTGCGATTTACCCCCAGGAGGTGCTGATGGCGGTGCGTGATTGCTCCAATGACGCCATCGTCACCACCGATGTGGGTCAGCATCAGATGTGGGCGGCGCAATACCTCCGCAACGGACCCCGCGGCTGGATCAGCAGCTCAGGTCTTGGCACGATGGGCTTCGGCATGCCGGCAGCGATCGGTGCTCAGATGGCTTGCCCGGAGCGTCAGGTGATCTGCATTGCCGGTGACGCCAGCATTCTGATGAATATTCAGGAGCTGGGAACTCTGGCGGCCTATGGCCTGCCAGTGAAGGTGGTGATTGTGAACAACCACTGGCAGGGCATGGTGCGCCAGTGGCAGGAAAGTTTCTACGACGAGCGTTATTCCGCTTCCGACATGCTCAACGGCATGCCTGATTTCATTGCTCTGGCCCGATCCTTCGGTGTCGACGGGGTGAAGATCAGTGATCGGGAGGCCCTCCAGAGCGATCTGAGCGCTGCACTCCAGTCACCGGGTCCGATGCTGATTGATGTGCACGTCCGCCGGGGCGAGAACTGCTACCCGATGGTGCCGCCGGGCAAAAGCAATGCCCAGATGGTGGGCCTGCCCGCCCACCCCGAACTGGCGATGGACACGACCCGCTCCTGCGCCGCCTGTGGGGCGACCACGGCCCACGAGCACCGTTTCTGTCCCTCCTGCGGGGCCTCGCTCTGATGGGTCGCTGGTTCGGGGCCGCTGTGCTGGTCTTGATGCTGCTGGGGCTGCCCTTCAAGGCCGCAGCGGCCGAGGTGCTGCAGGTGCGCACGCCATCCCTGCTGCAGGTGGGTGATCACAACCGCACCTACACGGTGCGCCTGGTATGCGTCGCCGTGGATCCTGGCTCCGAGGCTGAAGCCCTGGCCTGGTTGAAGCAGGAACTGCCCCGCCGGCGTCGGGTCAACCTCCGCCCTGAAGGCAGCGACGATGGCGTCCTTCTGGCCAGGGTGACGCCCCTCGGTGAGGGGAGGGATCTGTCGCAGGGACTCGTGGCCGCCGGATTCGGGCGTGACACCTGCACCTCTGCCCAGCTCTGAATGGGGCGCAATCGCGTTGCTGCCGGAGTGGTGATGGTGCCCTGTGTGCTCCTGGGCGCTGCTTTTATGAGCACGGCGGTCTGGACCGATGCTGCGGGTGAGAATCGCTCCCTGGCGCTGGGTTTGGGTGTGATGTTGCTGTTGGCTGGCCTGGCGGCGTTGTGGCTCCCGGCAGCAGCTGACTCCGAACCCGAACCCGAACCCGATGCCGGGGATTCCATCACAATCCCAGACGAATCCGATTCCGCTCCCTAAGTTGCGGTGTTATTGCCCTGTGCATCGCCATGGCTGCCTCGTCGGAGGCTCCCACCCACACCGGTGTTGATCACGCCGGGGTTGATCAAGCTTCCGCGGGGTCTGAGCGATCCAAGGCTGTGCCATTCCTGCGGGCGCTGCCATGGCGACGCTGGCCCTTCGCCCGGCTGTTCCTGATCACGGCCAGTCTGCTGGGCTGTCAGGCGATTGCGGCCAGTCAGCGGCCCCTGTCTGCAGCGGCGATCCTGCTGGCGGATGGGCCGGCTCGAGCCAGGGTCTCCTTCCTCCAAGGTTTTCAGCTCGGTGATGCGGCCGTGCGGGCCTGTGGCCTGCAGCCCGTCAGCGTCGACTGGCGCACGCTCTCCTGGGACAGCAACCCCGGCTCAGCGTTCCCCTCCGGTATGGCACCCCCGCTGCTGGTGGCTCCCTTCGCTGCCGATCTGCGGGCCTTCGCTCAGCTGGCGGAATCCAGCGACAGTCGGGTGCTGCTGCCCTTCCAGAGGGGAACCTCACTGCAGGGCCTCAAAGCGCTGGAATCCGGCACCCGATTTTCGCCCCTGCTGCCGTCACGCGACACCGATCTGCAGGCTCTCGCTCAGGACGCCATCCGTCGCGGTTGGACCCGGATGGTGGTGGTGAGCGATCCGGGCACCATCGAAGCGGATGCTGCCGCCCCCTTCATCAGCCTGGTGCAAGGTGACGGGGGGCAGGTGCTCTCCTACACCGATGCGTTGGTTCAGGAGGTGGACCCGGCGGATCCCGATCGCCTGCGCCTGCTGGCGCAGGATCTGGCCTGGTTGGCGCCCGATGCCCTGGTGATGGCAGCGCCTCCCCAGGGGCGCCTGGCCGAGGCGCTCCGCCGTGCCCAGCGCGATGGTGCCTTCGCTCCGGCCGATCCCGCCTGGATCTGGCCGCTCTCTGCCGATCAGGTCACGGAGCTGAAGGAACAGCCCTGGCCCCAGCTGGCCCTGCGCCGGCCCGCCGTCGGTCCGGGCTGGGAGAGCTTTGCCCAGCGCTTTCAGGAGCGTTACGGACAGCAACCCGATCAGCTGGCCGGAGCCGGTTACGACACCGCTCGCCTGTTGGCGCTGGCCTCTGTGGCCCCCGCCCCTGTGTCCTCGGAAGGCACCCGCGATCCCCTTGGCTGGCTGGATCCTGAGTCCTCCCCCCTGCCGCTCTGTGAGGCGATTGCACGCCGACGCGCCGGCCAGGCCGTGCGCCTGGAGGGGGTGAGCAGCGGCCTCGATCTTCGGCCTGCCCAGGCGCCTTCAGGGGAGGCTCTTACTCGCCTCATCGCCGCTCAGTAAGGTTTCCAGGAGGTCTGGCGGGCAACGGCCGTGCTGCGGTTGAGCGACGTTCGGCTTCCCCTCGATCACGGGCCCGAAGATTTGGAGGCGGCGATTCTGCGCCGGTTGCGCGTGCCTGCGGAGCAATTGATTCGCCACCGCCTTGTGAAACGCAGCATCGATGCGCGTCGTCGCGACCGCATCCAGCTGATCTACAGCGTGGATGTGGAGGTGCGTGGGGAGAGTGCTCTGCGACGCCGGCATCGCGGTGATCAGCGCATCCGGCTGGCGCCTGAAACCACTTACCGCCCGGTGACACAGGCGCCAGCCGGATTCCCGCACCGGATCGAGCAGCGCCCTGTGGTGGTGGGAGCTGGCCCCTGCGGCTATTTCGCTGCCCTGGTGCTGGCCCAGATGGGCTTCAGGCCTCTCCTGCTGGAGCGCGGCCAGCCGGTGCGCCAACGCACCGTCGATACGTTCGCGTTCTGGAGGGGAACGGCGCCTCTCAAGCCGGAATCGAACGTGCAGTTCGGTGAGGGCGGAGCCGGCACCTTCTCCGATGGCAAGCTCTACAGCCAGGTGAGCGATCCGGAGCATTACGGACGCAAGGTGCTGGAGGAGCTGGTGGCGTGTGGGGCCAATCCCGAGATCCTCACGGTGCATCGGCCCCATATCGGCACCTTCAAGCTCGCCACCGTCGTGCGGGGGCTGCGAGCCAGGGTGGAAGCGCTCGGTGGTGAGGTGCGCTTCGGAGCCAAGGTGGAGGAGCTCCAGCTCGAGCCCCTGCCGGAGCCTCGGGCCGATGGCCGGGTTCAGCGCCTGGTGGGCCTGAGCCTGGCCGATGGCACGACCGTTCCCTGTCGCCAGCTGCTGCTCGCCCCTGGTCACTCGGCGCGCGACACCTTCGACATGCTGGATCGGATCGGCGTGGCGATGGAGGCCAAGCCGTTCGCCGTCGGCCTGCGGATCGAACACCCCCAGCCCTTGATCGATCAGGCCCGCTGGGGCGTGCAGGCGGGCCATCCCCGGCTGGGGGCGGCGGAATACAAGTTGGTGCACCACGCCAGCAACGGACGTTGCGTCTACAGCTTCTGCATGTGCCCCGGGGGCCTGGTGGTCGGAGCCACCAGCGAGGCCGGTCGGGTGGTGACCAATGGCATGAGTCAGCACACCCGCAATGAGCGCAATGCCAACAGTGGGCTGGTGGTACCGGTAGATGCGGAGGACCTGACCGCTTTCGCCCGCCACACCGGCGATCCGCTCGCCGGTGTGGCGTTTCAGCGCGCGCTCGAGGAGCGGGCCTTTCACCTCGGCGGCGGCGATCACAGCGCTCCTGTGCAACGCCTGGACGACTTCCTCGCCGATCGGCCCTCGACCAGCCTGGGCACGATTGAACCGTCATATCAACCGGGAACCAGGCCCGCTGATCTGCGCACCGCCCTGCCGGCGCCGATGATCGAGGCTCTGCAGGAGGCCATCCCTCGGTTCGCCGCGCGCCTGGAGGGGTATGACCATCCGGATGCTGTACTCACCGGCGTGGAGACCCGCACCTCCTCTCCCGTGCGGCTGCCTCGCGATTCAAGTTTTGAATCGATCAACACCCTGGGGCTCACACCCGCGGGGGAGGGGGCGGGTTACGCCGGCGGCATCCTGTCGGCAGCCATTGATGGCATCCGGGCTGCGGAGGCGGTGGCACTCCGGATTCTCGCTGCTGAGTCGGGCTGAGCGGTCAGCTGGTGGCCTGGGAGACGATGCCACTCCATTGGACCGCCTTCACCTGATCCCGGCGCCAGGAGTGGAACAAATCCGGTTCGCTGACGGTGCAGAGCGGGCAGCGACTGATGTGTCCCGCGTGCAGTCCCTCGCCGAGCAACTGGGCCGTGGCGGCTTGGCGGATGTCGAGTCGACAGCGCCCGGGTTCCGGGTCGTCCGCCACGACGCCAGCCTGGTGATCCGCAGGCACGCTGGCCAGCACCTGTTGGGCGACATCGAGGGACACCTGATAGCGGGGACCGCTCACGGCCGGGCCCAGGGCCACCACCAACTGCTCCCGCCGGGCGCCCCGTTGCTCCAGTCGGCTGATGGCCTCGGGCAGGATGCCAGCGGCCACCCCACGCCAGCCGGCATGGCAGGCGGCCACATGGCCATGGCCTGGGTCGGCGATCAGCACCGGGGTGCAGTCGGCGCCACAGACCCAGAGGCTCTGGCTTCCCCGATCACTCACCAGACCGTCGGCATCGGGCCAGGGAGGTCCCTTGGCGTCGGAGGCTTCCAACACCAGGGCGCCATGCACCTGCTGCGGACGATGCACGCTGACGCCGGCCGAAACATAGGCCGCCAGGGCATCGGGGTCCCGTCCCTGCCAGCGGCGCGTGAAGAAGCCATGCTCAAATCCCCTCTCCTGCAACAGGTCGGCGCTGAGGTAGTAGCCGCCATAGCAGCCAATCCAGGTCCATCCCTGGAGCAGGTTGAAGCGGCTGTCGGGCTGGGCCAATGGATCGCTGCTCACCCCGGTCATGGTTCCGGTTGATCCCGCAGCATCCAGAACCCCTCAAACCGAGGGGTTTCCGGCGTGGTCTGCACAGCGATGAATTGCAGACCACCGATCTGCTCCCGTGCCGTGTCCAGCTCACGCCGTGTGGTGTTGGCGGCCTCCGGCTCGAGGTCCGTCACCAGCCAGGCGTCGTCCTGCCCGGCATCGAGCACCAGTTGGTAGCCCTCCACCCGCAGGCGAACGGGTTCCAGGCCACCGAGCCAACCCGCCAGGGCGAGGGCGCGGCTGCGGCTGAACAAGCGAAGCCCGGGCACGGGGTGATCCGCTGCCAGAGCATCGGGGATCGGCAGCAGGTCGTGGAAGCCCAGGGGCCAGTCTTCGGCGTCGCGAAGGCTGCCGAGAGGCAGCGAGGCCCAGCTCCAGGCATCGCCGCGCACCGCTTCCGGCAGGGGGAGCGCGGGGGTGGGGGTCGGCGCCGGTGAGGGTGCCAGAGGCCCGGCCATGAAGCCCACCTCAGCCGGGTACACCTCC
>Ga0180434_10005925_pt1 | contig 14204 bp, 14 predicted proteins | sample SS_ome_7_FD_132453 | JGI IMG/M metagenome (GOLD analysis project Ga0180434, IMG submission 132453) | Hypersaline lake sediment archaeal communities from the Salton Sea, California, USA - SS_1_D_2 metaG | ecosystem: Environmental > Aquatic > Non-marine Saline and Alkaline > Hypersaline >... | reverse complement strand
TAATAAATTAACACAAAAGGGGTAGCATGTCAAAAGAGGATGGGTATTTGCCCGCTATCCGACGAGGAATCGCAACAGCAAACGCAACGTCCAGTAGCCAGCGAAGGCAACCATCAGACCCTTGGCCGTTTTGCCAAGAAACAAGACCATGAGGTATTTCCACAAAGGGTAGCGCAGAACACCAGCAGCGGCACCAGCAAGGTCAAAGAAAGGATTTGGTATTGCAGCAAAGAAAAAGAGAACTACAGAACCCCTCCGCCTCATCCAATCCATCAATCTTGCATAGGACTTTCTATTCTCCATCCCTACTCTGCCGCTATAGCCGGCCATATAGGCAGTCAACTCACCAATTGGTTCGGCTAACCCCACCATCAACCCCACAAGCCATGGATTTAGGATTGCGCCCATGCCAAAAACCACCGCTATCGCAGGTACAGGCACAATAAGCACAGCGCTGGCGATCGCACAGATTAAGAAAACACCTAAATAGCCGTAGGCCTCCGCCTCGCTCAGCAATGCCCCGGAGAAGTAAATTGCTACGCTGAAGACCACAATGGCTAATATAATAGAGAGGCTTACATAGTGCCTCTTGGTCCAAGCGAATCTGCTTGCCTGGCTAGTGCCTTCCTCAGTGGCGGCGCTCACATCTTGCTCCTGCTCATCCTCCATTGGCATCAAACTACGCCCTCAGGCTATGTCTAATTCACCACCTCCTTCCTATGGACAGACTACAAGGAAGGGCACCAGAAGTCAAGGGCCAAGGGTCAAGAGACGAAGCTGAAGCCATCAGCTCCAACATCGACCTGCACGCGAGCCCCTTCCTTGAACTCTCCTTGAAGGATTTTCGTGGACAGCGGGTTCTCCACCCGACGCTGTATCGTCCGCCGCAGCGGGCGTGCCCCGAATACTGGGTCGAAGCCTTCCTTGGCCAGCTCAACCTTGGCCGCCTCAGTGAGCTCAACGGTTATCTTCCTGTCGGCAAGCCGCTTCTGCACCTCGTTCATCATCAAGTCCACGATCTGCTTGATCTGCTCCTCAGTGAGAGGCTGGAAGATAACGATCTCGTCGATCCGGTTGAGGAACTCGGGGCGGAAGGTGTGCTTCAGCGCGCTATCAATAGCGCTCTTCATCCGCTGCTGCTCACTCTTGGTCTCCTTGGAAAAACCAATAGCCTGGCGCTGGAACTCCTCGGTGCCCAAGTTGCTGGTCATGATCACCACAGTGTTCTTAAAGTCAACAGTTCTACCATGTCCATCGGTGAGTCTGCCGTCCTCCAGAATCTGGAGCAGGACATTGAACACATCAGGATGCGCTTTTTCCACCTCATCAAAGAGGATAACCTTATACGGTCGGCGGCGCACTGTCTCCGTCAGCTGTCCTCCTTCCTCGTAGCCAATATAGCCCGGTGGGGCGCCAATGAGGCGGGAAACGGTGTGCTTTTCCATATATTCTGACATGTCCATCCGCACCAAAGCCTCCTCATCGTCGAAGAGGAACTCAGCCAGGGCACGACCGAGCTCCGTCTTGCCCACACCCGTAGGGCCGAGGAAAATGAAGCTGCCAATGGGCCTCTTGGGGTCTTTGAGCCCAGCCCTGGCCCGCCTTATGGCCTCGGAGACGACCCTGACCGCATCATCCTGACCGATGATCCTATCGTGGATGCGTTCTTCCATGTGAAGCAGCTTATCCGCCTCCCCTTCGAGCATGCGGGAAACAGGGATGCCGGTCCACTTGGAGACCAGCTCGGCGATGTCCTCCTCATCCACCGAACCGTCGATCTTCTTCTCCTGAAGCCATTTCGACTTTGCCTGATTGTATTCCTCCTCCAAGCGAAGTCGCTCCGCTTTGAGCTGGGTTGCACCCTCATAGTCCTGCCTCTGAGATGCCGCCTCTTCTTCATAAACTAGTTGCTGAACTTTTTTCTCCAGCTCCTTCACCTCCGAGGGCGCGCTCTCGGTATCGATGCGGAGCTTGGAGGCCGCCTCATCGATGAGGTCCACCGCCTTGTCGGGGAGGAATCGGTCCGAGATATACCTCTGGCTCAGTAGGGCAGCAGCGCTCAAGGCAGCATCGGTGATCTTGATCTTGTGATGCGCCTCATAGCGGGGACGGAGGCCGCGCAGCATCTCAACGGTATCATCAACCGTAGGCTCACCGATAAAGACAGGCTGAAGCCGCCGCTCCAATGCAGAGTCCTTCTCGATGTGCTGCCGGTACTCGTCCAGGGTAGTGGCCCCGACGCACTGAAGCTCACCACGGGCGAGGGCTGGCTTGAGCATATTGCTGGCATCGATGGCACCCTCAGCAGCTCCAGCGCCGACCACGGTATGCATCTCGTCGATAAAGAGGATGATTTCCCTCTTTGCTTCCCGGATTTCATCCATCACCGCTTTCAGGCGTTCTTCAAATTCGCCGCGGAACTTGCTCCCCGCCACCAGCGCCCCCATATCGAGGGCGATCACCCTCTTCTCCCGGAGGGAATCAGGAATGTCATCAGCCACGATCTTCTGCGCCAGACCCTCCGCAATAGCGGTCTTCCCTACCCCAGCTTCACCAATGATCACCGGATTATTCTTGGTGCGCCGGGTCAAGACCTGTATCACCCGCTTAATCTCGTCCTCTCGCCCGATTACAGGATCAAGCTTGCCTTCTCGGGCGAGCATAGTCAGGTCGCGACTGTATTTTTCCAAAGCGCCGTACTTGCTCTCCGCCCTGGGATCGGTAACCCGGTGTCCACCCCTGATCTCCTGAAGGGCACGGTACACCTTCTCCTGATCGATGCCAAAGTCGCGGAGGATACCGGCAGCATCCCCATCGCGGTCGCTGGCGATAGCGATCAAGAGGTGCTCGGTGCCGATGAACTCATCTTTCAGCCTGTCCGCCTCTGCAGTGGCGTTCTGTAGAAGTTGTGCCGTGCGCGGCGTGGCATAGATGGTCTCCCCTTCATATGCAACCTTTGGGTTTCTATCCAGTACCGCCTCGACACGGCTTCGCACTTCTTCAACCTTCACCCCCAGTTTCTTCAATATATCACCAGTGAGCCCCTTCTCCTGCTGAAGCAGGGCAAGCAGGATGTGCTCCACATCCCACTGGCTATGACGGTATCCACGCACCAGCTCCTGCGAGAGAGCCAGGGCTTCCTGTGCCTGTTCGGTAAATCTATCCTGTCTCATGATTCACCTCCTCCGATCTAGAGACCAGCCTCCTTGAGGCGCTTAATCTCCTGTTCCATCTCCTCCATTTGTCTTTCCATCTCAGCGATGCGTTCTCTGAGGCGGAGGATGACCTCCACACCGGCAAGATTGACCCCCAGTTCGTTCATCAGTGTCTTGATCTGGCGCAACCTGTCGATGTCCCTCTTGGAGTAAAGGCGCACCCGACCCTCGGAACGGGAAGGCTCAATCACCCCCAGCCTTTCGTAATAACGCAAGGTCTGGGCATGAACGCCAAGCATCCTGGCAGCAACGCTGATCACGTAACAGGGTTCATAATCGTCAAAAATCATTTCTTATCACCCCTTCGAAGCTCTTTAAGCTGCTGGAACAGCTCCTTTTCTTTTTCTGTAAGCTTGGTTGGCAGGACGATCTTCACCTTGGCAAAGAGGTCTCCCTTCTTGGTATCACCCATGACCGGCATGCCCTGTCCGGCAAGGCGAAACACCTTGCCATTTTGGGTCTCAGGAGGGATTTTAAGGGCGATCTTACCCTTTAGGGTGGGTACCTCCACCTCACCGCCGAGCATGGCATCGCTAAGGGGAACGGGAACCTCGACATGGAGGTCGTTCTCCTTGCGCTGGAACAGGGAGTGAGGTCTTACCGAAACCAGCAGATAGAGGTCGCCGCTGGCACCACCAGCGAGGCTTGGCCTCCCTTTGCCCGCCATTCTTATCCTTGAGCCATCCTTGACTCCGGCCGGGATCTTAACCTCAAGGCGCTGCGGTTGAAGCACCCTTCCCGAGCCACCACAAGTATAGCAGGGAGCATTCCCCAGCGCCCCCTTGCCACCACAGACATGGCACGGGCTCTCAACCTGGGTCTCGATGGTGCGCGTGCTACCACGATAGGCTTCCTCGAGGGTGACCTCGATAGGATGCTCTATGCTTTGACCTCTTCGCGGCCGACGCGTGCCAGTCCGGGCACCAAAATCGCGGAAAATACCCTCAAAGATGCCGCCAAGATCCCCTGCCTGGGAGCCAAGGTCACCGAACTCGAAGATTGTAAACGGGCCCTCCTTAGAAAAGTCCCCATAAGGGCTCGCTTTCCAACCCCCCTGGGCGAATTGATCGGCATACTGCCAGTTTTCGCCAAACTGGTCGTATTTCTTACGCTTCTCAGGATCGGCAAGGACCTCGTAGGCAGCATTCACCTCCTTGAACTTCGCTTCGGCATCTTTATCACCGGGATTGACATCCGGGTGAAGCTTGCGCGCTAACCTCCGATAAGCTTGCTTTATCTCCTTATCGCTGGCGTTTCGGCTGATACCTAAAATCTGATAATAATCCTTGCCTGCCATCTTTCTCACCTTGATTCACACCATCCTATTATATAATCCTGCAGTAGTTTTGTCAATACTTCTTATACATTTTTTGAGAAAGCTAAAGTAATTATTGCAGAGGTATTGACAATGTTTTGTGTTTATGCTATATTGAGAATCAAGAGGAAGGGGAAAGGAGGTGAATGTAATGAGCATGATTCGTTGGGAGCCTTTCAGAGAATTGGTGAGCCTACGCCAGGCCATGGACCGGCTCTTCGAGGAAAGCTTCGTCAGGCCATCTCGCTTTATCAGCCTCCTCGGCGAGGAAGCCCATCCAGCCATCGACATGCATCAAACACCTAATGAAGTGGTGGTTAAGGCTGCTCTGCCCGGGGTTAAGCCGGAGGATGTGGATATCACTATTACCGGTGACGTGCTGACGATAAAGGGTGAGACCAAGACGGAAGAGGAAATGAAGCGAGAGGATTACCTCTGCCAGGAGTGCCGCTATGGTGCTTTCAGCCGCTCGATAACTCTTCCCGGTGCATTCAAGACCGACAAGGCTGAGGCGAGCTTCGAAGACGGGGTACTCACCCTCACCATCCCCAGGGCTGAAGAAGCGAAACCGAAGACTATCAAGGTCAAGACCGAGGGAGTCATTGAGGGCAAGAAAGCTAGTGGGGCTGCGAAGAAGGGGCCGAAAAAGTAAATTAGCGCTTTCCTAATCCTTCATAAAGGGCTGGGCGATGACGCCCAGCCCTTAGCATTTCCATCCCGCTAGGCGGTCAGCCTTCGGTAAAGGGAAGGGAGACGTTTGGGCAAGGATTCGATGTTCCATACCACTTCATAGCCAATGTCGTGGCACATTTTCTTCAAATAGTCTTGTCCCGCCCTATCCACGGTGAGGCAGAAGGGGGTTATGTCTTTCCGCTTGGCCTCAAGAAGAGCCATCTTAGTATCGTGGATGGCATAGTCCTTCTCCATGCTATCCCTGCCGTAGCCTTGATCTTGCGGGCGACCATCGCTGATCAGGATCAATATCTTGGTTTTGGAGTCCTGGACATCAAGCTTTGAGGTGGCATGTCTGATGGCAGGGCCCATTCTGGTAGCATGCAAAGGGCTCACCTTGTCGATCCTTCCTTGCACCGTTTTTGAAAAATCCTTTTCTATGTCCTTAATGACGAAGAATTCCACATTATCCCTGCCGTAACCAGAGAAACCATAGATTCCATACCTATCGCCAATGGTCTCCAAGGCCCCAATCAAAAGAACCAGGCTCTCCTTTTCGACATCTATGATCTGCCTTGATTTCTTTGCCCCCCGTTCCTCACGCTGGGTCTTGAGCCATGCTATATAACGTCTCGGGTCCTCATAAATCCAAGGGTCGGGGAAAGACTCAGTCTCCTCCACAACCTCTGAGGTGGAGGCGCTCATATCGAGGAGGAAAACCACAGAGATATCCCTCTGCACCTTATTCCTTCTCCAATAAATCTTTTCACTAGGGGTAATCCTGGCGTTCTTCTCCACCATGCTCTCGATTACAGCGTCCAAATCGAAATCATCCCCATCGTGAAGCCTCTTTATCTTCTTGAAGAGCTCCGGGGCAAGCATCTCAAACTGCTTCTTGATGCGAGCAGCAAGACGAGCATGTTTCTTTAGCGTGTTATCAAAGAAATCGGTGCTGCCCTCTCCGAGGGGTTTTTCTAGTACCCTACACCACTTCGGCTTATAATCATGGGCGCGAAAGTCCCACTCATCATAGAGGAACGCGCGCTCCTCCTGAGCGAGGGGTTCTTCCTCCCCACGGCTGCTCGTCAATCGTTCTCCTCTACTTTCCTCATCAGGGCCTAAAGGCACAGGCTTGATCGCCTCGTCCATGAGATTGCTAAGGAAGAAACTGATGGAGGATGAAAGGTCGCCCGCCGAGATGTTATCAATCTCGATCTCGGTGTTCTTTTCTATCAACTCCCTAATCGCCTCTGGGGATAGAGGGGAAGGAGGACTATCCTTTTGGCTGTAGTCCTTTCTCAGCTTCATTAGCAATTGAACTAGCTCTGGCTTGAAATCGCCGCGAAATTCCACCTGTTGTGGGTTCTCATAGGGTGAATCATCGCCCTCTGGCATGGGTCGCTTGGGAAATTGGTCCATCGAGGGCTCAAGTCCACCCAAATCCAGGGAGGGCTGGCTAAAATCGATGTTCTGCCACCCTTCAGCATGCATTTTGTTGGGAACGGCGATGAGCAGGGTATAGAGCCTAATAGTAGCCTCGGCAGAGTCTTCCACGGTAGCCTCGTCAGACTTAACCCTGTTCCCAATCTGAACCGCAGAGCGAAGATGGCGTTCCATATCAGCAGGAAAGGCGATCTCCGCTAATTCCTCGAGGCTCATTTGAACCAGTACCTCAAGGAATGCTTGCCTTAGGGGAAGGGAGGAAATAGACGGTCTCTGCGCTAGAGCCTCCCGCTGAATCCGCTCATAGTTCCCTCTAATCCCGGCATATTCGCCCTTCAATCTGTAGTCTACCCTGCTGTCCTCTACAGCAGTGAAGATGTCAACCGCGAGCTTGCGATCGGCAAAGAGGTTGAAGAACCTTTCCAGGTCAGTGATGCTGCTCCTATCCTGGCTGTCAAGCTCAAAGCGCCAATTGGAGAAGAGTTTTGCTTCCTTGTCGAAGAAGAAATCGAAGCTGCCAAACTCAAGATGCCCTGCCTGATGGGTGACCATAACCTTGTACCAGCCGAAGTTTTGTCCCTTGGTATCATATCTCTGGACGACGGGCGGCAGGTAAACCCCGATCCCGTCTGTGGATGGCTTTTCCACAGAGGTCCATCCTATCCCTTTGTCCTTCAAACTCTCGGCGGCAAAAATCTGAGCATTCCTGCCGGTGAGCGCCTTGGCGTACATGTGCAGTACTTCCTCGACCTGATCCAGTTCCACTCTTGAGGATAAGCGCTCCAGGACCTGTTCGCTTTTGCTCGACTCCAGGCGGAAAAATGCCTCCCCAGACGCCTCCCTTCTCTGCAGAACTCGTTTCCCTTCATCAAACCAGCACTCTGTGCCTGATATCCCGATCCTATGCACCAAGGTCGGGCAGCTCTTCAAAAATTCGATGGCGGCAACTCGGGATATAGGCATCACCTCCTCGAAGAGGTGGAGTACGCGGTTATGATGTTCCTCATCCAGTTGACCCAGAGCCTGGGAACCATCAAAGAGGAAGGAAGGGACATGACTGCCATCGGAGGCAACGATCGCTTTAGCCAGTGAAAGGAATCTATTCCTTTGCCCCGGCTCGATTTGACAAAGGATTTTCGGTCCCGATGCGAAGTAGGACTTAGCATCCCTCCAATTGGTCTGGGCCAGAACCAAGGCTAGATCGAGAAAAGCTTTGCGCCCCTCCCTTTCAATCCCAGGAAGGACCTCCTCAGCCAAAACCATGCACTCATCAGCAAAGTCATAGGATTTTTCGGCCACGGCCTGAAGGAAGCGGACAAATAGTTCCATCTCTTCAAGCCTTAGATAGCGAAGGAGATTAGAGCTAGCCTCGAAAAAATTGCAGCAGAGCGAGCTTGAGCGCCAGGTCTCTTTATAAAAGACCCTGCCCATCCTTGCCCAATCGCCAATTTGGGCCGGGAAGATGAAAGACAAGATTCCTGGAGTGGCCCGAAAGTAAGCTGCGGAAAGGGCTGAGGAATCCCGGGAGAGTTCCTTCCCTACCTGAGCCCAAGAAAGGAAATCGGCGAAGGAGAGCGTTTCCAAAACCTCGGGCGTCGCCTTAAAATACTCTAAGGCCGCTTCCCAGGCTCGGAAGGAAAATCGAGCGATAGCAATGCCCTCGCCGGCCCATTTCTCAAACTGCGCTGGAGACAGATGCTCCCTCGCCACAGGGGCTGCTCTTTGAAACTGCGCTAGGATTGCGGGAGGGAACTGCTTAAGATCCTCTTCTATAAAGGAAAGGTTGTCATATTCCATCTTCGTCACTTCCAAAAACCAGATCCAGAAACTGCTTCAATATCCTTGCTGTAGCTCCCCAAATTACCTTGCCCTGATACTGGTAGAAGCAAACCAAATGGTTTTTCCCCTGATGAACCTGGAACTCTTCCCAGTAATTGTCTTTGTCCAGAAGAGCCGATATGGGAACCGCAACCAATTCCTCTATTTCATCTCGATTGACCACGAATTCACAGGGGTAGGGCATTAGGCCAACAAAGGGAGTGATGAGGAAACTGCTGGAGACAGTGCCCATATTATCCAGTTGACCCAGTATCTCCACATCTCGAGGGTGAACCCCGATCTCCTCAAAGGTCTCGCGCAGGGCGGTATACTCCAGAGATTTATCCTCTTCATCACGCGCCCCGCCAGGGAAGCAGATCTGCCCCTTGTGATACACCAAATTTTCGGTTCTCTTGGTGAACAGGATATGATATTCCCCATCCTTCTGATAGAGAGGCAAAAGAACAGCGGCCGGAGCCAGGGGAGCATCAGTAAAGATTATATTCTGCTTCTTTGTTCGGCTGAGTGCCTTTATGATCCTCTGCTTCATCCCCTTCACACACTAAGCTGGCAACGCAGCACGGATACCCCAATAATATTAATCGGGATGCCTATTCGAAGATGGTGGATACCACCTCCTCCATGCTGCGCTGCACCTCGGCATCATCACTTAGAGACCACACAATCGCTACCTGACACGCCCGCCGTGGCGGTACCCCTTCCCCGATGAGCCTGGCAGCATAGATCAAGAGGCGGGTAGAGACCCCTTCCTCAAGTCCGTGCTCCTTAAGATTCCTCACCTTCTCTCCTAGCTTGGCCAGCTCCCAGGCTATCTCGGCGGAGGTGCCACTCTCATGCTCTACAATCTCCTTTTCCGCTTCTCGCGTGGGATAGCCAAACTCGATGGCGATAAACCGCTGGCGGGTGCTGTGCTTGAGGTCCTTCAGGGCACTCTGATAACCAGGGTTGTAAGAGATTACAAGCAGGAAATTGCCACTGGCCTCGATAACCTGCCCTTTCTTCTCTACCGGCAGGATGCGGCGATGGTCTGTAAGAGGGTGGATGAGAACCGTGGTATCCTTTCTCGCCTCAACAATCTCGTCGAGATAGCAGATAGCCCCCGATTTCACCGCCCTGGTTAAGGGGCCATCAATCCACTTGGTGCCCTCCCCCTCCAGGAGATATCTGCCCACCAGGTCGGTGGCACTGAGGTCTTCGTGGCAGGCAACGGTCACCAGCGGGATGCCTCCCCTCTCAGATGAAGTGGACCCCTGCTTGGTGCGTGGCTTCACTATGGTGAGCGGTCGGCCCAGCTTGTAAGCCATATATTCTACAAATCTGGTTTTGCCGCAGCCTGTGGGCCCCTTGAGCAGAACCGGTATCTTCTGGGCATAGGCAGCCTCAAAAACCTCAACCTCGTCGCCTAGGGGAAGATAGTAAGGTTCCTCACTTACTACATATTCCTCGATCATGTACTCTTGATAAAGCGTCCTTACACCTTCGCCAGCCATCCTTTTTCGCCCTTTCTTCACATCGCTGACTTCTGTTTCTTTTGCCATTGGTCCAATGTGAGCAGACCCAAGAAAACCAAAGCTACAGCCGCTATTGCTTCCCTTCTTTCCTTTGAGTCTGAAGCCTGCGCCAAAGCCCTTCCACCTTGGCTCTGACCTCAGCCAAATCGCAATTGGTATCGACGATTACATCGGCGTGTTTCGCCCTTTCGTCTGAAGATAGCTGCGAGCGGATGCGAGCCCTGGCCTGTTCCTCGCTCAGCCCGCCCCTATTTTGAAGGCGCTTCACCGCCGTTTCCTCAGGGGCTACGGTGACCCAGACCTCATCCACAAGGTCAGTCCAATTGGCCTCGATGAGAACAGCGGCTTCCAGCACCACCACATCAACCCCCTCACTGCGCAGCCTCTCGATCTCCTCCTTCATCATCGAGTGCATCGCGGGGTGCATTATCCCATTGAGCCGAGCCAGAGCTTTGGGGTCATTGAAAACGATCTCTCCCAGCTTCTTTCGATCTATTTCCTCGTTCTCATTTAGAATACCGGTGCCAAAGGCGTCCACCACCTCCCGCCAAACCTTGGTTTGAGGTGTATAAGCCTTATGCCCGATCTTATCGGCATCGATGATAACCGCTCCCCGCTGAGCCAGAATCTCAGATACCGTGCTCTTGCCAGTGAGAATCCCTCCGGTTAGGCCAATAACGATCATCTCTCATTCGCCTGCTGGCTTGAACTGGCAGTGGAAATCTCGTTGCTGAAATCGAAGTCCATAACCATTCCCCTACTTGCAGGCCATAACCAGTCTATCAACTTGAAGCTGAGTAGTCAAGTTGAGGCTGGGTTGCGTCTTGCCTTAAATGTGTTAAAATAGCACAGTGGGCTAACCTTCCTACTGGAAGAAGAAATGCGCGAGGCGCTGCTCTATGAGAAGCTTCCAGGCAACAGGGTGAGGTGCAATGTCTGCCAGTGGCGCTGCACTATCAATCCCGGCAAGCTGGGCGCCTGCCGAGTGCGCCAGAATATCGATGGTGTGCTCTATCCCCTGAACTATGCTGAGATATCTTCAATGGCGGTGGACCCCATTGAGAAGAAGCCTCTGTTTCACTTCTTCCCCGGGAGCCAGGTCTTCTCTCTGGGCTCCTGGGGGTGCAACTTCCACTGCAAGCACTGCCAGAACTGGCAGATATCGTGGGCTGACCTGCCAAAGGTGAAGAGCAACTCGAGAACCCTATCCGCCGAGGATGCAATCCAGCACACCAAGCGTGAGGGCTGCGAGGGCATCGCCTGGACCTATAACGAGCCCAATATCTGGCTGGAATATACCCTCGATGGGGCAAAGCTGGCCAAGGAAGAGGGCCTGTACACCGTCTATGTGACCAACGGCTACATCACCCCCGAGGGACTGGACATGATTGGCCCTTACCTTGACGGCTACTGCGTCGATGTAAAAGGGTTCACCGACAGCTTATACCAGGACCTGGCTAAGATCCCTCGCTTGCAGGGAATCCTTGAAGTGACCGAGAGAGCCAAGGACAAATGGGGGATGCACATTGAGGTGGTGACCAATATTATTCCTACCATGAACGATGATGACGAGCAGCTTGAGGGTATCGCAGTTTGGATTCGCGATAAGCTGGGAGAATTGACCCCCTGGCATGTAACCCGCTTCTATCCCCAGCACCTGATGGCCCACCTGCCCCCGACGCCGATAGCCACCCTGGAGCGCGGCTATGAAATCGGCAAGCGGGTTGGGCTTCGTTTCGTCTATACCGGAAATGTCGCCGGCCACGGCAGCGAAAATACCGTCTGCTACTCCTGTGGCAATCTGAACATCGCCAGAATGGGCTATCATATCGACATCGTCGGGCTTGATGATTCCCGGTGTCGCTTTTGCGGCGCCGATCTCAACATCAGAACGGGATTAGAGAGGAGGTCGCCATGATCAGAGAGCCAGTTGTAGCCGGGCAGTTTTATCCCCACTCACCGTCTTTGCTCCAGGAGCGGATAAAGGAATTCATTGACGAAAATGCAGTGCGAGAAGAGGCGATCGGCGTGGTTTCACCTCATGCTGGCTATATGTATTCCGGGCCGGTGGCCGGTGCTGCTATGTCGCGGATTAGGTTCAAAGACACCTTCGTCATTCTTGGCCCCAACCATACCGGCAGCGGCAAACCTCTCAGCATCATGACCGAGGGTATATGGAAAACGCCTCTCGGTGAGGTAGAGATAGACTCAGAACTGGGCAAACAGATCCTGGCAAAATGTTCTGACCTGGAGGAAGATTATGTGGCTCATTTATTCGAACACTCTATTGAGGTTCAGGTGCCCTTCCTCCAGTATTTCAAAAGTGATGTCAAGATAGTGCCCATCATACTCTCTCACGCTACCGGTGACACATATAAGGACATCGGGAAGGGGATAGCTGAGGCGATAAAGGGCTCGAACAGGGAAGTGGTAATCATGGCCAGCAGCGACATGACCCATTACGAGCCTCAGGAGTCTGCCTCAGAGAAGGATGCCAAGGCCATAGAGGCGATACTGGCGCTGAATGAAGACGAACTGTTGAAGCGAGTGGCCGAACTACGTATATCCATGTGCGGCTATGCGCCCACGACCAGTCTTATCTCAGCGGCTAAGGAATTGGGAGCAAAAGAGGCAGAGCTGGTCAAATACCAGACAAGCGGTGACATCACCGGTGATTATGGTGGGGTGGTGGGGTATGCCGGGATAATAATAAAGCGGTGAAAGGAGGAGGAAGTGAAATCCGAGGAAATGCACCCGTTGACTCGCCTGGCAAAAGATACTGTTGAGAGCTACGTCCGCAGCGGGACCACCCCCAGCCCCGAGAACCCCACCCCTGAGATGATGGAGCGCGCCGGGGTCTTTGTCTCGCTGAAGAAGAGAGGGGCACTGCGCGGCTGCATCGGCACCTTCGAGCCAATAAAAGCCAATGTTGCCGAGGAGATAATCTCCAATGCCATAAGCTCCTCCACCCGCGACCCCCGCTTCCCCCCGGTGACCCCCGCCGAGCTTGACGACCTGGAATACAGTGTTGATGTCCTGACCACGCCCGAGCCGGTGGAGAGCACAGCCGACCTCGACCCCAGGCGATACGGGGTCATCGTCGAGAGCGGCGGGAGGAAGGGGCTGCTGCTGCCCGACCTTGAAGGGGTGGACAGCGTGGAGCACCAGATAGAGATTTGCCGCTCCAAGGCGGGGATAAACCCCGACGAGCCGGTCACGCTTTACAGGTTTGAGGTGAAGAGGTATCGGTGATTGACATAGTGACATATATATGCTATAGTATGCAAAAATAGGAGCAAGTAATGAAGAAGACGATGATATACTTGCCGGAAGAGACCCATGAGGGGCTCAAAAGGCTTGCCTTTGAAGCTGGCACCTCTGTCGCTGAACTGATTCGACGGGCCGTCGAGGTCGTCTATGGTGAGGACATCGAAGACATCAGGGACTTGGAGGAGGAGCTGGTCAAATACCGTGCTGATCGCGGCTCAGCGATAACGCTAGAGGAGTATCTGCGCCAGAGGGAGGCGCGTGTATCAGCTTGAGCTAACCAGGAGAGCGCAACGTGAGTTAGACAAGCTTCGCGGTGACGACCTTGGGCGGGTAGTAGCTGTTATCCGCAGCTTAGGGGAGAACCCCAGACCACGAGGCGCCATAAAGCTCAGAGGCCCTATCTATCGAATTAGAGTTGGCGACTGGCGAGTTGTCTACGCCGTTTTCGACAGAGACCGACAGGTGATCGTAGGCAAGGTTGCGAGGCGCTCCAAGCATATTTATGAAGGCGTGGACGAGCTATTCTGAGTGCCCCGACGAGCTGGTCAAGCTCTACAGGTTTGAGGTGCGGAGGTATAAGTAGTAAGGGATGACACGATTGGCATGCCTCCAAAGAAAAACTAAAGGTCGAAAAAATGACCCTATTTGACAGCTATCGCAGGCAGCAGTTGGAGCGCGAGGCGCCGCTAGCGGCGAGGATGAGGCCCCAGAGCTTCGCTGAGTTCATGGGGCAGGAGCACCTGGTGGGCGAGGGGCATGTGCTGAGAAAGACCATCGAGGCCGACCAACTCATCTCCATGATCTTCTGGGGGCCGCCGGGGAGCGGAAAGACCACCCTGGCCCGCATCATCGCCAACACCACCAGATCGCACTTCTCCCCCATCAGCGCCGTGACCGCCGGGGTCGCCGACCTCAGACGCATCATCGACGAGGCCAGGG
>Ga0180434_10005923_pt1 | contig 14205 bp, 12 predicted proteins | sample SS_ome_7_FD_132453 | JGI IMG/M metagenome (GOLD analysis project Ga0180434, IMG submission 132453) | Hypersaline lake sediment archaeal communities from the Salton Sea, California, USA - SS_1_D_2 metaG | ecosystem: Environmental > Aquatic > Non-marine Saline and Alkaline > Hypersaline >... | reverse complement strand
GTGAGCCGTGTGGGGGTCGAACCCACGACACCCTGATTAAAAGTCAGGTGCTCTACCGCTGAGCTAACGGCCCTTCAGCGTAGTGATTGTAGCACTCCCATCGACAGGCTTCAAGAGCACACTCGAGACTTACGGTCAGCGTTTTACCCGCCACGCCCACAACGTGCTGCCGCCGTAGTTCCATAAAAACACTGTCACTATACCAATGATATTGGAAATGATATAGTACAACCCAAAGACTTCGGTTAGCAGCGTTAGCATGCCTAACTTAACGCCAACTCCTATTGCACACGTTATATTGTATTTCAGTAATCGTGTAATCAGCTTGCTGCCCAGTTTCTTCCTGTCCCTGAAGGTCCAATTATCATTCAATATGAAATTTGTGATAATTGCCACCTCTGTAGCGATTACGGCCGATATTATATAGAATAAACCTGCCTGTTCCGTCAGCAGCCACAGAATGCCGTTGTCAACCCCTAATCCCGTAAGTCCCACCATACAAAATTTCAGTAATCTCCCCGAACCCGGCCTGCACAATAATCGGGGAATGAACAATCTGATAATCACAAAAAACCACACCACGACATCTAACGGTTTTAGCTTGCTCTTCCCTTGTGTCCTGTTGACGAAAACGATGGGCACCTCTTGAATCTTTATGCAGTGGTCTTTGACCGCCAGAGCCGAACGTACAGCGAACTCATATTTATCGGCCAGCGCCTCGTCAACCACCACCTGGGCGCTCTCCCTAGTATAGGCCCGGAAGTAAGTGGTTACTTCACGAGGCAAACCGAACAACAGGCCACAGAGAGTGTTCGCCACGCGGCTCTGCAGCTTCCTGATGAAGTTCCAACCGATAATGCCACCCCCTTTGATATAACGGCTGCCCTGGATCATCCCTGCGTCCCCTGCTTCGGCAGCAGTTAACAGCTTCGGTATATCCTGAGGGTTGTGGGACAGGTCGGCGTCCATCGTGATAACATACTGGCAATCGGGGTGGGAGAGGGCCTTTTCCATGCCCTCACGAATAGCGGACCCGATACCCAGCTTGCCCGGCCGACGGTGCACCTCGATATTCCCCCACCGCTTTCCCATCTCCTCCACCATCTGCGCCGTACCGTCGGGGCTATTGTCATCAACAACTACGATACCGAAATCCCCATCAAGGGACTCGAACTGCTCGATGAGGTTTTCGATATTCTCCGCCTCATTGTAGGTGGGTACCACGATGATGGTTTTAGCCATTTGTTATAGAACTCTCGATAGAGAGTCGCGTTCCTCTAGGTGGCCAAAGCCTATTGGGGCTATTCAGAGACCACATTGTCTTTTCTGAATCTGTGTACTACGCTATTAACGAGCCGCCCGGAAGCGCTATTGATATTGCATGCTCTCGGCTGCCTTAGCCACTGCCATTTCTTCCTCTTCCAGTTCCAGAACAGGAAGGCGAGCGCACAGAAGATGCTGACCCCAGATATAATAGCGCCCCAATAGAACCAACGCTGGGTCATGAACTCTATCGTTATTTCCAGTTCCCCCTCTTCCTCTATCCAGAAACCGTTTGAAATTGAATTAAGGGGCATGCTGGGGTATACCTTGCCATTCACGTGGGCCTCCCATTGCCCGTTGTATGCCTCAGATAGAGAGAGCATAAATGGTGCGGAGGCACTTACCCTGACTTTGTACTTCGTGGGATTGATCTTCTCATAGTCGATAACTTGAACAATAGGTTCGGTAACGTTGAATATATCCCCCACGGTTTCATTCTGACCTTCGACCGAATAGAGCCAGATCACATCCATATCGATATTACCGTCGCCGATAGCGTTTACCTCGATTCGGTGTTCACCTTTCTCCAAGTAGATCTGATCAAGATAAGCAAAATCTAGTTCATTAGTGCTTATGTGAAAAACCTGGTCATCTAAGGTAACTGATGCACTACCGTTCAGCTTTACTGCTAAGCGATATTCATCGCTCCTGACTATCTCAAACTCGCGATGCGCCGAGGCGTTCGGTGACATATCTAGCACATTCCCCTTGCTGGCGCTGCCCCCGTATTTCCCCGAAGGCTCCGCTTCCAAGCGGTAGAGAGCAGATTCAGCCTCATAGATATGCACGATCCTCTTATCGGCAAGCACGTCATCTAGCTGTTCCTTGTACTGCTCCAACCGCCCATGAGGCAAAACTGCAAAAAGGTTAACGGCATTCCACCCTTTTCCGCCGTCCAGTGTAAGCGTGTGCTCTCCTTTTTCTAATTCAAACGTGCCGATATCCTGCCACAGGAGCTGATTGACCTGACTTTTTGTTTGTATCTCCGCAAGTGGACTACCGTCGAGTAACACCTTCAGCATATTCCCATAATCGCTCTGGTAGTAGCGTACTAAGACATCGTAATCTCCATCTTCTCCCACCCGGAAGGGTGTGTCTAAACAGCAAGCGCCGTAGAAACCGGGACAGAATACCAAACCCTCTCCGTAGTCATACTGCCAATTCTCCATATCCTGATAGCGCAGGTAGTAATGCCATTCTCCGTGTAAGTAATCCTCCGCTGTAGCCTTGGTCCAGGGCCGGTTACTGCAATGGCTACGATCTACAGCGGCGAAGGGCTTAATAATGTACTCTTCCTCCAGCATCGACAGGTAGAGATCCAGAATGCCCAGGTTTGATACCATGATATCTGCAGCCGGCAGGTAACCACCGTTCGACGTGAGTTGGTCAAGGATGACTATTGGTGAATCCGTTAGGTCGTAGGCATCAACAGCAGTAAGGGACAACATATTCTCAAGCCCACCGACCAGCAGTATGCTCTGAGCGCTGGCCTCTACCGGTGAGAGAGGCGCCTTATTCTCGTATACATATAATGGCCCGAACTTCTGCACCGGTTCCATATCCTGCTGCTCCGATAGTACGCGGAGAACTTTATCACGCAGTCCACCGGTAATTAAATCTCCTCTTACCACAACGTATTTGGCGTTTATTGGAGATTGCAGCTCTCCGAACCTCGTGGTCCTCTCATAATCTATGGACCGCAAAAGGTATGATTGGCCGACAGGCATGTGAAAAACGAAGTAAGGCATAGTATATCCCAGCGTCGGTTTTGGCGAACCCCACCGCGGGGGTTTAAGCCAGTATGTCACCTTGCAGTCTTGGCTATCCTGCCCCATCCACTGGTTAAACTCAACCCAGTATTTTGGCAGCTCCTGCGGCTTCATCTTTCCGCTCAGGTCGCCCCCTAACAAAGGATATCCGGACAGGCACAAGACAGCTATTACAAACATAGTGAGAATGACAGAGGTGACTTTTGTTAGCTTGCTCCGATTAATCCTATCCCTGACCCAGCCCAAGAAGTAACTTATGGTCAGGCCTATCATGATTGAATAGCAGAACATAAGCAGGATGTTCCACCTGCAGGGAATTCTAAAGGCCCACCCGTAGAAGGACGCCTTGGGGGCCTCAAACATAATCCACTCGTATATGTCTCCGAGCGGGGGATTGATACCTTTGGCGAGGAAGATGAATGCTACAGAGAACAGGGCCAGCCATATGATCAACTTGCTGCGTCGGAACAGGAGCGAAGCGAAGGCAATGATAGGTATCGCCAGCCGGGCGGTATCCCACAGGGTTGATAACATGCCATCTGCAGTAAACATGCCCTCGATTTTACTCATTTCCCATATAGGGTGGAGGCGGAAGGTATCAAGCATTGACACGCCCTTGCCACTCCAGGTGGGCATCCAGTCGCGTTGCATCACGTAAAATCCAGACACTGTGGGCGAACTCGTGATTAGGGGAAGAATCCAGACCGCGGAAAAAACGATATAAAGAGCCAATGTCAGACCCACAAATACGCATGACCTCTTGATATAGTCCCAGCAGGGGCGGGAGAATCCGGCGAAGAAAGCAAGAAGGACAACGATGAAATAAAAGTATATCCTCAAGCAGACGGACATCAACAACAGGATCAGCGCTATGATAATAGCGTTTTTGAGGAACCCCATCTTCCTCAGCGATCCGATATCCTTGAATGTAGTATAGGAGAAATACAGCAGCAGAGGCAGGAAGGCGTAGAACCACAAAAAGATCGAGTGCATCACACGTATACAGACGATGGGGTTTATTATGAATACCAGCGTGGCCAAGGTGCTTGCAAGAAGGGGGACCCTGGCAGTCCTATGACGGGGGGCGGTAAGCTTAAAAGTGGCGAAGAACATGGACAGGCCCATTATGGTGAATATGAGGATTACGAAAAGGCGCTCAGCAAGTTCAGGGGGGAATAAGTACAGGAATAGATATAGCATTGTGAGATTGTTGTTTACGGCATTTTGGCTAAACTGGTCCCACGTATACTGATCAGGATATAGATGAGAGCTGTACGGCCAGTATAGGTCGGTATAGTACACCAGACCAGGCGAGAAAATGAAGTCTCTGAATAGAATGAGAGCAAGTCCCAGGCCCAGCGCGGCCCCTATCAGGCAGATGTTGAAGTTCGATAACCGCAGCCGCGGCCTTACCAACCTTGCAACAGCCACTAGGAAACGGGCCACCGGCTTGATAGGTGCTACAGCACGACATGAAATAGCATAGCAGGGCCTTAATCTGCCGCTCGAGCTTAAAACCCTGAGCCGGGTGCGCGCGACAGAGCCAAACGACTCCCCTATCTGGCGGATCTTCATGCTGAACATTTTTGCCTGTCTACGACCCCAACCCAAAACAAAAGCCTTGTTCAAAATCGTGTTCGATTATAACACATCATGAATCGATATTGTAAAACGATGGAACTCGGTTGTTTGCTCACAAATGGCTTACGCCTCAGCCGCAGTCGGCACAGGCCTCCTTCACACCGTTGATTACGTACTCTATCTCTTCGACGGTCAGCTTGGGATACATGGGAAGGGTGATGGTGCTGTCCCCTATCTCCTCGGCAACGGGGAATGTGCCCCGCTTGTAGCCGTAGTGCTGCCGGTAATAGCTCATCAGATGGACCGCCCTGAAATTTACCGCCACCCCGATGCCCCTGTCCTGCAGCCTGCCCAGCACCGTATCCCGCTTATCGGGGGGGACTAGAATGGTGAACAGGTGTCTGGCGCTCCTCGAGCCGGGTAACACCTTCATGCATGTAACGCCGGGAACACCATCGAATGCCTGCTCATAGGTTTTACAGATCTCCTCCCGCGTTGCCAAATTCCGCTCGATATTGTCGATCTGGTTCAGCAGCAGGGCCGCCTGGATGTTATCCATATTGTATTTCCAGCCGAGGAGCTCCATATCATAGTGCTCGTATCTCTTGGAGTACCTGTCGGCAGCCCCCTTGCTCATGCCGTGGAGCCTCAGCTTCTTCAAGGTGTCGGCAATATCCTCGCTGTTGGTGCTTACCGCTCCCCCCTCGCCGGAGGTTATGTTCTTGGTGGCGTAGAAGCTGAAACATGCGGCGTCGCTTAGGCATCCAGGCTTCACCCCATCCCTCACCGCCTCGACGGCGTGGGCCGCATCCTCGATGATGGCTAGATGGTGCTTATCAGCGATCCCCTTGATCCTCTTCATATCGCACAACTGCCCATACAGATGCACCGGAAGAATTGCCCTGGTCTTCCCCGTAATTGCGCCCTCAATCAAGCCGGCGTCGATGTTACCGGTTTCCCTATCGACATCGACGAAGACGGGCGTCGCACCCGCGTGGAGTACTGCATTGGTGCTGGCGATGAACGTCATTGGGGTTGTGATCACCTCGTCGCCGGGGCCGATACCTAGAGCGAGGAGCGAGAGCTGCATGGCGGCGGTGCAGGATGTTACACCTACGGCATACCTGCATCCCACATAAAGGGAGAATTTACTCTCGAACTCGGCCACCGTCTCTCCGGTGGTGAGGAACAGAGAATTCATCACCTTGACCGCATTGTCGATATCTTGCTGGGTCAGATTATGCTTATAGAAATCTATCTTCATCAGGCGTATCACAGGCTACTACTTCTTACAGATGCACAGGAGTTGTGCAAAGAGTAGGCTCGGTGGTTTAATAGCCTCGACTCTAAAGCCAATATCGAATAAAAGGTCATTCCATTCCTCCGCCTTTCTGAAACTGCTCCTCGAAAAATACAAGACAATATCAGACAAGTAGCTAGACCAGTATTTATAGAATGGCTTGGCGCTGGCATCAACCTCTGATATCAACAGCACCCCACCTTTCTCTAAACTGTCGAATACCTTGCGCAAGATCGCCTCCTGAGTTACCCGCGGTATATGATGGAGGAAGGCTGTCATTACCACCCCATTGCATGGAGGAATGGCCCATGTCGTTGCGTCTTGGGTAAAGAAGCTTATGTTCTTCCTCTCTCCAATGGTCTTTGACGCAACCTCAATTCTTTTGTGGTCCGTATCGATTCCTATCACCTGAGTATCGGGCAAGCTCAGAGCCAGATAATTTGCCAGTGCGCCGCGGCTACAGCCTATATCGATTAACACTCCATGTGTAGGAAGGACCTGTGCGTAACGGTTGATGTCCAACAGCCGAAGCCTTGCTTTGATATAGAGCCGGTCATAAATGCTGGCGCCTGAATATAAGTCCATTAAGCTATCCTTTATTCTCTTATCCATACTGCTCACTCTCTCTTCTCAGCTAATACCAGTAAAGAAGTACCAAAAGGAAGATTTATATATCTCATTAACCATTTCTCCAGCCTTAATAATCCTAGAAAAATGCTGTTGACTATCGGGATTGTCTTAAGCTCAACACGGATGCTCCTGTCGCTTCTCGCTTGTTCTCTCCAAAGAATATTGCTGATAAGCCTAATTGAGAGTAACAATGGAAATAAGAAGCACATATAATAAGATATTTTCTTGATAATGAAACCGTTCTGTTCCAACTTCACAACTAGATCATTTTTACTGTATCTTCTCTTATGACGGGCAGATTCATCGGCGTAGCTCCACATGAAGTTGTATGCCGGAACTGTCAGCATCAATTTCCCTCTGGCTTTCAGTGCCAGATAGATCTCCGCTAACGCCTTATCGTCGTCCTCGATGTGTTCAAGCACGTCGAAAGCCCCGATTACATCATACTCATCACGAAAAGGGAGCGAAAGGACATCGACTTGGTACAAGGACACTGGTGCCGTTTGCTGTCGGCAGAACCGCAAGCCTTCGACAAAGATGTCCCCTCCCTCCATATTTATCCCGTGCTGCTGAAGGTACGACAGTATGCTTCCGTTGCCGCAGCCGATCTCCAGCATCTTCGCGTCCTCAAGATTCGGGATATTCCTTTTCAGGGTATCCAGGGCCATCTCTTTCCTGCCGACATGCCAGAAGTGTTGCTGCTCCATCTTGAACAGGAATTCAAAGGCTGATGCGTCGTAGCTATCGACTGCTGTATCTGAATCGACAAACGATGGAATGCCATCAACTACAGGATAGGAGCTATTACAGGCCAGACAGAGATAGCTGCTGCCTGCTTTCTCCAGTAGCTCCCTGCATCGAGGACAATACAATCGTTGATTCATATTCCCGTCGGTCTAGTGGTACTCCACCTTTCCATCCTTAGTCTTTATCGGCACATGTCTCATCCACAGCAGCTTCTGCCACCAGTCCCTGTTCTGCCTGTACCACTCTATGGTTTCATTGAGTCCACGGTCGAAGTCTGTCTCCGCCTTCCACCCCAGTATGTCTAAAGCCTTATCGGTGGAAGAAATATGCCTGTCCACCTGGCCGGGACGGGATCCCATATGGGTGATGAGGGACTGCGGCTTATTCAGCTTGGCCAGTACCATCTCAGCGATCTCACTGATAGAGGTGTCCCTGCCGGTACCTATATTTATAACCTGTCCCCTGACCTCGCCCAGACCGATATGCATCACCTTATCCAGCGCCCGGCACACGTCCCTAACATACACCCAGTCCCGCGTGCTCTGCCCAGACCCGTGGACGGTCAGCGGTTCATCGAGCAGTGCGCTGGTGATAAAGCGTGGGATGACCTTCTCCAGGTGCTGGTTGGGGCCGTAATTGTTGAAGGGTCGGATAATCACAGCCGGGATGTCGTACGTAACCCAGTAGGAATAGACCAGCCTGTCGGCTCCTGTCTTGGCAGCGGCGTAGGGGGTGGTGGGATTCAGCGGGTGCTCCTCGGTCATCGGTGCCTCCGCTGCCGTCCCGTAGACCTCTGAAGTGGAGATGTGGATGAACCTCTCTACGGAATCGTAGTTCTTCAACACGGCATTGGCTACCACCTGGGTTCCCAGCACGTCGGTCCTGAAGAAGGCAGTATTGTCGAAGATCGAGCGAGCCACGTGCGACTCGGCGGCGAAATGTACCACAATATCTGCCTTTGATACCAGTTCATCGACCAGTTCCCCGTTCCTCACATTGCCGTACCAGAACGAGAAGCGTGAATCGGACTTTATCTTATCAGGGATGTTCTCCACGTTGCCGGCATAGGTCAGGGCGTCGAGGACAATAATATGATAATCGGGGTAAGCATCGAAGAGGTATTTGACGAAATTGCTTCCGATGAAACCGGCCCCGCCCGTGATCAATACAATTTTCATAACGCTTACTCCTTTTCAGCCTGTAATCCTTTTCGTCGATAACCACCCCAGGCAAAAACGAGCCCGCCAACCAGCGCTAAAATCACTGTCAGCACGAAGAACAGCAGGGACAATAGAAGTGCATCTTCTGTTGACACCCCCTGCTGGGTGAAGAACAGGACAAACGCACCCTCTCTTACTCCCAGTCCGGAAATTGATATCGGCAGCATCATTATAACCCAGATTATCGGCATGGCTATGAAAAAGTAGACAAAAGGCACGCCCAGTCCCAGCGACTGCGAGATGAAGAAAGTGGAGACGATCACTAAAAACTGACAAAGCAGGGACATCACGAAAGCGTTTAAAAGGACCTTCTTCGAGGCGGTGAAAGCGCGTATGGACCTATAGGTTTCCTTTAATGTGCCTTCTACGTTCCATCGCTTGATACTTCCGGTAAGCGATAGGATCCTAGCCGTGAGCCTGGTATTGAACAGGAGTGCCATAACTAATATAAAGCCAACAGATACTCCCCCGACGATCAAGAGGATGTTCGTTCCCTCAAGAATCCGGAACCCGAATACTAGAGATATCCAGCAGATCAGGAATAGCGCAAAGAAACCGAGGATCCTCTCCATCAGTACTGTAGCTGCCGAGTCTACTGCGTTGCATGAGAACCTGGCCAGCTCATAGCCGCGCATGACATCGCCACCTAAAACAGTGGGCAGGAACATATTGAAGAAATTGCCAACCAAGTAGAAACAGGTAAGCGAGAAAAGTGGTACATGCATTCCCTTTGGCGAGAGCATTATCTGCCACCGGTAGGCGCTGATGAATACGCGGCAAAAGAGGAGCAGTAGGGCGATAATGAGATACAATATGCTTGCGGTTTTCAAGGTATCCCAAAGCTCTCCGAGGTTCGCCGTGGTCAGCAAAAAAGTTATCAGCGAAACACTAATGACAAGCCTCAGGATTGTCCTTAAATAACCTCTTTTAAAGATGCTCTTGCATTTATTCAGAAGAAGATTACACATATCTCTTTAAACTCTATTCGACTTGAGCATGAAGCCCCTGACATATGCATGAAAGTTCGCTTGCATTGTCGCGATATTCCCACTGTAAAAGTTTAATTATTTCGGAGAGGTGTTATTTTTTAGCGAACCTTTTGCCGTGCCAACGACCACCTTTTCGCCACGCTGATTCTCGCACCATACCTGCATGATGAATTTAAGCCCAGATTCCTCAACTTGTTTGGACTGGACAATAGCCTTAGGTATTAGCGCATCACCGGGGTCAACGATTGCGGTGAAGGTCAAGCTCATCTTTCCGCCGCTTAGCCAGCTTTCTCCAAATAGATCAATCATCAACTCCGCTAAATAGCCCTCGAACATGGCTCCAGAAGCAGCTCTCGTTGGCAAACTGCAACTCATGGCAAATTCCAAATCAGTATGAATGTTTTTCTTGGGGAATCCTGGGTCTTGGGGAAACCCTCCCGAAAAAGCATACACTCTCTCCTCTGTAACTGTCTTCAAACTTCCGGAAAACTCCTGTCCCTCTAGGGTATTCTTTGTAATGATTGCCATCTTCTCACTTACCACCAGAAATATAAGTATCGGTAATTCTTCTTCGTAGGATTTCTACCCCGTCTTCATCTGAAATTAAAGCCTCCTTTACCTGATATGATCTGCCTCGCTTTTCATAAACGTCTATGACCTTCCAAGAAACACGAAAGGTCTTACCCACTCTGCCCGGGCTTAGGAATTCTACCTCCTCTTTTGCGTGAACAGCAGCCATTCCAATAGGTAGATAGAAGGAGGGACTCCTAGTGACATTACTGTGATTGATGAGGAGGCCGGGGTGAACTATAGGCCACCCTAAATTGCTTTCTGACAAGTATCTAGGGTGATGATCCTCCTCTGCTCCTAGGTACTGTTGGTGAAACTCTGGGGTGACGCGGTACTCATAAGGCTCAAATTCTTCACCAACCCCGACCTTGTCAGCTCTTTTCCTTTCTGTCATGCTCTTCCCTCTTTGATATAAAAAAATCAAGCGTTCATTATTCTCAGGAATGCTAAATCGCATCGCAGACTAGCTCTGCAATGTCTTTAATCTCAATGCAATCCCCGCCTTCCACAGTCAGTCTGCTATCCTCGAAGTTAGCCAGGCAGTAGGGGCAGGAGACCGCCAGGATGCTCGCTCCTGTTTCGATAGCCTGCTCAAGCCTGATATCGGACAGTCTTTCTCCTTTCTTGGACTCCAGCCAGATCCCTCCCCCACCGCCACCGCAGCACAGGCTCCCATGAAAGGACTGAGGCATCTCGACTAATTCCAGGCCGGGGATGCTTTGTAGAACCTCCCGAGGTTCGTTATATATGCCGTTGTGGCGCCCCAGGTAGCAGGGGTCATGATATGTTACCCGCTTATTCAATTTTTTGCTGAGCTCCAACTTACCTTCCTTGATTAGTTGTGCAAGAAACTGCGTATAATGGACAATCTCAAAGTCGCCGCCAAACTCAGGGTACTCATTCTTGAATGTGTGATAGCAGTGGGGTGAGGTGGTGATTATCCTCTTGACACCGCTATCAGCGAACAAATCGATATTGTGCCGCGCCAGGCGCTGGAACAGGCTCTCGTTACCCGCCTTGCGCACACTCTCCCCACAGCAAACTTCCCGCGAGCCCAAGATGCCGAACTCCACTCCTGCCTTGTTTAGGATATCCGCCGTAGCCTGAGCTACCTTCCTTGATCTGGGGTCGTAGGACGGGAAACACCCCGGGAAATACAATATCTCCGTTCCCGGTGAATAATTTTTTACATCGATGGTCTCCGCCCAGTCTGCCCGTTCCTCACTTGGCTCACCGAAAGGATTGCCCACACCGGCGATGTTCTTGACCGCCTGCCGCAGAGAACCTGGGACGTTTCCTACGCCCAACTCCGTCCTGATCCTGCGTAAGGATCGCATGAAATCGATAATCTCCACGCCACGAGGACACTGTTCAACGCAGTTATTACAGGTCGTGCACAGCCATATATCATCCTCAAAGGTGTTTAGTCCCAGCTGTCTTTCGTGCAGCATCCGGCGGGCGGATAGCGATCTATTATCATTTGGAATCAAGGTGTACGGGCAAATAGCGGCGCACGTTCCGCATTGAAAGCAGGCTGCCTCATAGGACCCGTCTAACCCCTGGGCAGCCATGAACTGCACCAGTTCAGCATCTGCTTCGTTCAGTATGATTGATACGTCTGGCAGTATTCCTAATATATGCCCACTATAACGCCAGTGATAGTCCAGCCTATCCTGTATGCCTTTTATCCAATCTGGTCGGCTCCCTATGCTCATTCAGCCTCCCCTGGAAGCTTTGCCAGGAAAGCAGCCACCCTGGCGGCAACGGCGCTGCCGTCGGAGATACAGTCCGGAATAGGCTTCAGCCCGATGGCAGCACCAGCGAGGAATACCCCTTCTCTGGTTGAATCATTGGGGTACAGGTCGCTGTCCCTACAGGTAAAGAATCCGTCCTCAGCTGTCGCTATTCCCAGCACCTCGGCTATCTCCGCAGCATCGCAGCAAGGGGCCATGCCATGAGACAGGGAAACTAGATCGAAGACCCCCTGAACCGGCTTACCCAGTAAGGTGTCTTCTGCCCTGACTGTGATATCTCCGTTGGGCAACACGCCGCATTCAGCTACCCTTCCTCTGATATAAATAATACCCATCTCCTGGGCTCGACGATACATCTCCTCAAATCCTCGGCCGTAGGTTCGCACATCTATATAGAAACAATTCACTATGGAGTCGGGGTATTTCTCTTTGATCCCAATAGCCTGCTTGGTGCTATAGGAGCAGCAGACGCGAGAGCAGTAGTTGTTCCCAACCTTCTCACTCCGAGACCCCACACAAAACACAATGGCGATTTTCTTGGCAATCTTACCATCGCTGGGCCTCCTCAGCTCGCCATTAGTTGGACCCTCGGGATCGAGCAACCGCTCTAGCTCGGTACCCGTAATGATATTCTTATAGATACCATATCCGTATTCTTCCTGCGAAGAGGCATCGAAAGGCTCGAAGCCAGTAGCTACAACGATCACCCCGGCACGAATCATTTCGTTGCCTGGGCTCAAACTGACCTGAAAATCTGGAGCCTGCCCCCCCACGCGGGTAACAGTGGTATTACACATGGCTTTAATTAATGATGACTTTCGTATATGGCTTTCCAGTCCTTGAACCAGCTCCTTACCACTAGTGAAAAAAGGAAATATCTTGTCGTAATTCTTCACCCTGCCGCCTAGCTCCTGCTCCTTTTCGATCAAGACGGATTCAATACCTATTTCACCGAGGGCAACAGCTGTCTGCATACCAGCCACCCCACCTCCCAGTATAATCACCTTCTTGCCCGCCATCCTGTCCCTCAAACTGCTCACGGCAGCAGATCCCCTTGTCTATATTCGCCCGCAGCCGGGGTGGCCTTCAACAACTCATCGCGACAGGATAAATTCTGTCCGTTCTTCCCCAGCCAACTCTTCGACTCATCGTAGGGGATTCCAATCTTGTCAAGCAGCGGCTCAACAGGCACGGTATGAAATTGAATTCCCACAACATCATAGGGATCCCAGCCCAGCAACAGCCCGACCAACTCCATATAGGTCAGAGTGGGGATAAAGTACTCTTTACCTGTCAGCTCCTTGATAGCCCACTGCTCTTTATCCAGATATACCTCACACCCCGGACAATTAGTCACGATGAAATCCGGGGCAAAGGGCTCCATGCTCACCATTTTCTTGTTTACACAGGCTGCAGTAAATCCTCGATTAGGCGTTATCATGCACTGCCTGAACCCCATGCCGCAGCAATGTCTGCGCTCAGGATAGTCGATATCTACACCTCCCCATGCCTTGACCAAGCCGGATAACACCTCGCAGTATTCGGCGCCACCCATAGACCTCTCCAAGGGGAAAAGCTTGTTATAATGGCATCCAACGTGGTCTACCCCCCTCAAGGGACGCCCGGTCTCTTTCTCTATCAACCGATACGGCATGAACTCGTCCCTCAGCCTCAGACGATGTTTATAAACAACATCGCTAACGTGAGCAATATGCCGGGGGAGCTCAAACTTCCTTCCGCATGCCTCCATTAGAAGTTTATCGATCCTTTTCTTTAAGCCGGGTTCTTCTCGATAAAGGTCAAAACACTCGCTGTGAACGCCAAAAGAGGTAACGCAGGCAACAGCGATAGCGTCATAACCGGCTTCCTGAGCTAATGACCACAATCGAGCCGTGGTCACAAGGGTGCTCTCTATGGTTCCCACATCACCGTGATACGCAATTCCGGAACAGCAGGTACACATCGATTCCGGCTTCAGATTCCAGTTCCAATCTAAGCCGAGAAGATCAAAGAGCCCGGGTATCATCGCCTCCGTAGCGGGATAGCCAACCGCCAGTATACAGCTAGGCAGAAGTAGATAGCCATCTTCCGGGATTTCCTTGATGTACCTTCTCCAGATGTTCTCTCTTGCCTTAGCATCGTATATATTAGCTTCGAATCCTCTGTGCTCGTCTAACATTGAATTTGTACCCCCGATACAATCCTGTATGTTAACACCGAACCTCTACGTTACAGGTAGACGATATTTGCTTATTTCTGATCCTAGACCTTGTAGAAGTAGTCATCTATATCCATATCCCACTCACTCGCCTGCTCCTGAGC